>Ga0129308_1001400_pt1 | contig 25312 bp, 17 predicted proteins | sample L827metagenome_FD_94440 | JGI IMG/M metagenome (GOLD analysis project Ga0129308, IMG submission 94440) | Ring-tailed lemur group fecal microbial communities from Wisconsin, USA - L827 metagenome | ecosystem: Host-associated > Mammals > Digestive system > Large intestine > Fecal | place: USA... | reverse complement strand
CCGCGACCAGAAGGGTGATCAGCTTGAACAGTCTGCCCGCCAGAAATTTTCCCAAACCGTTATTTCCCATGCTTCCATTCATCGGAAGACTCCTCCCTTATTCCCAGGTCCATTCGGACACGTTATCAAATATTCTTCCTCCGTGAGGCTGTACCACCGGCTGCCCGAAAGAGAACCCATCCGCCGCCAGATAGACGTGATCAGCGTTGACCAGCCAGCAGTAAGGCGCGTCTCCTCTGGCTGAGGTGTATTTCTGGATCGCTTTCCAGTAAGGCAGGGCCTCCGCCTCGTCGGTGGCCATCAGCGCCTTGTCGATCTCCTCATCGACCACGTCGTTTTTATAGCAGCCCGAATTGTCCCAGGCCACCACGCCGCCGGCGATGCCGCCGTAGTACAGGCTGTAAAGCTCTGAGGGATCGCCCGATCCAAAACCGTAGAATACCGCTTCCGTATGGATCTGAGGCAGGATCGTGTCCCAGGTCACTTTTTCCAGCGTTACGTCGATCCCGATCTCTTTTGCCACATTGACGAATTCCAGACACATCTCCTGCCGGTAGATCCCGTCGGTGTACAGCAGTTTGAAAGCGGCTTTTTCTCCGTTCTTCTCCACGATGCCGTCGCCGTCGCTGTCGCTCCAGCCGCCCTCCGCCAGAATGGCTTTCGCGCCCTCCACGTCGCCGTACTCCGAAGGTTCGAGCACAGTCTCTTTGTCGAGCCACGGCATCTGCTCCAGCCCCGTGGTAGATACGGAACCGTAGCCCAGCAGTACGCCGTCCACCACCCGCTGGCGGTCCACGGCGCGGTTCAGCGCCTGCCGGACAGCCAGATCGCTGGTCACGTTGTTGCCCATGACCGCTCCGTCCTTGGCCGTCTTCCCCTCATTCCTCACCATGGGGAAGCTCACGCCGTAACACTCGATGCTGGGAATATCGATGATCTGGGTCCCTTCCACCGTCTGTCCGGCCAGCGTGCCGTTGATGGAAGCCACGTCCACCCCGCCGTTATTCACCGCCGCGAAGGCTGCGTCCGTGCCCAGGAATACCATGGTCAGTTTTTTGATCTTCGGCGCCTCTCCATAGTAATCCTCATTTGCCGTGGCGATCACCTGCTGACCCTTGTCCCACTGGACAAATTTAAAGGGGCCGGATCCCACCGGATTATCCTTGAAGTTCTCGTCGTGAGCGTGCTCCGGCACGATGCCCAGATACGCCAGACGTTCAATGAAGGTGGAATAGGGCCGGGTCAGCGTAAAGGCCACAGTGTTGTCGTCAGCCGCCTTGATATCCCGGATCATGGTGAGGTCCACATCCGCGCCGGCTTCCTTGGCCGTCAGATATGTAAACGCCACATCCCCCGCCGTGACCGGCGTTCCGTCTGTGAATACCGCGTCGTCCCGCAGCGTCACCGTCCAGGTCAGCTTGTCCGGGGACACCGTATAGCCTGTGGCCAGATCATTTTCCCAACCCAGCTCTTTATCCCGCTTAAACAGCGTGGAAAAAAACACTCTCGTTATAGACCCGTGTCCGCCGGTGGTGGAGTCGAATCCCGTCTCCGGTTCCTCCCCTATGGCCACGATCAATTCCTGATCCGCCCTCCGCTGTTCTCTGCCGGAAGCGCTCTGCTGCCCGCCGTCTCCGTTCCCGCAGGCCCCAAGCGTTCCCACAGCCAGAACCGCGGCCAGCAAGACCGCCGCTGCTTTTTTCATCTTCATATCGATTCTCCTTCATCTACTGCTGCAGCACCGGATCCGCTCCCCGGCTTTTGCCGTCTTCTGCGGATCCGCACAAAAAAACACCATGAAAGCGACGCCGTTCCCGACGTTTCACCTTCATGGTATGGTATCTTTTAATTCTTCAGAATTAGACAGCTATCTTCAGACAGCGATTTATTTTACCACTTCCGCCGGGACCGTGTCAATGGGGAAATCGCCGCTTTCCCGTCCAGCGCTCCCATTCCAGCAGCGCGGTCAGTCCGAAGGACGACGCCGCCCCTCTGCCCTCAGCCGCTGCCGCCACATAAGAGAGCTGTTCCTCCGTCAGCCGGCGCCTTTCCTCCGATCCCGCCATCTTTTCACAGAGACGGACCATGGCGTACGCCGCCGCCGAATTTCCTGAGGGCATGGCTCCGTCGTACGTCTCCTTGGGGCGGAAGATCAGACGTTCCTGATCTGCGCCGGTGAGATAGAAGCCCCCTCCCTCCTGGTCCAGAAAGTCTTTCACCATCCGATCCTGCACCTCGATGGCCCGCTGCAGGCCGGAAGCTCTGTGGTCGGCGCACAGCAGCTCCAACAGAGCCCACTGGTAAAAAGCGTAGTCGTCCAGGAAACCCTCTCCCGCCGACTCGCCGTCGCGATACCGCACGCACAGGCTTCCGTCTTTTCCGGTGAGCTTTTCACGCAGAAATTTTTCCGCCCGCTGCGCGGTCAGCAGATATTCCTTTTTTTCAAAGATCCGATAAGCTCTTGCGAACGCGGCGATCATCAGGCTGTTCCACGAAGTGAGCACCTTGTCGTCGGTGTGCAGACTCATCCGCTGCCGCCTGTAACGATACAGAGCCTGTCTGTCCTCCGCCATCTCCCGGTGAAATCTCCGCCGGGCCGCCGTCTCCTCCGTACCGTCTCCCAGACCGCCGAAGGCCTCCGTCTCCAATCCGTAGATGCGTTCCGGCGTACGCGCAAGCGTCCCGATGAGATTTGGGATGCTCTTGCCTTCAAAGTTGCCTTCTTCCGTGATCCCGTAGTACTGGCAGAAGGCCCGTCCCCGCTCCCCGCCGATCACATCGCACACTTCCTCAGGGGTAAAGACGTAGTACTTGCCTTCCTCTCCCTCGCTGTCCGCGTCCTGAGCGGAATAAAATCCCCCTTCCGGTCCGCACATCTCCCGGATCACAAAATCCAGAGTCTCTTCCGCTACCTTTCGGTACAGGGGCTTCTTCGTGATGCGCCAGCACTCCGCATAGGCCATCGCCAGCAGGGCGTTGTCGTAAAGCATCTTTTCAAAGTGAGGCACCAGCCATTTCTCATCGGTGGAATAACGGCAGAAGCCGCCGCCCACGTGATCGTACAGTCCTCCTGCATACATGGCGGTCAGCGTTTTTTCCACCATAGCCAGTTCTCTGGTAGGCACCACCCTGCGGCAGAATCCCCCGTTCTCTTCGTTGGATCTCAGAACTTCCACCGTACTGCCCACCTCTGTGTCATACCCCCGCAGCGTGCGTCTGCTCAGCCGCTCCGATGACAGACCCGAGGCGTCGTCGTACTGACGCTGCTGTTTTTCGTGGAGCTTCATGAGAAACAGCAGATTGTGGGCGGAGGGAAACTTGGGCGCGCTGCCGAAGCCTCCCCATACAGGATCGAAGGCGCCGCTGTAATAGGCCGCCGCTTCCTCCGTCAGGGTCTTTCCCAGCGTCTCCCACAGACGGCTGTCCGCTCTCCCCTTTTTGTCTTCATCTCCGGAAAGCAGACGGGCCACCTCTTCACCGGTCCGCTTCAGCTTTGCCGGATCTTTGTTCCAGGCGTCCCGGGCCGCTTCCAGAATATCCAGCAGCCCCGGCTGGCCTCCCTGCCGTTCCCTTGGAAAATACGTGCCTGCAAAAAACGGCTTCTGCTCCGGCGTTGTCAGAACGGTGGTAGGCCAGCCTCCCTGTCCCGTAAACGCCTGACATACTTCCATATAAACTGCGTCGATATCCGGCCGTTCCTCCTTATCCACCTTCACAGCCACGAAGCTCTCATTCAGCAGCGCCGCCACCGACTCATTCTCAAACGATTCTTTCTCCATCACGTGACACCAGTGACAAGTGCGTAAAAGCAGACACGTCAGCTATACCCAATAGAAAGAAAGACCGGCTTGTTTTCCCGCCTGGCTTTTGCGAAGGCTTCCCCGCACCAGGGATACCAGTCTACCGGATTGTAGGCGTGCTGTACCAGGTACGGGCTTTTTTCCCCGATCAATCTATTGGGTTTCTTCATCTGATTGTCCACGTGACCACCCCCTCTCAAACATGCATTCTGCAAACTGCTTTTTATTATAACTTCCTTTTATATCGTCCCCTCTGAACTGCCAAATTATTCAGCGCAGCTCTTTACAGGGCAAAGAAAAACCACTGCAGCTGGACGCCTATGCCGCGCCTGACTGCAATGGTTTTTTATTTTCCCGCTCCGGCGGTCCATTCCTCACCGGCCGCCCATTCTTCCCCCGGCCTGTCCGGTGGCCTCCAGCCATTTGAGAAATATTTCGCCGGTCTGCGTGATGGAACTGCCCTGCCTCGTCTTTCCCACCAGGATCATGCCCCACCGTTCCAGTTTTTTCATCCGGCCCCGGAGCTGCTCGACGGTAAGCGGTCCGGCGGCTCTTTCCTCCGACATGCGACACAGGCGGTTTCTGCCCAGAGAAACGCCTGTCTGCGCCGCCAAACGGAGCTGTTCCAGAATAAAATAAAAGTCTTCGATGTCCCCCGGGCTGGAGGAACGGGTGATCGTAAGAAATCCGGAGACCGCTCCAAATTCCGCCGGATCGGTGTCCTCCGGATGGACCCGGCGGCCGCTCCCCGGCGCGTCCCCCGGCACATCCCCCCGGGCTCCCGCTGCAGGCTCCCCGCCGTCGGGCACGCTGACTGCAGGCTCCCCGCCGCCGGGCGCACCGGCCGAAGACGCTGCGGCGCCTGCGCCGTCCTCCGTCTCAGGGCCGGCAGCCCCCCGCCGCGCCCCTTTTTGTACAAAGGGCGCGAACTCCTCCGGCAGATCTTCCGGTCTCACTGTCTCCCGCTCGCAGAGCGTCTCCAGATAATACACCAGATTCTGCAGCTCCCGCACATTTCCCGGCCAGGGATACTCCTGAAGCACTGCCAGCGCCTGTGGACTGACGCGCTTCGCGCTCTTTACCTCCCGAAAAAAGTGTTCCAGAAACAGGGGAATATCCTCCCGCCGCTCCGCCAGACGCGGCACGTGGATGTGGAGTACTTTCAGCCGGTAATACAGATCCATCCTGAATTTTCCGGCCTGAACCATCTCGAAGAGATTTCGGTTGGTAGCGGCGATGACTCTCACGTTCACAGGTATCACGCGGTTTCCGCCCACCCGCATGACCTCCCGCTCCTGCAGCACCCGCAGCAGCCTCTGCTGAATGTGCGGCGACACGTCCCCGATCTCGTCGATAAAGATCGTGCCGTTGTGGGCCATCTCAAAGAGTCCCGGCTTGCCGCCTTTCAGCGCCCCTGTAAAAGCTCCTTCCTCATAGCCGAAGATCTCGCTCTCGATGATGGCGTCCGAAAGCGACGCCAGATTCACCGCGACAAAAGGATGCCTGGCTCTGGAAGACTCGTTGTGGATCGCCTGAGCGAACATTTCCTTCCCCGTCCCGTTATCTCCCGTGAGCAGGACGGTGTGATCGCTGGCCGCCACCTTGCGGGCTTCGGCGATCTTGCCCTGAATGACCGGACTTTCTCCGATCAGTCTGTCCAGCGAATATTTCGCCACAAATCCTTTTTGGGCCAGTTTCTTCCGCACGTCGGTCTCGATCTCGCTGATCCGCGTCACATCCTGTATACTGATAATAAAACCCGCCGCGTCCCCGGGATTTTTCTGACGGTTGACCAGCAGTTTCTTTTCCCCGTATTCCACGATATCGGAAAACAGTTCCCCCTCGTAATTGACGATGCTCATCAGTTCCGGTCCAAAGCTGATCTCCTGAAAATGTTTTCCAGCCACGTCGTAATAATCGGTTCCGGTAAGGTTCAGAAATATGCGGTTGCAGAACAATACGCGGCCGGTCTCATCCACACAGAAGATCCCCTCGTTGATGGACTCCAGAATTCCGGTCATGCTCTTGTTGATCGTGGTGTTATATCGGTTCAGACTTCGGATCTCTCCCTGATACCAGGCTTCCACCGAAAACAGATTTTCTGCAGGCAGGTTCAGCGCCATAAAAATCTCCATCACAGTAGAAATGCGCAGGTGGCGGAACTCCACGTCGATAATGCGCCGCGCTTCTCTCATCTGGGGAAATATTTTTCCCGGAGTAATGACAATATCCGGGCGGATCACGCCTGACCCCGGATACCAGGGAAGCAGGTTCAGGTGTCCGATTCCCGTCTCCCTCAGCTCCCCGATCAACTCCAGTGCCGCCTCCCGGCTGCTGCCGAAGGCGTAGACTGTTGTGCCGGATTGAATGCTTACGATCTCCGGCAGCTTTGACAATTCGACGTTTCGCCTGCTGACCACCGCCGCAGCCTCCGGTCTTCGCACCCGTTCTACCATGCCCCGCACTGTCTCGCTGGAATACAGGATCATGCTGCAGTGGTCCAGATCGAACTCCCGGATGCGCTGGGTATAATATTCCTCCGCCGACGGTCTGCCCCGCTCCTCTTCATCAAGATACAGCACGCGGACTTCCTCCTGCGGCTCAAACAGTTTTTTTATCTCCTCCGCCAGAAACTGACTGGTATATCGATACGCCGCGATGACGGCGATGCATTTCTGTTCCATCTTCTTCACCCTGTCCCTTTCAGCCGTATCCTTCCCCGTCTCTTACCGTCTTCTCCGGATCAGCTTTCCCCAACCGCGAACTTCTGATCGCACTATTTATTTTTAACTTATTCCAAAACCTATTATAACCTAAATATCAACGTTTATCAACACCATACCCCATATTGTAACCTATATTCCTTATGCGCCGCCAACAATAAATTTAAAAATCAATTGTTATCCTGCTACATATTTTTTTGATCACCCCTTATTTTTCAACGTTTCTTCTGCATCCATTCCTATTCCCGTCTCTTTTTTCTTATTTTGGGCAATTATTTTTCAGAGAAGGCGGCAAAATGGAACAGATCTTGCTTTTAAATGGAGTCATCATTCACGGCCGCCTTCCGGCGGTCCAATCACACAGGAGGTTTCTCTATGGACTATTTAAAAATTGCCAACGGTCCGGTCATGTGGCTGGTATGTGGTCTGGGAGTGGGTCTGGTCCTGGTGCAGTCGCTGCTCTTCGTCAGAAGATCGATCATCGCAGGCAGAGAGCTGGGGATCACAGACCAGCAGTTCAAGCACGCAGTGAAGGCCAGCACCATCTCAGCCATCGGTCCTTCCCTGGTGATCCTTGGGGGCATGATCTCCCTGCTGGTCACCATGGGCGGTCCTATCGCCTGGATGCGTCTCTCCTACATCGGCTCCGTTCAGTTTGAGCTCATGAGCGCGGAGTTCGGCGCTCAGGCCATGGGCGTATCTCTGGACGGCCCGGACATGAACGCCGTGGCCTTTACCAACGGCGTGTGGGTCATGGCTCTGGGCTCCTTCGGCTGGGTACTTTTCACCGGCCTGTGTACGCATAAAATGGATAAGTTCCGCAATGTGCTGGCAGGAGGACGAAAAGCGTTCATGCCGTTCCTCTCCATCGCGGCCGTGCTGGGCGCTTTCGCCTATCTGGCCTCCGACCGCATTATGCGCTTCGACCAGGGGACTAAGAGCTGCATCGCCGGTTTTGCCATCATGGCTCTGATCGTTATCGTCAATCGAAAACTTCAGAAACAATGGCTGAAGGAATGGGCCATGTGCATCGCCATGTTCGGCGGCATGCTCATCGCCGTATTGATATAAAGGGAGGCGAAAGCAATGGAAAACAATCAAAACCGCTATGAAACGGATTATATCCCCTATATCGTGCGCTGGGGCCGCATCACCAATCTTCTGGGCGTGGCTCTGTGCTTCCTGCCCGCACTGATCCTGACTTTCGGCTTCGGCTTCAATCCCGGACTGACGGCTATCGTTACCGGTTCTCTCGCTCAGGTCAGCGGCAGCTGCATTTTCTGGTTCGTGGAACCCATCTCCTATTTTCCTGTACTTGGCATACCCGGCACTTACATGTCTTTCCTGGCCGGAAACGGGTCCAGTCTCAGGCTGCCCTGCTCCGCCGCAGCCCAGGATTCCGCCGGCGTGGTCCAGGGTACGGAACAGGGAACGATCATCTCCACTATCGGCATCGCCGTTTCCATCTTTGTCAATGTAGCCCTGCTGTCCCTGGGCGTTATCCTGGGCACTTCAGTGCTGAGTCAGCTGCCCGCCCAGGTGGTCTCCGCACTGTCGCTTATCCTTCCCGCGCTGTTTGGGGCCATGCTCGCCCAGTTTGCGGTGGCTCAGCCCAAGATCGGAGCCACCGCCATCGTCCTGGCTCTGGCCATGACCTGGCTTTCAAAGAATGGATTTCTGGCGATCTTCCCCGGACAGCCCACTTACGTCATCATCATCGTGGCTGTGTTCGGGACCATCGGCGTTTCCAAACTGCTCTTTGACAAAGGCATGCTGAAGGCCTGATCCCCACCGAAAGGAGAATTACCATGTCCGATTACGATATTATCATAAAAAACGGCTTTGTGGTGGATGGTACGGGCAGGCCCGGCCGCCATGCCGACGTTGCGGTAAAAGGAGATTCCATCGCCTTCATCGGCGACTGCGGCGACGCCTGCGCAGACAGGATCATCGATGCAGCGGGTCATCTGGTCTGCCCCGGCTTTATCGACCCTCACACCCACGAAGAGACCGTGGCGCTGTGGGACGGCGACTTTGAGGTCTACCTTAAAATGGGCGTTACTACCACCATCAACGGCAACTGCAGCCACTCCATCACGCCTCTTTCCTCCCGGAACGTCTACCAGTATTACTATAAAAACGGTCTCATGACAGCGGAGGGCGTGGAGAAATTCAACGCCTTCCAGCCTTCCTGGAACGACTTTGCCGGCTTCTGCGGAATTTTAGAGGAGAAAGGCGTCAACATAAACATGGGCTTTCTGCTGGGCCACGGCACCATCCGATGGACCGTGATGGGCGGCTCCAAGGACAGAAAGCCTACTCCTGAGGAAAACAGTCAGATCCATCGCTTCATCGAAGAGGGACTTTCTCAGGGCGCCCTGGGGCTGTCCACCGGTCTGGCCTATATCCCCAGCCGGTTTGCCGACACGGACGAGATCGTGGACTGCTGCCGCATCGTAAAGAAATACAACGGTACCTACGCCACCCACGGCCGGTATTATATAGGCATTCTCCCCTCCACAGAGGAAGCCATCCAGATCGGGCGCCGTTCCGGCGCGCGGGTCCAGGTATCTCACCTGACTCCTACCTCCCCGGAATCCTACGACGCCATTCTGAACGCCCGCAGAGAAGGCATTCAGATCGCCGCCGACGTAGTCCCCCGCAGCGCAGGCCACTGCATGCGCAAGGACCGGCTGATCCAGTTCATCATGGCCGTGTCCGCCACCCTGTTCGACATGGGTGTGGAAGGGGTAAAAAAGGCGCTGTCCGACCCGGAGGGCCGTCGGGTAGTCCGCAAAGAGGCGTACATTCTGGGAACGGATATGACCGCCATGCGTCTCATCAACACCGGTATCCCTGCCTTCGAAAATAAGAGCGTTCAGGAAATCGCAGACCATATGGGGCGGGGCGACGACGCCTTCGACGTACTGCTGGATCTCATCGGAGATGAGCGCCAGTACACCTTCTGGCTTGGCGGACCTGTGCGGGCGGACTATCCGCTGACGCCTCATCCCCGGAATATCCTGGAGAATCCTTACGTGATGGCGGGCTCCGACCGGATCTTCGCGGAACCCTGGGACCCCATGTCCTGGTACGAGCTTCAGCGCCGCGGTTCTTTCCCCATTTTCATGGAAATGTACCGAAAAAAGGGCATTTCCGTGGAGGAGATCGTCCGCAGAAATACCACCCTGGCGGCGGAGCAGTTCGCCATCGCCGACAGAGGCCGGCTGGCCCCGGGCATGAAGGCGGATATCAGCGTGATCGATCTGGACCGCTATTCCTATCCCTCGCCCTTTGAGATCGACTACAGCAACGCTTCCGAGACGGCTGCCGGCGTAGAATACGTGCTGGTCAACGGCAAAGTTACGCTGGATCAGGGACAGGTTCTGAAGACCAGAGCAGGACAGATCGTGCGCCGCGGAGATTGAGCTGCGGCAGCCAAACAGAAAACAACGCCGCCCCTGCACACAGGGGCGGCCAGAAATCAAGGAGAACGGTTATGGGAATAAAAACAGCATACAAGGGCTACAAGGCCTATGATTATTTAGAAAAGGGGACCGATCTTTCCGATATGGAACTGTGCGCAGGCGAAAAGCGCGTGCCGGAGTATCTGATCCCTCTCAGCCAAGAACAGGAATCCAGAGTCCTCACTCTGGCCAGGGAAACTATCTGCATCTCTCTTCACGAGCATCCCGTGCTCTTCCCTGAAAACCTGCAGGCGGACGTCTTTGAATATAACCGAGAGGGCAGGCAGCGCTGCGCCTACGAAGCACTGTCCAAAGGCTATTTTGATGTGGTCTTTGACAACATGATGGACGGTACCTGCAACATCATGTCCAGGGGCGGCTGGAAATGGGACGAAGTTCTCCACGACATCGGCATGCGTTCCTGCGACCTTGCCCATCAGGATTTCGCCATCAAATGCGAGACCATAGAGGATATTTACCGCGCTCACCGCGAGGGCAGGATCGCCGTCGTCTTCGTTCTGGAGGGCGCTTCCCCCATCGAAAACGAAGTAGACCGCCTGGATATTCTCTACGGCTTCGGCGTCCGCTCTATGGGGATCACCTACAGCGAGACCAACGGACTTGGCTCCGGCATGAAAGAAGAAAACGACGGCGGACTGACGCTGTTCGGAAAGAAATGCGTGGAACGCATGAACCGGCTGGGCATGCTCATCGACTGCTCTCACTCCGGCGATAAGACCACCATGGATACCATCCAGTACAGCAAAAAACCCATCGTGCTCAGCCACGTGGGCGCCAAAGGTCTGTGGAACAGCAAACGCCTGGTAGACGATGACATCCTGAAAGCCTGCGCGGCCAAGGGCGGACTTATCGGCATCGAAGCCGCGCCCCATACCACCCTGACCCAGGCTCATCCCCTTCACTGCGTGGACTCCGTTATGGAACACTTTGAATATGTAAAGGATCTGGTGGGTATCGACCATGTCTCCTTCGGACCCGACACCCTGTACGGCGATCACGTGGGCCTGCACAACGCTTACGCACGCAAACTCTCTATCAAGGCCATTCAGGGCGAAGGCTTTGAGCGCGTCGAATACGTCAGGGGCATGGAAAACCCCACTGAGGCCGGCAAGAACATCCTCCGATATCTGGTCAAGGCCGGCTACAGCGACGAGGATATCCGCAAAGTCGCCGGCGGCAACGCCCTGCGTCTTCTGAAAGAGGTCTGGGTCAGATAAAAACAGAAAGAGCACCGGCGGCACAGGGCGTCAGACAGCTGTCCGTTCATCCGGCAGCGTCCCTGACACCAGCTCGATGAGCAGCTCTATGGGCGGGCTGATCCACTTATTCTTGTGATGGCCGCAGACTGCCGTTATGGTCCGGCCGTCCAGCTCCGTGGCCACGGCGCGGAGCCTTCCGTCCCTCAATTCTTCCTCTACGGTGAAGGTGGGCAGGTAGGAAAAACCCATGTCGCTCATCACCAGATTTTTTATGGTAGGGATGCTCCAGAGTTCAGTTATACGGTCCATCACAATATCTTTTTCCTTCATGTGACGTTCAAATATCTGCCGGAATATGCAGTCCGCTTCATTGATGATAAAGGGCGCTCTCAGCCGGCGGTCCGCCGCGACCAGATCCGCAAGCTGCGGAGACTCCGAAAAATCCGCCCTGAACCCCGGGGAGATCACCAGCGACATAGGGTACTCCCCGATCCGGTGAAGGGTCAGGGCCGGTCTACAGCCTCCCACTTCCTGATAAAAGATACCCAGATCGATGCTCCCTTCGATAAGCGCGTCGCGGATGGCGTAGCAATTCATGGAGCGGATCACCAGCCGCGTATTGGGCGCCTGACTTCGGAAGCGCTTCAGAACAGAGGGCAGATTGTAGCAAAGCTGCGTCTCCGCAACTCCGATCTTTACCTCCTCCTTCCATTCGGAAAGTCCCACGCCGACGCTTTTCATCTTTTCCACTGACAGCAGCACCTCGTTCACATAGGGGATCAGATTTTCCCCCGCTTTCGTCAGCACCATCTTTCTGCCGATCTTCTCAAAGAGACGGACCGACAGCTCCCGTTCGAGCTGCTGCATCTGAAAAGTGATCGTGGACTGAGTGTAGCAGAGCCGCACAGCCGCCTTTGTAAAACCGCCTTCTTCTACGATCGTCTTAAAGGTATGAAGATATTTCAGTTCCATCTCTTTCCCCTCCTCCTCATTGCTTCAATTTTATCGAATGTTGTCATTAAATATTTCGATTTTATTAAAGAATTCTTTTATGATAGTATATCGGTAAAGGAGAGTGATCACAAGTGATATTTCGTATTTTTCTCAGCTATCTGCCCTACGCCATCGTTACGGCTTACACCCCCGGCCCCAACAACATTCTGGCTCTGAACACAGGCAGCCGCCGTGGTTGGAAAAGCAGCGGCCCTGTGCTGGCCGGCATGTTCGCCGGTTTTTTCTGCGTTATGACGATCTGCGCGCTGGGCTGTTTTCAGATCAGCCGTTATCTGGACGGATTTGTCGGCGTCATGAAATACATCGGCGCTCTGTATATCGTTTGGCTGGCCGTTCACATCGCCCGAAGCAAGCCCGCCGAGGACGGCGCTCAGGTCTCCGCTTCTTTTTTCAAAGGATTTTTTCTGCAGTTTGTCAATGTAAAAATCATACTGTACGCGATCACGATCTATACCGGCTACGTGATGCCTGTGCAGTCCTCCCTGCCGGTCCTTCTTCTGGCCGCGCTGTTCAACACTGCAGTAGGCGCGTCGGGCATGCTGGCCTGGGCGCTGGCGGGCAGCGTCTTTCAGCGCTGCATCAATCGGTATTACCGCGCGTTCAACTTCGTCATGGCCCTGATCCTGCTGGAGAGCGCAGTACAGCTCTTTCTCATGTAACCGTTTCAAAAAAGCCGCAAAAAAAGGACCCGCCCCTTCGCGAGTCCCCTGCCGGACTATTTCTCTTTCACGGCGGACAGATCCATGCGTTCAAAGATCACGCCGTCGCAGAGCCATCTGGCCTTGCGCAGATCCCCCTCCGTGCGGACTGTCCAGGCCAGCAGCCCCCGGCCGTCTTTTCTCCATTTCTTCGCCGCCTCCGGCTTGAGATCGTGGATATTGTACGCGATAAAGTCCGGCTTTGTCAGCCCGTTGAACAACATGCCGCCCAGGAACTTTTTCCTGGCCAGCTGTCTGGGTCCAGCCAAAAGCCGGCCGGCCACCCCCTCAGATCCTGCTCTTTCTCTGGCGAAACTTCTCTGTGAGAGCTGGCCGCGTTTCACCCGCGGCGCGTGCTTTTTCAGCCAGTACAGCACGTATGGGTTGAAGCTCTGCAGCATGTACGTTCCCCGGTAGTCCGACAGCAGCGCCATGAGCCTTTCCGCCAGACAGCCGGAAAAAGTGTTGTCCTTCAGCTCGATCAGCAGCGGCACCCTGCCGTTCACCAGACGCAGAACGCGGCTCATGACAGGAATTCCGTATTCTGTTCCACCCAGCTTCAGGGCGATCAGCTCCTGACAGGTACAGTCCTCCACGATCCGGTCAAAACCGGTCATCCGTTTCAGGCTGTCATCGTGAAACACCACGATCTCCCCGTCCTTTGTCAGATGAACGTCCAGTTCGATGGCCACCCCTGCGTCCACCGCTCTCTGAAAAGCAGGGAGGGAATTCTCCGGAATCCCCTCCTTTTTATTGTGCAGCCCTCTGTGGGCGATCGTCTCATAACCCGGAAGAAGCATTCGCCGCCTCCCTCACTTTCTTTCACACATGCGCCGGTCTCCGCCGGCCTTTCCGGTCCGGCTGTCTCGGTCAGAACCGCAGCGGGATCTCGGACCGCTGGATCTGCGACGCCTTTAATTTATATCCGTTGATCCGCAGAAACTCGTGAACCCCGTACTGCAGAACGTCCCTCATCTCGGCCGGTCCCGCAGGATCCAGCGCCCTGTCCAGTCCGCTTCTCATGCGGTATTCCGTAGTATACTTTTCACAGAGAGGACTCATGCACACGCCTTTGATATCCTCAGGACAGAAATCCAGCTTGACATACGGCGTGAACATGTTGTTTGTGAAACGGATCTTATAGAGCCGTTCCTTTCCGCCGCACCTGCTCTTCAGATAGGAGGGCAGCTTTTCATTGGGCAGGGACAGCACGACCCGATATTCCTGTTCTCCCTCAAAACACTCGTGTTTATAGAAAATACTGAGCCATTCCATAGTCGACTTGGCCGCCGCCAGCAGCAGCTTCTTCTGCTCCGTCCCGGCCGCCGACCACACTGCGGAGATCCCGACCAGATACTGGGCGATAATGTGGCGCTTCTCCTGTTCATCGTAAATGATCCTGCCGTGGGACAGCATCATATCTTCTCCATAGCACGCCGCATTCAGCCGGGTGAAGGAATCGATCAACGCGTCCTTGGCGAAGGCGATGTTGTAGCCTCCGTCGTTTTCCTGCCCGCCGGTATAGTAATTCCACAGGTTCAGAGAATCCTTTTCATAGGAACAGGCCAGCACAAAATGGCGCAGAAAATCCGGTTCCTCGCTTCCAAACAGCAGGTATCCGAAATCATCCACGTCAAGCAGCGGCTCCAGTACCTGGGCGAAATCCGCCGGCAGCTTCTGCCCGTCGGTCAGATCCTCCAGCACATCGTGAAAGATATTGATGATGTTGGCCATCTCCGTGCTGTCGTTGAGGAAGGCCACGTCCGTCAGAAAAAACTGCCGGTTGGAAATGATATTGTGAAATCCTTCCGCCGAGGTATAGTGATAAATGTCCGCCGTCCGCCTGTCCTCGATGGAAGTATCCAGCAGCCTGCGGCAGGCACTGTAGCGCTCCCTCACCTCCGGATCCATTTTAGACGTAAACACGTTTTCTCTGTAAAGCATATTCTCTTCCTCTTCAAATCTTTCCCCTTTTTTGTCTGATCCCTGCACCCGCCAAACGGCTGAGGATCCAAAGGGATCGGAGCCCCTCCGCTCTTACAGCTCCTGACCGACGATATTGATGCGCATCATGTTGGTGTTTCCGCCCTTCAGCACCGGTACGCCGGCGGTTATGACGATGGTATCCCCGTCCTTGATCAGGCCCCGGCCCTTCGCCATAGCGATAGCGTCCTCGAAGATCTGGCGTTCATGCTCCGATTTCCCGATCAGCAGCGGCCACGTACCCCAGCACAGGCACAGCCTTCTGGCCACGCTGGTCTTGTCCGTAAACGCGATGATGGGCGCCTGAGGCTTGAACTGCGCCACCACAAAGGCCGTATGACCGCTGCTGGTGGGCGTGAGGATCGCCGTAGCTTTCAGCCCGTGAGCGCTGGTGCAGGTGGCATGTCCAATGGCGTTGGTGACGCTGTAATCTCTCATGTAGCTGCGGTCTCTCACGATCTCATCGTAGGGGATCGCCTTCTCCGCTGTCAGCGCAATATTCACCATGGTCTCCACCGCTTCCACCGGATATTTTCCAGAAGCCGTCTCCCCAGACAGCATGATGACGTCCGTTCCGTCCAGAATGGCGTTGGCCACGTCCGTAACCTCCGCCCTGGTGGGTCTGGGATTGCGGATCATGGAGTCCAGCATCTGGGTAGCTGTGATGACCGTCTTTCCCTCGAAGTTGCAGCGGCGGATGATCTTCTTCTGAATGATGGGGACCTCCTCCACCGGGATCTCCACTCCCAGATCACCTCTGGCTACCATGATGCCGTCCGAGGCCGCGATGATCTCGACCACATTGTCCACACCCTCTTTATTTTCGATCTTGGAAATGACAAACACATCCCGGCCGCCGCACTCCGCCAGCACCTGGCGGATCGCCTCCACGTCGGAGGCCTTGCGCACAAAGGAGGCTGCCAGGGCGTCGATCCCATTTTCCACCCCAAAGCGTATGTCCGCTTTATCCCGCTCCGTGATCGCAGGCAGATTCACCTTTGTACCCGGCACGTTGATCCCCTTGTGATCCTTCACCACGCCGGAATTCTTTACGATACAGTGGATATCTTCGCCCTCAACGCTTTTCACTTCGAGCTCGATCAGTCCGTCGTCGATCAGAATGCAGCTTCCCTTCTCCACATCTTCCGCCAGATGTTTGTAGGAGACGCTGCAGATCCTGTCCGTACCCTGCACGTCCCGGGAAGTCAGCGTGAACTCCTGCCCCTCCTGAAGTTCCACTTCCTCCTGCTCAAAGGTGCCTGTGCGGATCTCCGGTCCCTTCGTGTCCAGCATGATGGCTACGTGAAGCCCCAGTTCCTGGCGCACCTCTTTGATCAGATCGATCTTTTCCAGATGCTCCTCATAGGAACCGTGCGAAAAATTCAGCCTCGCCACGTTCATGCCGGCCAGCATCAGTTCCTTCAGCGTTTTTCTGTTGGCGCTGGCCGGTCCGATCGTGCAGATAATTTTTGTTTTCCTCATACTCATATTCATGTTCATGCTCTAACCTCTCTATTCAAAATTATAGTATCATCTGTTTATGAAGATACTATTAGAATTCTGTAAAATTTCCGTTCAGGTCCGCCCTCCTTTACCGGTAATGCTCTGCGATAACCCTGAGTTCCGCGCTGATCCGACCCTGCAGGCCGGCGGGTCCCAGCACCCTGGCAGCCTTGCCCAGACTCAGGATCCAGCCCAAAAGCTCCGGCGTATCCTCCACATCCACGCTGAGCAGTACGCCGCCGTTTTCCGATCGCTTTGTCTTCTGGTTTTCTCCCCAGACCCGCTCGCTGACGTGATTGGCCAGAGGCGGATCCACCTGCAGCTCCAGCCGGATCTTTTCGCCCTTCATCAGATGATGATCTCCCACGTGCTCCTTGATATCGAAATCCTCCGGGACGGCGAAATGCTCCTGCAGCCTTTCGTAGCGCTGGACCCGCGCCAGTTTGAAGGCGCGTATTTCACCGCGCAGTTCACAGTAGGCAATACAATACCAGGCATTCTGATAAGCCACCAGTCCGTAGGGGCGGATCACCCGCTCCGTGATCTGGCTGCCGTTTGAGTAATACCGGATACGCAGAGCGCATTTTTCAATGACAGCCGCGTTGAAATCAAGATAGACATTCCTTCTGCCGCTCTCCAGATCCTGCGGCCTGCCGCCGCTGATAAAAAATCGTCCGTCCCCTCCGGATCCGCCGTTCCCCGGCGAAAACGCCGCGGACCGGCTGTGAGCTCCCCCATTTCCCGGCAGACCCAGCTCCGGCTGGTCGGCCAGGATCTTTTCCACAGCGCTTCGCAGATCCTGCTTGAAGAGAAACGTATCCGACGCCCACATCTGCGACAGGCTGTCCGAAACCGCGCTGCGCTCCGCCTCCGTAAGCGCCGGGATCCGCATATAGTGTCCCGGCGGTATGCGGTAACCGCCGTTTTTTCCAGTGACGCTTTCCACGAAGATTCCTGCCTTGGACAGATCCTCCCGATAACTCCGTATCATCCGCTCGCCCACTTCCAGCCTGTCCGCCAGCTCCGATATCTTGACCAGGCCGCCGTTTCTGGCCTGCAATATGAACAACATCTGAAGACAGTTTCCCACACGGCCCAAAGCGTTCCTCTCCTTCCCCACGGCCCCGGCTCTTCGGCCCAGGCCCGTCCTCGCCATATCCTCTGCGGCGCCCTGCGTTCCCCGCGGAATCCCTGAAACTCACTGCGGGCGCCGCTCTTCGCCTTCCGCCGCTCCTGTCCGGCAGGACTTCTTCAGCCTGTACGGAAGAAATCCTGCCCGGATCCTGAAATAGTATATCATAAAATAAAGGAGACCGCCAGTCGCCCTGCGGTCTCCTTTCCATCTTCCCACACCAGATCTTTATATTGCATATCTCAGAGCATCGCCGCCATGCCCGTCATGGCTTTCACACTCCATTTGAGCCGGCGCCGCTTCACCGTACACCGGATATCAGTCCAGTTCCACCGCCCCTGTGTAGAGCTGGTAATACCGGCCTTTCAGATCCAGCAGGTCCTGGTGGGTGCCGCGCTCGATGATCTGTCCCTGCTCCATGACCATGATAGCGTTGGAATTCCGCACGGTGGACAGACGGTGCGCGATGACGAACGTGGTCCTGCCTTCCATGAGCCGGTCCAGTCCCACCTCGATCAGCCGCTCCGTTCTGGTGTCCACCGAACTGGTGGCCTCATCCAGAATGAGGATGGGCGCATCCGCCACCGCCGCCCGGGCGATGTTCAAAAGCTGCCGCTGTCCCTGGCTGAGGTTGGCGCCGTCTCCTTCGATGACCGTGTCGTAGCCGTGTTTCAGACGCTTGATAAATCCGTGCGCACAGGCAAGCTTGGCGGCCTCCACTACCTCCTCATCCGTGGCGTCCGGCCGGCCGTAACGGATATTGTCGTAAATGGTCCCCGTGAACAGATGGGTATCCTGAAGCACCACCGACATGGCGTTGCGCAGATCGGCCCTGTCGATCTCCTTGATGTCGATGCCGTCCACGGTGATCCTGCCGCCGTTGATATCGTAAAAACGAGTCAGCAGATTGATGATCGTGGTCTTTCCCGCACCGGTAGAGCCCACAAAGGCGATCTTCTGCCCCGGCTTTGCGTACAGTGAGATCTCTTTCAGGATCTGCTTATCCGGACTATATCCGAAATCTACCTTCTCAAAGCGCACATCGCCCCGCACCGGAATGCGCCGCTCCCCTTTCTGCCAGTAAAAATCCCGGCCTTCGCCGTGGACCAGCTGATACCCCTTCTGCTTTTCCTCGCCGTCGTCCTCCGGCTTTACTTTCATCACCTGAAAGATCCGCTCCGCTCCGGCCAGAGCAGTGACGATGGAATTGTACTGATTGGACGCCTCGTTGATCGGACGTCCAAAGGACTGCACCAGCTGCAGAAACACCACCAGACTTCCCACCGTCATACTGCCGAATATGGTGAGGATCCCCCCCACTGTGGCCACCAGCGCATAACCCACGCTGTTGATATTTCTTGTCAGCGGCATCATCATGCCCGCGTACCCCTGGGCCGTCTGCGCCGCCTTTTGCAAACGCTGATTCCGCTCCTCGAACTCCTGTCTGGCTCGATCTTCGTAACAGAATGTCTTTACCACCTTCTGCCCTGTCATGATCTCTTCAATGTAACCGTTTACCTCGCCCAGAGCCGCCTGCTGCGCGTTAAAAAACTTGCTGCTGATCTTCATTACTTTTCCGGTGGAGAGCAGCAGCAGCGGGACGATCAGCAGCGTGATCGCTGTCAGCAGCAGACTGCGGTAGAGCATCATGCCGAGGATGCCGCCCAGCATCACGGCGCTGGAAAACAGCGTAGTCAGTCCGTTTTGCAGCGCATCGTTCAGCGTATCCACGTCGTTTGTAAAGCGGCTCATGAGTTCGCCGGTGGTGTGACTGTCAAAATACCCTACCGGAAGTCCCTGCAAATGGTTGAACAGCTGACCTCTGATGTCATTGATCGTCCTCTGGGAAACGGTCAGCATGAGCCGATTCTGAAGATAGGACGCCACCACCGACACCATAAAGATACAGCCCAGCGTCACCACGCCGCCGGCAAGTCCGGCGAAACGCTGCGCCATCGTGGGATCGGCGTTTACCGGCTGAAGAAAGTTATCGATGATCGGCTGCAGATAGCTGGTTCCAGCCAGAGACGCGCCGATATTCAAAAGCACCATAAAAAAGGCCAGAAACAGCATGATCTTTCTTTTTCGCAGAAAGGCCCACAGGCCCTTCAATGTCTGGCGCAGATCCTTCGGTTTTGCTCCCCGCATGGCGGCCGCGCGCGCTCCCGGTCCGCCGCCCATCTGCGGTCCTCTTTTCATACTGTGCGGCATTACGCAGTCGCCTCCTTCCCCATCTGAGATTCATAGATCTCGCGGTATTCCTCATTGGACGCCAGCAGCTCCTGGTGAGTACCGATGCCCGCGATCTTTCCGTCGTCCATCACCACGATCTTATCCGCCTCCTGAACGGAACTGATCCGCTGGGCGATGATAAAGGTCGTCGTATGAGCCAGTTCCCTGTCAAAGGCCTGGCGGATCCGGCTTTCCGTGGCTGTGTCCACTGCGCTGGTACTGTCGTCAAGAATGAGGATCGCCGGCTTTTTCAGCATGGCTCTGGCAATGCAGAGCCGCTGCTTCTGGCCGCCGGAGACGTTGACGCCGCCCTGCTCGATCCAGGTGTTGTAGCCCATGGGGAAACTTTCGATAAAATCGTGAGCCTGCGCCGCTTTGGCCGCCTGGACGACTTCCTCATCCGTCGCATTTTCATTTCCCCAGCGCAGATTTTCCGCGATAGTGCCGGAAAACAGCGTGTTTTTCTGCAGGACCACACCGATATTTTCACGCAGATGCTCCAGATCGTACTCCCTCACATCCTTGCCGTCCACCATCACCCGGCCCCGCGACACGTCGTACAGCCGGGGGATCAGCTGGATCAGAGAACTCTTTCCAGCTCCGGTCCCGCCGATGATCGCAACGACCTCGCCGGGTCTGGCCGTCAGGTTGATGTCCTCAAGCACATCTTCGCTCTCTTCACCCTCCTGATTGTATCGAAAAAACACGTGTTCAAAAGCGACCTCGCCCCGGATCTTCCGGCCCGCGCCGTCCGTTTTTTCACCGCCTGCCGGATCAGTCAGATCCACCTCCGTATACAATACCTCTTTGATTCTTTTATAAGACGCGCTGGCCCGTGTCAGCATGACAAAGAGCATGGAGATCATCATCAGGGACATGAGTATCATCATGATATAGTTGATGAAAGCCGACATGGAGGCCACGTCCAGCGTACCGTTGATGACCTGCTTTCCTCCGATGGAAAGCACCGCCAGTATACATCCATTCATGATCAGCATCATGACCGGCATATTCAGGATCACCAGATTCATGGCACGCATGGAGTTCCTCATCAGAGCGTCATTGGAATCGCCGAATTTTTCCTTCTCGAATTCCTCCCTGACGAAAGACTTTACCACCCGCACATTTGTCACATTCTCCTGCACATTGCTGTTCACCCGGTCAATGCTCTTCTGCATCACCGTGAACATGGGCATGGCCTTACAGACGATGATCGCCACCGACACCAGCAGCACCGGCGTGGCCACCGCCAGGATGCCCGACAGAGAGCGGCTCATCTGCAGCGCCATGATAATGGCAAATACCAGCATCAGCGGCGCGCGGATCAGGATCCGCATTCCCATGATCGCCGTATTCTGCATCAGCGTCACATCATTTGTCAGCCTGGTAGAAAGCGACGCCGTGCTGAAATCATCGATATTTTTAAATGAGAAACTCTGCACCTTGTCGAACAGTCCTTTTCTCAGGTCGGCCGCAAACCCCACGCCGGCCCGCGCGGAAAATCTCGCATTCATCGTCCCGGCAACAATTGAGATCAGGGCGAGACCCACCATAATCCCTCCTACGACCAGAATATAACGAAGATCTCCCGCCTGTATTCCCTGCCCCACGATCTTCGCCATCAGCATAGGCTGCAGGATCTCCGCGATCACATCACATATAATAAAAATAACTGCCAGCCCCAACGCCCCCGCGTAAGGCCGCATATATCCAGCCATTTTCTTCAAACCACATTCCCCCTATTCCTGTTTTCGTTCCCTGTGTTCTTTCTCTCCCGCCAGCTCAGAATAAAAAATCTCCAGATTCTTTTGGATCCTCGACAGATAATCGTTCAGCTGCGCCATGTCCTCATCACTGAATCCCCCGTATTTTCGCGAGGCCACTTTGTCCACCAGACTTTCGCATTTTCCCGCAAACTCCATCCCCTGCTGTGTCAGGGTCACCCGCGTCGTGCGCATATCCTGCTCATCCGTCTGCTTTTCCAGCAGACCGGCACGCTCCAGACGCTTTACCGACACTGCGATGGACGCAGGACTGCAATTCATCTTCTTCGCCAGGATCCTCTGGCTCGACGGCCCGATATTTTTCATCGTCATCAGCATCGCGATCTGTCCAGGATGGATCCCGCCGCTCTCCATCATCATAAAATTGCATTTCATCTGCAGCATGTGATTGGCCATATCCAGCTCCATGGCCTGCAGCATCATATCCATCAACCCTACCCTCCCTTTCCGACTCGTAAAAAACATCCCGCCGGCCATCCCGGGCGATGTTCCACCTATCTCACACAGTAAGCGTCCGTAACTCCGCATCGTTCAGGCGCAACACTTCCACCACGCAGGTTCCCTGCGGACCCTCACTTCATATCGACTCATTCGCTGAGATCCATCCTCTTATTTCCATCTGCGGACTCCGTGCGGAGCCTGACGCGGATCCACGATCGCAAGGTCAAAAGATATGCGGATCTCAATACCGCGGGACCCGCATGGAGTCCATCGGGCTGGTACTGGTATTGGGACGATTTCAATCCACGAGTCCCATACAGAGACCGACAAACACTTTCCGATGACTTTACATATCTTTATTGCTTTCAATCCGCGGCCCCCCTGCGGAGCCAGACTGAAAATCAGCATACACCGATACAGGGAACTGCGATCTCAAACATCCTCTTTCCATCGTATCAGTCATCGTGTCTGCCATTCTCTGCTTTCTTGTTAGTATTGCCCGGCTGCGTTCCGCTTATAGCCGCCTTTCCAGCTTTTTCAGCGATCCACAGATCCCATTCAAAATTCGACCGCCGCACAATAGCAGACTGCTCCGTGTCTGTAAACTTACTGCACAGCCGCGCCCTTCGATCAACGGCAACAGAGAAGACTGTTTACCTTCCGCCCGCTCTGGTTGCTTTAATGTCCATGACGGAGTTGATCAATGCGCTCTCTCCATTTCTGCAGACGAAATACTTCATTCACCTGATCGTGCGATACATCTGTGGAGACAGTTCTCAAGCAAAAATAAAGTAAGTCGACTAATAATTAATCGACTTACTAATCATACTTCTTTTTGTTGTACTATGCAACTATATTTTTAAAATTTCATGGATTCTTCACACAAGGCTCCGGCGTAGCTCCGCAGTGTTGACTGTGACTCCTGTCGCCAAGGACGAACCAGACCGTAGAGATGACTCCGGCAATCCTGATCGGAGTTCGGCCGGACCTGAAGATCGGGCGTCCGAGGTGACCGCAGGTAAGACAAACTTGGGAATGCAGACAGCAGCAACCCTGACAGGACTCCGCCGGCTCAGGCAGTGAATGGTTGGGATGGCAGCGGGGTTTCATGCATGACGGGAAGTCATCTGGAACTGTTATTTCAACCTTTTTGATTCGGGCTGTAAGAGAGCAATCTGCGAGCCATATGCGGGGCCTGATATAAAAGTGGAATGGTGCGACACACTTAAAGCGGGATTTCAACCTGCGGGCCCCGTTCGGAGCCCGACGCGTCTTCCAGTACCCGTCAGCATAATTATGGACATTTCAATTCGCGAGCCCCATGCGGAGCCCGACATAATGGTAATTATGAACTTGCTTACCTCACCATATTTCAATCCACAGGCTCACACGGAGCCTGACGAAACGATATTCACATTAATGACTGGAAAACGGATTTCAATCCACAGGCTCACACGGAGCCTGACCTGCACTCGCCCCTATATTCACAACTGTAATCCACCAATTTCAATCCACAGGCTCTCACGGAGCCTGACATGTATATGATCATGAGCCAACCTCCTTAATCGCATTTCAATCCACAGGCTCTCACGGAGCCTGACCGTTTGCTCGTTGTCGCCACCGGCGCGCCCGCTGTATTTCAATCCACAGGCTCTCACGGAGCCTGACTCACGCTGCGCATAGCCAGCAGCGCTGTCAGTGTATTTCAATCCACAGGCTCTCACGGAGCCTGACAATATCTATACGATTGTGGCCGCGCCTGCTCCAATTTCAATCCACAGGCTCTCACGGAGCCTGACCATACCGGAAAACTTACGTGACTCTGAGCGTTATGAATTTCAATCCACAGGCTCTCACGGAGCCTGACAAGTAATTGCAACTGATTGGAGGATCAGCAAAATATTTCAATCCACAGGCTCTCACGGAGCCTGACATCATCAACCTGTTTGAGTGTGTGCAGCGCGATCCGATTTCAATCCACAGGCTCTCACGGAGCCTGACGTTTCCCTTGTGTGTGCATTTTACTTTCTCGACATTTCAATCCACAGGCTCTCACGGAGCCTGACTCGGGCGTCACCCGAACCGGATAGACACTTTTTTAATTTCAATCCACAGGCTCTCACGGAGCCTGACAATTTGCGCCGGGGTAGTGTGAAGCACCTTTGCGAATTTCAATCCACAGGCTCTCACGGAGCTTGACGCTGTATGCGCCATTCAAAATTCCAGCTGGTGTAAAATTTCAATCCACAGGCTCTCACGGAGCTTGACCGATACCGGACGAGCCCGTCACCAACACTTTTAGCATTTCAATCCACAGGCTCTCACGGAGCCTGACGGTCCACTCCAACGGCAGGTGATCCGGATGGTCAAATTTCAATCCACAGGCTCTCACGGAGCCTGACCTTGCATTACAGCAGCAGGGACTGGCAGACTACCAATTTCAATCCACAGGCTCTCACGGAGCCTGACCCCCGAAGAGCTCCACATTTATGCAGCTTGGGAGATTTCAATCCACAGGCTCTCACGGAGCCTGACTTTCTGCGTTTTGTTCTTCCGGCGGATTTACGACATTTCAATCCACAGGCTCTCACGGAGCCTGACAGCGTCCCCATCAAACATGTTCAGCATTGCTTTTTTATTTCAATCCACAGGCTCTCACGGAGCCTGACATCGGGAGCTTTGGCGGAGTGGTTTTGACCCGACTATTTCAATCCACAGGCTCTCACGGAGCCTGACAATATGTCAAATTTGTATTGACATACCCTAATTATTTCAATCCACAGGCTCTCACGGAGCCTGACCGCGGCGCGCCCTCCGATGTGTTTTCCCAAAGCTGATTTCAATCCACAGGCTCTCACGGAGCCTGACCGAAAGAGGTTGCGGACGCGGCGGGCGTGAAGCCTATTTCAATCCACAGGCTCTCACGGAGCCTGACACACAAGGACAGAACCCGGCACAGAGCCAGCCGAAATTTCAATCCACAGGCTCTCACGGAGCCTGACATCATCAGCACCGACTTTTCACCGTGACCGAATGGATTTCAATCCACAGGCTCTCACGGAGCCTGACGCCGTCGTCTTTGGCGCTGACGTCAAACATACCATTTCAATCCACAGGCTCTCACGGAGCCTGACAGCAAAATGCAAGAAAAATGTTTCCCCGCGAGCAATACCACCGAAATTTCTACGGTATTCATCTCATCGCATGTCAGCTTCAAAACAATATCTTACATAAAAATAAAATTTTTTAGGTGCGAATCTCCCAGAGATTTTATGTTCGCTTCACATTCGCACCGCTAATACCTTTTGTTCATTT
>Ga0129308_1001397_pt1 | contig 25412 bp, 20 predicted proteins | sample L827metagenome_FD_94440 | JGI IMG/M metagenome (GOLD analysis project Ga0129308, IMG submission 94440) | Ring-tailed lemur group fecal microbial communities from Wisconsin, USA - L827 metagenome | ecosystem: Host-associated > Mammals > Digestive system > Large intestine > Fecal | place: USA... | reverse complement strand
TTATGCGTAATCGCACTACGCTGGTAATAGCTCACCGTCTTTCCACGATAAAAGATGCCGATTTAATTTGCGTCATGCACGAAGGCGAAATTGTGGAACGGGGTCGTCATGACGAATTGATAAAACTCGACCGCTATTATAAACGCTTGGTCGATATGCAGAAATTCTGAAACGTTCCGGAAAAGATATGCCGAAGAGACTCCTCTCGGTAACCTCTTCGGCATCACTCATTTCGAGATTAATCGATTTCCCTTTTTGTACTTCCTTTCCGGTAAAGCCGTTTTATCCATAATATTCTGTTGTGGAGTGTCTTGTCGTTTTGTAATACAGGGCAAGTAGAAATCGTACTTGGGTTGATATGGAACTCGTATGGCTTGTCGTTGATAAAAATAAATTCCACAGAAAACTTTTTTGATTTTTATTCAAAGTATTTATTAAAATTGATTTTTGAAAAATAATAGTAATATTTATATAATATTATGGTGATGAAGTTTCTGTTTTTTTTCTTGTATATTAATATTATTTCATATAACTTGCTCCCGCTTATAAAATAAGATTGGTCAGGCATTATTCCATAATTTGATATAGACAGATAGAGTTGTGAGAAATTAGAATATAAAATATTGATATTCAAATTGATATTATCTAAAACGCTGGTTAAGAATCGAATAGTTTGTTGAGCTATATTTTTACAAATATTATACATAAACTAAATTTAAATTATGATGAAAAATTTCTACAAAAAGCTATCGTTTGTAATGGTTATGGGCATCTCTCTTTCAAGTTATGCCGCATGGAACGGTGATGCAACTGCTTGGACACAGGGCGATGGTTCGGAACAAAATCCGTTCTTGATAGAGAACGAGGCGCAACTGTCGCATTTGCAGCAAACGGTGACAGCGGGTGAAACCTATCAAGGAAAATTTTTCCGCTTGACAGCCGATTTAGACATGGGTGGCAAGCAAATGCCTTCGATTGGTAACTATAATGACTATACGACACAAGAGAATCCCGAGTTGGTCAGAGAGTCAAAAGTATTCCGTGGAACTTTCGATGGCGATTTCCATACCATCGATAATCTCACAATCGTAAATAATAATGCCGATGTCAATCTCGGTGGGGTGGGACTTTTTGCAGTCTCTTATCCCGAAACCCACATCTGTAATCTCACTCTCGGGCAGGGTGTTACCGTTGAAGGTAGTGAATTCGACAATGTAGGCGGTTTTATCGGTTATAGTTCGGGTGGCAAGGTGGAAAATTGCCGCTTCATGGGTTTGGTGAACGGGGGCAGTATGAACGCTGGGGGTATCGTGGGTGTTGCCGAGGCGACTGTGACAATCTCTGGTTGTGTAAATACCGGTAGGTTGGTAGGGCATTCGTTTGCTGGTGGTATTGCTGGGACTGTCAGTATATCGAAAGTTCAAAACTGTTATTCTTCGGCTACAATTTCGTGCCCATCGGCCTATTGGGTGGCTGGTATTGTTGGTTGGGCCGAGCAATCCACAGTCTACAACTGTTATGCTATCGGTTCCATCGAGGCGGAAGTCGGTTCGTCTTTCTTGCCCGGTAAAAGCCCCATTTGTGCAGAATTGGAAAAATCTTCGGCTTCCGATTGTTACTATGTCGAAGCGCTCACCGGCTGTAAGCCTTTGAGCGAGCAGACCGGTGTGACCGCTGTTACGGAGGAAGAAATGAAAGCTGCCGATATGATTGCTAAACTTAATGCCAATCTGTCTGCTAATGCGTGGGGTGTAGGGGCCGACGGCTTCCCGGCTCTTCTGTGGGAAATCGACGGAACGGGCAGTATCGAGTCTGTCGGTGCGACAGCTGGAATTGAGATTGTTAAAGAGGGCGACCGCTTGGTGATTGTATCGGCAACAGGTGAAAAAGCTCGCCTTAGTGTTTACGATATTACCGGTAAAGTGATCGTGACGGCTGTTGTCACCGATGGCGATTGCATTACGGTGCACGATAAAGGAGTATGTATAGCCTCGCTTGTTACAGACGATGGCAATCGTACGACCCATAAATTTTTGTTCTAAAAAGTAACGAGAAAGTGAAGGGGAATCGCATGCTGTCGGTTCCCCTCGTTTTCTTTGCATTATAATATCATCGACTTATGATAATGCGAAAAAAAATTACATGTATGGTTGCGGCTGCGTTGGCCTTTATGGCTTCGGCGCAGCCGTTTCAATCGGTATATTATCCTTCGAAGCTCACCGCTTCCACGATTACCCGTGTTCATCAGAGAGCATCGGCCTTGCGGTCTGCCGATGAGAATATACATGCCATAGTGAGACTTTGCGACGAGGCTGACCTCGATAGGCTTGCTGCGGATTATGGAGTGGCGTTCAATGTGGTGACGGGTAACCTAGCCACAGCGGTAATCCCGATGAGATCGTTGGTGGCTTTTGCGGAAGATGCTGACGTCGAGAATGTTGATGCCGGAAATACGGTGAGAGCTATGACCGACCTCGCGCGTGAGTATTCGCAAGTGGATGCTCTTCATGTAGGTCTTCCCGATTTCCCTCGCAGTTTCACGGGAAAGGGCGTGCTGATAGGGGTGATTGATACGGGTTTTGATTTCATGCACCCTGCATTTCGCGATGCCGAGGGCAATAGTCGCATTATTCATGTATGGGATCAGAGCGGTAGGAACGGAAACACTCCTTCTATGGGATACGGTGTGGTATTCGATACCCCGGAACTGATTCGCTCTGCGGCTCATGATGTTTCGAGAGACACTCATGGTACTCATGTGGCTGCGATTGCAGCCTCCTCGGCCGATGTGTATAAAGGTATGGCGCCGGAGTCCGACATTGTGGTAGTGGCGACCGACAAGAGCGAATCCGGAATTATAGATGCCCTTGCCTATCTGCTCGATTATGCCGAGAAAGAGAAGAAACCGATGGCTATAAATCTTAGTATGGGTACGGTCATAGGCTTCAAAGATGGGACTGATCCTATCGCGTCGATGATTGACGAGCTGCTCGACAAAAGCGGCAAAAAATGCCTTATGGCGATTGCGGCCGGTAACGAGGGGCATCGCAACTCCACGATTGTGACCGAGGCCACGGGGCAGGGTGAGGTGATTAACACATCGTTTACTCCGCCATCGCACATGCGCGAAAATATCTTTATCGGGTGTTCGACCACATCTGCATTTCAAGTGACCCTCTCGTTGGTAGGTAGCGATGGAGTCGCTTTTGAAACTTCGATTAGCTCTGATGTTTCCGAATCGGTAAGTCACGAGAATATAACCGGCGAAAAAGACTATTCGCTCGTCACGCTTTCCCCTATGAAAGATGCCGATGGTTTACAGCGCGGTGTGAGCATCAACCTCTATGCCCCATTGAAAGACGGGCAGAAATGGAACCTCTCAGTGACGGGAGCTGCCGGAAAATACATTGCATGTTGCGATTATGGGGAACTTGATAACGGCTCCAACGCAAGTACGATGGCAGCGACCGCTTGTGGGCAAATTCCCATATCGGTGGGTGCTTATGTGTCGCGAGACAAGTTTATCAATTTACAAGGTACGGAACGAAGTTCCGATTGGACTGTGGGCGAGAGGTATCCCCTTTCCGGTATGGGTCCCGCATTTGATGGACGCGATAAGCCCGATGTGCTTGCACCGGGTGTACACATAATTTCGGCGATCAATAATTATGCGGCATCTTACAATGTAAATCGCGAAGACTTGGCTTATACCGAGGTCGATGCCCTGATTCCCGGGCGTACCAATTATTGGGGGGCAATGTGCGGGACATCGATGGCGACGCCGGTAGTCACCGGCATTATGGCATTGTGGTTGCAAGCCAATCCTCTGCTCGACTTCGATCACGTGCGAAAGCTCATCGGCTCCCCCGGATCTCACATCGATGCCAAAACCGGTATGGAGTCGCTGTTGGCAGGGGTAGAGCTACCGAAAAGCAAAAACACCATGCCCTATATTTACAATCCCTTCACACGCAGTATCGCTATTATTGGTGAAGGAGTCGTTTGTGTAGAGGTGTTTGCTGTCGATGGTACTGTTTTAAAGAGGAAAAATCGGCTCGTGGAGCCTGTTCATATCCCCGAAGGAGCTATGCGCATTGTGCGTATAACCACTTCGACAGGCTCGCATATCTTGAAAATATGATGCTACACGGTGTTGCTCTCTGTCGAGAAGCCCACTTGTGAGGATATATCGCATAATTATGGGAGAAAATATTCGTTGGAGAGGCGAGAAAAGGATATCCTTGCAATGGGGTGAAATTCAATTTTGAAAAGATAACCTTTCGGTTGGGATTTGGGGGGCAGTCTCAAAGTCAATAGAAAGAGCCGTATTAAACTCCGTTTTCTTCCTTTTCGACCATACCGATCGCCCGTTTAGTCATGTCATTTAATTACACGTGCGTTAATGTAAATATATATCATAGAACCGATTTTTGTGAATCTCGAAGATTTTTTATACGTTTGTCACATGAAAGGTTTCATGAGAAAAATAGTAGCCTTCTTGTTTGCCGTTATATTCGGGCTTACTTCTGCCATCTTTTTGTCGGCAGGAGCCGACAATGAGCTTGTGAAACCGCAAGACCCCTCTTATCCTTATAGCCTTATCGATGTTCGGGCACAGTCCCTGCCTATGCAGAGTTTTACGGCGATTATTCCGGTAGAAAGAGGGCTATGTGTGAATGTTTCACGCTTTCCGTCTTCTCCGATAACAGGGAAAGTAGGAGAAAATATCGCATTTTTATATGAGCAGCAATTATATTGTCAGTTAGTAGACCTTTGGGAGAAGGTCGTCGAGGATTGTTATGATAAATATAAGGCACAGTTGTGCTATGACGGACATTATCTATATTCCCTTTGTAAAATGTTGATTTAGCGGAATAACGGTGGGTAGCTGTTGTTCACGGGGAGTCGAGTGCCTCACCCGGTTTTCTTGTCGCATGTATGAGTGTGGCGAGAAAGAGCCTGCATATACATATAATAGGAATAGTCTGGTATCCCGATGATACGATTCTCTGGCTGTATGGAGTTGCTATATTATTTGTATCCTGTCTTGCTGTAATGCGATAGAAAAGAGATAGCTCGCAGATTCAGAGGCTTGAAAACCGGCAGAGATATCGTCTTTTCGGTTTGATTCCATATACTATCTGAGGTTCGGCACTTAGGAACTATTTTGTGGTTTGTCGATTTAAGCAATCAAAATAGTTTCATGGAATTTTAACGACCAATTTTTATTACGATTCAATTAGTTTTATCATCAAATGGAAAATATAGAAAAGGAAACTGCTTCTTCTAAATTTATGGAAAATCCTTATATTGAAATGAAAAAGAAAATTTCTGTAAATGGTATTGTTACACTGGTAATTGCTATACTCGCTTTTGTAGGTTCATCTGCTGTTTCCGATACACAGTCCTCCCTCAAACTTTTTTTGATTATGTTGGGAGCGGGACTCCTTATATATGGATTGATAAGAGTTGCAGTGGGGAATAGGATAGCTGTTTGTCGGGCTACTGGAAAAGTGTTGAAAAAATATGAACTACTTTTCGAAAGCGCCGAAGTTTCACGGTTAAAACAAATGGTAGAGTCGGGCAATTTTCAATCTATCGATACGTTACAGCGGGCGGTAGGCCACAAGGCAGGAGCAAAATTGACTTTATTCATCGATGCGGATCATAATTTTGCAACAGCACAAGTTTCTGAATTTATACCGTTTGACTACGAGCCGGTTATGTCTCCGATGAGTTATGAGGGCGAGGTCGTAAAGACAATCGCAACGTTAGTGACTTCTGGAACATAACGGATTTTTTACTACTTATACTACTACTTTGTTATTAGAAATGATCGTAAGGTAGACTCTTTGTTTCAAGTTATTTAGAATAATAACCAAGAGACATGCTACTGAATTAATGTATTTTTTAGGCTCCCTCTGTTCGGCTTTCATAATTTTCGAATAGAGGGAGTTTTTATGATTTGGTTGAGTAGACTAGGTTTTGGGTCAGTAGAAAATCCGTGGGGTAGACCTGAATTTTAGCGATGAAGTCTTTGTCGATAACTATATTCCAGCCTTTTCGGAGAGTTTTATTTACAGTTCTGTTACTGTTATCGGGCGCTCCCCCTATCTTATCTATGATGAGCAGAGGGTAATACCTTTCGGTGTATCGTGTTTGTTCTTCTTCCCTATATTACACGGAAAGACCCCGTAATGCTGCGGGGCACGGCATGGGAAAGATTTTAATGACTTTCTGTCGCATTGTTTTAGTGAATGAGATGGATTGTATTTAACCTTCTCCCCTGTGTTTTGCGACGCAAAATATAGGGGAGACACAGAGGAGCGAAAGCGACGAAGAGAGGGTTTAAAAAAAGACCGCGTATAGGATTTTTTATTGTAGAATCTAACCCCTTCGCCCTGTGGGTACTCTGGCTATTTGCTCCGAAAAATTATTCTGGGAAAGAAATTTGCGATAGAATGTCGTTAATTATTGTCGAATTGGTTTCCTTTACGTATCTTTGCGCAAGAAGCAAAATAGACAGCATTCGGTATGGCCGGATAAATTGGTCACTGTCCATCTTTGCGTTATCTTTGCATAGTGTAACAATATAAAAAATAATTCTCATGAATCAAGTATCCGATCGTTTGGCAGCTCTTGCTCCTTCGCAAACGCTTGCGATGTCACAAAAAAGTAGTGAACTGAAAGCACAAGGAGTAGATGTGATTAATCTGAGTGTGGGAGAACCCGATTTTAATACACCCCAGCATATTAAAGATGCCGCGAAAAAAGCGATAGACGATAATTTTTCGCACTATTCGCCGGTTCCGGGATATATGGATTTGCGGCAAGCCATTTGTGCGAAGCTCAAAAACGAAAACGGACTCGATTTTACTCCTGAACAGATTGTCGTTTCGAATGGAGCCAAACAATCCATTTGTAACACGATTCTTGCCCTTGTCAATCCGGGAGACGAAGTAATCCTCCCCGCCCCGTATTGGGTAAGTTATGTAGAGATGGTTAAACTCGCCGAAGGAAAGAATGTGATTATCGAGACGGGCATCGAACAGGATTTCAAGATGACGCCTGCCCAACTCGAAGCCGCTATCACGCCCAAGACCAAGCTGCTCATTCTCTGTTCTCCCTCCAACCCTACCGGCAGCGTCTATTCTCGTGAAGAGTTGGAAGCGCTGGCCACCGTTTTGGAACGCCACCCGCAGGTATTCGTCATTTCCGATGAAATATACGAACACATCAATTATGTGGGAGCCCATCAAAGTCTGGCGCAATTCCCCTCTATTCGAGAGCGGATAGTCATTATCAACGGGGTTTCCAAAGGCTATGCGATGACCGGTTGGCGTATCGGGTTCATCGCTGCTCCGTTGTGGATTGCCAAAGCTTGCAATAAATTGCAGGGACAATACACATCGGGAGCATCATCTATCGCACAGAAAGCCGCGGCTGCCGCTTTTGCCGGAGAGCAAGGTTGCGTAGAAACCATGAGACAAGCATTTCAACACCGTCGCGATTTGGTCGTACGTTTGGCAAAAGAAATACCCGGATTAAAAGTAAACGATCCGCAGGGAGCATTCTATCTCTTCCCCGAGGTCAGCCACTATTTGGGGAAGTCCGACGGCGAACGTAAGATAAACACCTCTTCCGATTTGGCGATGTATATCCTCGAAGTAGGTCATGTCGCAACGGTGGCGGGCGATGCTTTCGGGGCTCCCGATTATCTTCGTCTGTCTTATGCCACTTCCGAGGAGAATATCACCGAAGCCATGCGCCGTATGAAAGAAGTCCTCGCCCGTTTGAAGTAAGACTATTGATGCTTCCTTATTACGATATATAGGTAAGAAACAGTAAACACCGCTTTGGAAATAGCGGTGTTTTTTTATACATACTTTTTCTTGTTTATTAATTCATATAGTTTTGCGTATGAGCGCAATATGGGAGTTCTAATTCTCAAAAGTTTGCAAAGATCTCTTTAAACTCTAAATCAAAAATAAAATTTATGATGTTAAGTGCTTTATGAGTGTTGTATTATGAAATTTTTCGTATATTTGTATTTGGATTGAGAATACTCTTTCCATGACATATTGAAAAGAAAGAAGCGTTATGCTTATCTTGTTGTTGAAAACGTAGGAAATTTTCAAAATGAGCAAGGATAGCATAGTGGTTCTCACGCTATAGCGTGGGGTGCTATTACTACATCTGCTCATTAGGTTTTTCCTACGACCTTCAACAAAGACGTGGCATTGCAGTTCCACGCTTGAACCAATAATTATTTGTTATTGCGCTGAAAACCAATTATATTTATCGGGAATTATATAGTTATGATACCATATAGTTCCCGACACTTGTAAACGTTAGCCTATTCTTTTTTGTGCGACCTCTATCGCATCGTGTTTTAATTCGTCTTCATCCTCTACTGCATCTAATACTTTGTCTGCTAACCACAGAGTGAGAAGTTCATTCTTATCTACCTTGAAATATTCTGCCAATTGTATCACTTGTGTTCGTTTAGCTCGTCTGTCTCCGCGCTCTATTTTGCTGAACATCGGAGTATCTATCTCAAGCAAAGCAGCCAATTGTCTTTGCAGCACTCCGTGCTGTTCTCTTAACTCTTTTATTCTTTCTCCTAATAACATACTTCTTCAATTTACGAATTTGACATGACTTAATCGGATTTCATTATCCGCTATAATATGACGGAATCCATTATAATTCCCGCTATAATTGGGGATAAACCGTCATAATCTTCCGTTATAACTATTCTTTCAAAAACCATGTTCGTCCTTTCGGATAAATAAGTTTATCGGTACTTAACGCACTAAGAATATCCCCTAATAGTCTCAATTGCTGTTCATGTGTCTTGACTTGCGGCATTACGTCTTTGACGTACTCATAAATGCTATCACGCTTGGCTCCATCTGTACCGGCATTCTTAAGATACTGCAAAATCATCTGTTTGATTTTTTCCTTATCAAGTCCTTTTTGCTTAGTGTAACCTTGCAGTTGTCGAGTAGCTTTTGCAATCCCTAAAGAGATTGTATAATTAGGGGCTTCGCCTTCAATAAGTCCTCTGTTCAATAAATCCTGTGCAATGTCCTCGTGAATGGTTCTGCCCTTTTGGATGGCATCTAATGATATGCAATCCCACAAGGTCAATGAGTTGTTTGTTTTGAGCAAGTTGGTATACTGTTCATTTATCTCATTGCCATAAATGCGTACCGATACTTTTCTGTTTTTGGCGTCAATTTCATAATCAGGCATTGGGAAGTGACGACGCCACTGCTCATTGAACATCTTCTTTATACCTCTACTTACTGTATCTATCATATTGAAGTCAACCATTGCCCTGCAAAGACATTCATTGCGGAAATATGCTTGAGGTTCTTCATTCGTTAAAACATTCTCCAACGTGCCAGGAATGAAACTCCCTGCATTGGAGTAATAAAGGTAAGTTGGATTTTCCACGAAATTGATTCTCTGTTGCATCGTATAGTCTTGATGCGCAATGCAGTTATGAAGAGCTTCGCGGATGGTATAGTCATCGTATTGCTTCATAGTGTCAGGAAAGAGCGTGCCTCCCGGCATTTCACGCATTGTCAGATTTTCAATTTTTGACAAAATCTCATCTACGGTTAATATAAATGGCACGGTGAAGTGTTCGTAATCCACAACATCCTGCTTTTCATCCCGTCTTGTCCAAGTCACTTGTGCAACTGCCGGACGCAACTTGAAAGCAGCCTCATATTTACCAAGAAGAATGATTGCCGCACGAGTAATTTCTCCGTTCTTCATTATACCGCATTTGCTCAAGAATGTTTTCACAGACCATGCATTTATTTCGGCTTCAGGTATTCTGCTGTGTACTTTCTTAAACATCATACGAGCTTTGGCTATAGCAACTTCATCAAGGTCGTTAATCGTCGCATCTGCTACAATTTGTGCTGACCAATCCGTTTCGCTGAAAATAGGTTCATCAAGAATTGCACTCATGCGTTCAGCAGTCATCTCTACGAGAGAATCCTCAATTCGCTGCCACGCTTTATTATGGGCAAACACAGGTCTCTTAGGTAGATGTTTAGGAATATGGACGACCCATACTTTACGGTTGGTGTCATCTGTGATAAATTCTTCTATATCCAAACCTTCTGTTGAAAGATTTACACATCTTTCTGTCAGTCGCAATATCGCCTTTTGCCTATCATAATTGTATGTATCTGTTCCGACAATCTCCAATGTTTTGTCATGCACACCAATCACCAAGTGTCCACCTTCCATATTGGCAATAGCAGACACATACGAAATGACATCATCTTTCTCGTCTCCGCAGAATGAGTTCTTCAAATTCGTAAATTCCTTCCACTCGCAGTGTGCATTTTCCTGTGGATAGTTGCGAAGGAGATATTGTTGTAGTTCTGACTCTTGCATAATTACCCAATTATACTTTCACTTTCATCATTATGTTTCTCAGCATTTCGGATGACGCATTCTTTACTTGTATTGGCATAGCAGTAGACACAGAAGTGGCGACAAGTATTATACATTCCAATATCTTTACTCACCATACATCCGCAAGCCTTGCGCTGACCGGAATCTTTTACATTTTTCGTCTTCTGTGGGATTGGCGGAAGTTCTCCAAACATATCTCTTTCCGGCCATTTCAATGTATGAAGATAATAAACCAATTCCTTGTCATCAGAAAATATACGTTTCATGAGTTCTCCGTCAATACAACGATTATGTTCTATGCCATAAGACTCTAAATCTATATCTTCTGCACAAGTGGCCATTTCAACATTCCATCCTTGTTCTTTCCAGATAGAACGTATTTTCTGGAGACCTTCAACAATTTCTATTCGCTGAACATGGTTTGCTTCGGCATTTTCAACATCCTCTTTTGTAAAGAACATTGTTTCTTTTACAAGATTATTTTGAACTTTTCGATATGCTTTTACATCTATAAAACTGAAAACCAATTTATCAGTATATCCTTTCAGTTTATTGCCGACATTCCATATTCTTTTAAGCAACTCTCTTGGATTTATTGATGAAGTGATTATAAGTGGATCAAATCTCCATATCACTCTCTCTTTACCTATCATTTGAGATAATTGCTTAAATGTTTCGACTCTTTCTTCAATAGAAGTTACGTTAGGTTCAAATCTTTCATTAACATAATCATTCAATGTAACTTGGAAATAATAGTGTATTCTCATTTCATCAAGGATATGCAAATAAGGTAGAATAGGTTTTGGATTCTTTGTCCAAAATACTATCACTTTGCAATTCTTGAAAGAGATATACATTTTTTGCTGGTTAAAAGGATTGTACCAAGCGCAATAACCTTTTGCCAAGCGATTAAAAAACCACTTGGCATAAAAGGCAGGAATATCGGTTGAACGACTGGCGGAAATAATTACAGGAGAAGTAGCTTCAACTTGCTCACCAGCATCGTTCGTGATAATGATTTTATCTGTTAACATAACGATCAAATAAATCTTGCGTCAACCGCTCAAAGTGCTGTTTATTCTCGTAAGTCCCCTCTACGATAGGGGGATAACCCCCTTTGTCGTAAAAACACCAATGCTTAAAATGATCAATGGTTGATTTATTATCTATAGGATTGTCCGATGGATTTGAATAGTATTTACCACCAGGAGCATAACCTTTTTGAAATTTTACTACCTTCTCGGAAAGTTTTTCTCGCATCTTTTCAGGTAGGTAGTTTCTTGAAAGAATAAAATAGTTAACATTTTTATCCTCCACAAATTTAGATGAGGTTGGCTGTATTGGCTTCAGATTTTGCTTTTCAATACCTCCCTGCGAAATAACTTTATTACATTGTGATTGTAGATGCAAAGTCGTATTAAAACTTTTAATACCTGAAATCAGTTTCACAATCTTCTTATACGCAGCATCAGTTGGTTTCAAGAAGCTGTCAAGGATGCTCAAGAACGCTTCTGGATCTTGCCTTTTTCCATCAAGTTCTATAGCCTTATCAATATTTTCTTTTTGGGTCTTTAATCCTTCCTTTCCTACAATCAAATAAATTTTCTTGCGGAATTGTTCAGGTGTATAAGAACCCTCATCTTCTGCAAAATTAACAGAGGAAAGAGCTTTGTATGCTTTAGTTGTAGTAATACGTGAGAAACTACTAAAAATATACATAAAGATTTTAGGGCTTTGCACTGCATTTTCAAATTCAACATCCTTATTTACCACCCCAACAACTTTTGACTCTACATTATTTATATTCTCAATGATCTTTGATCCCAACTGACTTTCCACAATAACCGAAGCATTCGTGCTCGTTTTTGGCAAGACAGCATCTTTTATTTCTACTCCATTAAGCATTCGCCAAACATTACTTGCAAATGACTGATAATAATCCTTATTGCCATTAATCAGTATGGATGTAAAGGTCTTAGGCAGAGACGTAAAACCTCTTGTGGCACCATAAATGCCATACGCTAATTTATAATTACAGAATCCCGTTTGTACAAGGTACTCTACCAAACGGTCAATGTTATCACCCTTTTGACAGAATGCAGCAAACGATGAAAGTACATCATTATCTATGGCAAATAGGTCAAAGGCGGAGTTCTCCTGAAAATGATTAAGTAGTGCTCCAACATAAGCAGATGCAGGATTTGAGTCCCATTTATCTCCAAGCATATTCTTTAGAATCATACCTCCATTATATGCTTGTGCCAAAGGCTCCTCTACGCCATTCTTTTCCATTACAGATTTGTACTCTGCCTTAAATTGGGAGCAAATAAGTTCCCTGTAGAAAGAACTTTGGTAAGATGTGTCCAAAATATGCAAAGAAAGATCATCATCAACATTCAGCAATGACCCAATAGCATACTTCTCACGTTGAGCATTTTCTTTTGCTTCCAATTTACGAACAGCTCTATTCATACTGTCTGTGACACGAGCAAACGCCTCTGGGGAAGCATACTCTAAACAACTCCACAAATCGTTTGCATCATAAACTCTACGAAGATGAAGTTTGTTACAGAATGTGTCATAGACACCCCAATGTTGCAAAAGATTCTTGGCATCTTTTGCAGAAAGGCCTTGCGGATTGTCTGACAATTTTAACTCTAACAATTTTTTGTTCCAAATAGTATCTTCATCTATTGAGGAATAGATTTCGTTAAACTCTCTGATTCCATTCAAGATAGCATCGTCTTGTGCTTGAGTAGGTCTTTTGTCAGGAGAATTTACAACAGCAGAAAGTGTGTTACGAAGTTTTCGCGATAAAGCCTTCAATCTGCCAACTTCGTTGCTGACCGAACTATTAGCACCTATTAGATAGCAATAAATGAAACCTTTAATTTTGTCTAGCAGAACGTCTCTACCAACATCTATAGATTCATTCTTTATCTTGCAATTTGCATATGAAGAGTTCCATAAGAAATCATCTTTTTCTGATTGAGTAAATAGGTCTTTGGCGACACCCAAAAATGTTTTTTTCTCCTCGGGTTTAACATTGATATTGGCATCGTAAAGTTTATAGAACTTATTCTCAAGACTTTGTTCTGCCTTTACTAGTACTCCCTGACGCTCTTGATAACTATTGAAATAAATACGACAATGGAAAGGGTTGAGGTTAATGGTATGATAGCAGAGATAGGTTTCTACTCCATCATGTTCCTTAGCCTTTTCAAAGAATCCTTCTTTATAATCTTCAGATTCTATCTCGATAACCATAGGATAGTTTTCAAGGTCATTTTCTTCAACTTTGAACCTTGGATATTTGCTGTACAATAAAATTACTTGCTCCTTGTCGTTTGCGAAGACAGGATAGAAGCGCTTGTTACCAAAACCACGTCTTGCGTAAAATCCTAAGGGCGAAATTGACTCAGAAGACAATATATTATTAAAATTCAGAGTACAGGTTGGTATATATAATCTCATAATTATCCTTGTTTTTAGAAGTTAATAAACCTCATAATGTTAATTTTGAACTACTTGCAAGACTCGTATCATAAAGCGAAGTAGGAACATCATCAAAAAGACTGGAAAGATTGCCTGAGTGCATGATATACAAAGCACGATAGGTTCTCGTTACTGCCACATACAATGGATTCCGGTTATCATCATTCTCAACAGTACATTCGGGAATAAAAACATGTTCAAATTGAAGCCCTTTTGAACTATGGTAGGTCATCATCTTTGGATTGTCTGAAGAAAAATCCAAATCCATAAACGTTCTAAACTTAGCCTCAACGTTTACACCATGATTCTTGAAATATTCATATGCGTGTTCTACCTCATCATTGTGTCTAAACAGAATGCCGACATCCTCCATATTTTTGTTTTGAATAAGCGAAATGATAGCGTCATACTGTTCAGTAATGTTATTGTATCTGATAATCTTTGGTTTTTCAACGCCCTCTTCAGTACAACGCTCCTCAAGTTCATCACTTTCAGAATTTAGATATTGAGCAAGACGAGCTATTTTTTTTGGTAATCGATGATTGAACACAAGTTGTTCAACAGGGAACTTAGTAAAGTACTGTATATCCTCCATTGAAACAGTTCTCTTATCTTTAATAAAAGTATAAAGTTGTTGGGCTGAATCGCCATACAACAATAATGCTTTTCTTGCCTTAGAACGGAATAGTTCAATATCCTCTTTCGAAAAATCTTGCGCTTCGTCCACAATAATGTAATCGGCACTTGGACATCCAGCTTTATTCTGCCAATGCCAATGATAGTCAACATTCCGTTGTGGGATACCCACCTGTGAAATGCCATCAGCCATATATTGCATGAGTGCTTTAGTGAAAACAATGTAAAGATAGGTACCCTTGTGTTCATCCTGTATCTGTTTTGCTTTCCACAAGGCAAGGATAGACTTTCCACTACCGGCACATCCCTTAACAATATAAGAGTGATCTGTCTTCTTGTTAATCACCTTTACTTGGTAATCATCAAGTTCAGAATCTTTAACGTAAAAACTTCTCTTGGCCATGATTATTTTATAGATTTATATTAAAACTGTCAATTGTTATTTTATTGTTTTTAGATTGGCTACAAATCGCCGAATCGTCATTTTTCTTATATTTGGTGGGGTGTATGACATGGGCAAAGTTTGCTATTTCCATCTCTTGCATGATAGTTGTTTTAAGAGGTTTCCTACATAGCACTCGATAACACACTCGGCTTTCGTCATTTGATTTGTGGGAGTGACTTACGCTGAATGTTTGCTGCATAAAACAAAGGTCTCTACACTCGTCATAACAAGCGCATGACAACGGCAGGAGCGTCTCTATAGTTCTGCTTTTACGAACATAGTCATTTATTGAGCTATTCATTAACTGAGGATAGAAATATCCTGAATGTTCGTCTTTAGTTGTTACATCAAGCATTATCAGCAAACCGTTTTCATGAAGATAGGTTGCAAGCTTCTCTACCATTATTGCGTATGCATTGGTTGGTAGCACTTCTTTCGAAATTAACTCACAAACTACCTTATCACAAAGGATGAAATGAAATTTTTTCTTGCCGAATGCAAGATTTTCCACGTCTTCACTATTGTTTAACGTCTGGTTTAATGTGCTCAGTTCGACTTGTACTTTTTTATTTGGATTACTCTCTACCAAATCCTTGAGTATGACTAAAGCACCATCATTACCATCTATTGCTGTGATGCTTATTTTTGCATGTGTTAAATGCTTTCCAATTGCTGTAATAAAGCCGAGAATTTCACCACCTGTACCGCAACCGTAATCCAGTATGTTAATCTTATCCCGTTCCAATGTTTCCTTCAGATATTTATTCTGTATAAGATTATCGACAACACAAAACATCTCTGCATAACTGCGAGGAAAGTAAGTACCAAGATAGACCCTCAACTCTTCTTCGTTAAGATCAAGATTATACTCATAACGATCATGTTCTGGGGCATAAATAGCTCGGTGGTCGTTGAAAATCTTTTTGTCGAGCCAATGCGGCAGAATCGTCTTTGACTTACGGAAACAAACGTTCGAATTAGTGTTAGTTTGTTCTTTTGATTGATGTTCTTCGACAACACCAAACGAACTGTCATCTTCAACTGCAAGTTCCTTCCCTTCTTCCCAAAAGATTGTAGAAGGCAAAACGGCTTTAACATCGTGATTAGTGAATTTTGTTAGTTTTGAACAATATTCACCTATGCCATCTGCACTTATTATCACAACATATTCTCGAGTTAATTTTATTCCGTATGTAGCAAAAGATGAAGATGCCTTTTTTCCATCAAGCACCATGACAGTAAAATTATCGAGCTTAAGCGATGATTTTATTACCCTTTTCACAAAATTCAAAAGTGCGATACTATTTTCGTCCTCGACAACAAAAGATTCAAAGTTTAGCACATCCTCTTTTTTCTTTTGTTCCTTCTTTTCAGTGAGGGTCTCGTACTTCTTTACATTTTCAAACAACGCGATTTTCTCAATTGGCTCTACAGTTTTATCATAAGTAGCATTGCTGAATTCCGTCAGATAAAAGGGATTTAGGTTAAGAGTTTCCGCAAGATTAACGATTCCAAGTGGATCAAGGTCGGTATGAGGACAAGTGATATCATCCAACTTTTCAATGAAATGTTCGCTATCAGTAATGTGAAGCCAAGACTTGTTGGTGGCACTTAAATTGTTCTCCAACTCTATAGGTTGATGAAAAATGATAAGGTGTGGCATGTCCTTGATTTGATCCTTTTCAACGCCTAAAACTTTAAGCTCTTTCTTACCGTAGAATGATTTATTCGAGCTTGCTGAAGAACAGTCTTTCTCGAGCCTCCCTTAATAATTTTACCATTGCATGTCCATTCTCCATTTTCATTGGCAACAACTTTACCTCCGTAATTTTTGAATTCTATAGAAATAATAGCGTCTTTCTTTATAAAGAGAGCATCTAACTCGCATCCAATATTATAGTTTCCTGCGAACACACAGAATTCATTCGAATCCTCATAGTGAGCCTTAAGTTGCTCACAGAGAAGCCGAAACTGCTCACGCTCTGCAGTTGTATCAAAGTTTCCTACTCTGAATGCTAAAAGTCCTCCCATTGTAAAAAACAATATTATTAATATAAACTAAATGGTCATCATTTTTTTGCTGACTTTTCCGGTGAAGAATTGTCAGTTCTTGACTACAAAAGTACATAAAATATCGCAAAGGCTTGCAAGCACGGATAAGAATTTGCAATAAATATGTTTACTATCAATCAACTATCTTCGTTTTGCTGCGGTATGTCTCTTTGCTATGTTATCATTCCAAGGAAGTTCTGAAGAAGAGCTACCCGATCCTGTACCAACATGAACATCTGCCGGACCGCCGATTGCAAGAGTGAATGCAGCCCCAAGCAGCTGTGCCTGTGCCTCATTTACCTGCTCCTGCGGTTCAAATACGGCACTGACAAATTCCTCGTCCGTGATCTGACCGTTGAAATGTTTTTGGGCCACATCATAGTCTATCTGGAACTTGGTGTCTTCAAAGAGTTCCTCTCCGACCTTGGTCCAAATATGGAGCGACGGATTCCGGTAGTTGGGCACATTGATGCGGACAAGCTCGGCTCCGGATGAGAGACTGTAACGCTGAGGGTTTGCCTTGCGGTCAAGTTGGTCTATCTGTTTCTGCTGCCTTTCTATGACGGTATCTTTCTCTTTTGACTGCCGCTCGGCAGTTTCCGCCCTGCGGATGGCTGCGTCTATTTCCTTCTGGTAGCCGTCCCGCAACTTCCCGATTTCCGACTTGTGCCGCTCCTGCAACCGCGTCTTTTCTGCCTGAAGTTCCTTAAGCCGCTTGTTGAGCCCGGCAATCTCTTCGTCCTTGTCCGCGAGTTCCTTTTTCGCTTTGGCAAGGTCACCCTTGCCGAGCCACGAGAGGATGGTGTTCCTGCCCTCCTGCGCCTTCTCCACATCTGCCTGCAACTTGGCTATGTCCTCCTCGTACCGGATTACCTGCTGCCTGTAATAATCCGAATTTGCCTGATGCTTTGCCGTGGAACCGACAATGCCCCGTTGCAGCCCGAACGGTTTCATGGCCGCTGCATAGCTGTTCTGGTATTCGTGCAGTTTGGTGCGCCGCATCACATCGTCCGCCGACAGGCGGGGACCGGACTTCGTCTCGTACTACTTCTCGCCCTCCCGCTTCCTGCGGATACGCTCCCCGGTTACAATAGGAATGACGGTGGCGTGCAGGTGCGGTGTCTTCTCGTCCATGTGCAACACGCACGATACAAGATTCTCGTTTCCGAAAGTGTCCCTTAGCCATTTGAGATTGGCATCAATCCAACTGTCCAGCCTGCCGTCATTGGCAATCTCCATCATCTGTTCATGTGTCCCGGTCAAGATAATGCGGATGGCTTTTGTCTGGTTCTTGCCTACCTTGCGGCGCAGCCCGGCCGTGTCGATGCGGTGCTGTATCGCCTCGGTGCGGTTGGACACTCCTTCGGGGAAGCTGACCAGCTCCCGGTTCAGATGTGTCCGGCCTGCATCGGCATTGTCCGGGACATATTTCTTCCCCTTGGCATCCTTTCTTTCTATGTGGCATGACATTCCGCTGTCATTGCCGCTACCACGCTGCAGGTGGCAGACCGCGTATTGTGTATTGCTCATACTCTATTTGTTTTATGATTGTTGTTTCTGTTGTAAAATCCCGTCCTCTTGCCGGAGGCATATATCTGACTCCTGAGGAATACCCTTCGGCCTATGGGCTTTTTGACTGCCGGACGCGGAGCGTAGGCGGTGAAAATGCCCTAATAGGCTACGGGATTTTACAACCCCTTTTTCATGGGACAGCGAGCTGTCCGATACCTTTCCGTCATTCTGTCTTCCTTGCATCCACCAGTTCAAGCCCGAAGGTGTCGATGAAGGTCTGCAACACGGGGTTGCGTTCCATCATCCTCGCAAGGATCATCTGCGGCGTGTCCTCCATCAGCAGGAAGTCGGCGATGTCCAGTCCCAGACTGCGCTGTCCGTCGGTCGCCATCTTCTCCAGCATGTCGGAACAGGTGGCACGCCTGCATACGGCCTCCAGCATCGGCAGCCGCCTCTTCCATTCTTCCGTCGCCTTAAGGTCGGGGAAAAGAATCACCTCCCGGCCACTCAATACCTGAATGGCCTCGCTGTTGAAACACCCGTGCATCCCTCCTGTGGCAAGCCAGATGAAATCGGGGATGAAATGGGCGGCGACCAGTGCCGTCTTCTCGCTCTCGACAATGGCTACCGGCTTGGCGGACATAGTGACGGAAGTGTCCGACAGCAGGTGTTCACCGAACAGGCACTGTTTCATGCGGAAGTCCTGTACCTTCCTCACCGAATGAACCCAGCTGACCTGATTGAAAGGCTCTTTGATACGGTGTCCGGTCTTGGCATCGTACCCCATTATCTTGCCCGCACGCACATTGCCGTCCCGGTCTACCTGCCAGAATACGGTCGCTCCGCCCCACATCCTTGAAGTGCCTACCCTGTAAAGACGGAACAACTTGTCCGTATCCTCTTTACTTATCGCTTTGGTAAAGTATCGGTACAAGGGGTTGATGTCGTACCTGCGCATGGACTGCTCCACCCAATCGGAGGGAAGAAAGGATATTTGTGGCTTCTGTTCGGACAATGCTCTTGCTGACAGTCTTGCGGTCATTGGTGTGTCGCTTTTCCTTTCCTGTTCATTCAATTTTTCTTTGACGATAGGATTGTCCCGGAAGTATTCCTTCGGGGTGTAGTGGTATCCGCAACTGTTGATGTGGTCGCAGATGCCCACGTTGTCTGGAAAGGATATCTCTCCTGCCTCGTCGATATAACGGGTAAAGCAGGACTTCCTGCCGCACTCCGGACAGGCGGTCTTGCTGCCCGGACGGTATTTCTGTAGATGGAATCTGTATCCGTTCATGATGCTCTTTTTTGCTGGTTCCTGCAAATGAAAACCGTCATTTGCAGGTTGCAGTTCTTGTAGTCTTGCAGGAAAATACCTGTTTTTGGCACTCAGAGGCTGCAAAACTGCAAAGACTGCAGGCTGCAACAAGGGGTCATCCGTTGCAGTCCGGGGTTGACGGTTCATCATCGCATTCATCAGATTTATCAGATTTATCATATATGACTTTCTCGTAATGTCCGGCCTTGGCTTTCCGCAGCAGCTTGCTCCGGCACAGTTTCTTGAGGTAGTTCATCACCGTGCGCTCGCTGACATTCTGTAGTTCTCTGCCTGTGATGATGGCCGTTTTCGTGTCGAACGTATCTGGCAGCAATGAAAGCAGCACTTTGGGCGGATCCTCGCACATGTCCTCCGCCACGAACGAGCGGATGCGGCGGTACGAATCCTCGAAATAGCCGTTCAGCCGGATGGCGGCCTTTACCGATGCCGTGTCCACAAACTGCAGGTGGCTCTCGTCGGATGCGTGCCGCAGCACCTGCATGAGCAGGGCCAGCCGTGCAACCTGCGCCGGATGCTTCATCTCCCGACTGTCCACCTCGGCGTCGTCCTCTATCCGGTTGATGCGTTCCACTTTCCTGTTCCACCAAGAGAAGAAATACTCTTTTGCCTCCTTGTCCATAGACAGCACATGGGGCATCCTTTCTTCCTCTCCCGTGTCATAGTCCAGGGCGAGTACCTTGCCAAGTATCTGCTCCCATCGTGCCGCTGCCAGAGCTGCCCTGTCCACTCCGCTATCATCCCAGTCGGTCCATTTTGACATTTTCCAGGACTTGGGCAGCACGAACAGGAAGCGGTCGAGCAGGCCGTTATCCTCGAAACCTTTCGTCAGCAGTTCGTGGACGCGCTTGGTCTGCGTGGTCCCGACGATATTGATACACGGCTGCTCTATATGGACAGGCATCGTGCTGCTGACCCTTGTCACGTCCAGAGCCCCGCCGCTCCATGCCGTGAGCAGCTGCTCTATGAGCTGCCCGTTGGTGTAGCGGTTGGCGGAGTTGAACATGCCCATAATCTTGTCCACCAGAATGACCACGCTGCGGGGATTGTTGTTGTGTGTCAGCAGGAGCGATTCCGGAGTGAAGTCGGACACGACGGTACGCCGCAGCACTGGCTTCTTCCCGTTTTCTCCGGCGGCTTTCCATGCCTCCAGTTCCGACTCATACTCCTTGAACAGGGCATAGTCGTGTTTCCGTATGGGGCGGTATGCCGCCTCCAGCGGCGGTGTCTTGCCAAGCCCCGGCCTGCCCACGAGGATGATGTAGAGGATGGCGTTGCTCTGCCACTCGCCCTTGATGCGGATACGGTAGGTACCGCCCAATGCCGCAGATACCGCCGAAATCATGGCAGTCGCTATGAACTCTGTCTTGTAGTTCTCGTACCGAGCCATGTCAAGGATGATGGATTGAACCGTCTGCGGGAACACTTCCAAAGGGAAATCGGTATCATTGATATGCTCCGCTTCCATGCGGATCCGGTTGCACAGTTCAAGCCGGGTGTGTGTCATGTCAGCCATTTTTCTTCTTGCAATAGGATGTCACACTCTCGGATTTCCCTCCCGTCTGCACACGGCGGACATCCGACCTGGCATACATGTTCTTGTTGCCCACCTTGACGGGGACGAGGTAGCCGCGCTTCGCCCACAGGTTGAGCGTGCCGTCGCACACGTTCAGCAATTCACGGACTTGTTTCGTGTTGAGCCACGTCTCTTCCGCCGCACGCTGCATCTCCGCCGTCCGTTCCTCCTGCTGCGCTATGATGGTGCGTTGCACGATGGACTCGGCAAACATCTTAAGGTCGGCGGGCGTGACTTCCAGCTTCACATTTGCGCCCTGTTCGACCAGACTTTCTATGGTTATCATAAATATCAGTTTTGAAGTTTGTGATGACCATCTTCAAAAGTTCCCTGATGCCCCGCTTCCGATGGCTTATAAAAGAGAAGCACCGCCTATCCCCGGGAAGAGGATTGACGGTGCAAAAGTATATGCGAATTGAAACGGATTGATATATAATGCTTTGTCTTAAATTGTCATGACAATTCAAGTCTGCATGACCATGTAAAACGGCTCACTTTGCCTTATCCGGCGACAATTTCCGGACTGCCATCAGTGGAGATTCCATTGATTTCCTGTGCCAGCGTCCGATAGAGTTCCCGGTTCTCGTCACTCTCGATAAGAGGAGCCATCTGGTCTTTCCCGTCCTTGATGACATGCTTTGCCGTCTTTAGGAAACCGACCGCCTGCCGTATGGCACTCTCGCTTTTCAGTGAGGGAAGGTCGGGGAACTGCAATGCCATCCCCACGCTGTACTCCTTCGCGGCGTGCATCCCGGCCACCAGCTGCAGGTCTTTCAGCACATAGAACGGGAGTGCCTGATGGACCGCGCTCGTGTTGATGGAAACGAAACGGCGGATGCATTGTATGACAGCCTCCTTATTCCCGCACTTGAGATAATCCGCAAGCAGCCGCTCCTGTATCTTCTTCTTTCCTGCCGTCCGTTGTGTCTGTGGTGTCGTGCCGTTGCTGGCGTCTGCCGCTTCTGTCGACTTATTTTCGGTATCGGTATCACTGCCACCCATCCTGTCCTTTACGGACTGCAATGCCCATTCGCCGATGCTGCCTTTCTCTATGGCATTTTTCATGGCGAAATACTTGTTCCAGTCCTCCTGTGTGCGGAAACCGTTCTTTATGGACACCTCAATAATCTGGCGGACGACAATGGAACAGCCCATCCGCTCGGCGTTCCCCGCCTTGGGATGCCCCGCCTGCCTGCTGACCATGTCTACCATAGCCTCGAAACTCTTGCCGTAGTACAGCCAGCTCAATACGAGAGGGGCGGACAGGGTGACACGCCCGGAGATGCCTCTAAAAAAGAACTTGACCTTGCCCCAAAAGGAGGACGGAGGAGGAGCCGCATCCTCTTCCCTCTGTTTCCTGTAAAGTTCTACGATCTGACCCGGCACCGCATTTTCCTTGAAATGCAGGCCGATATTTCTGAAGCTGTCCGTGCTGTCGTCACACCATGACATCCGCCATTCCTTTTTGATTCCGGGCAGCTGCTTGAATACGGCACGGCAAACTGCAAGGTACTGCATCTCGTTCCCGTCCGCCATCATTTTCGCAAAGCGGCGGTATTCCTCCCTGTGCGTGTCCTTCCACTGGAGGATGTCCGCCTTGAACTGTTCGTATGTCTGTTTCTGTCCGTCCTATTGCATTATCGGTGGATATAAATGGTTAAAAAGAATAGGTGGAAAAGGAAAACTGTCAGTCCAGAAGGTTTACCAGTTCCTTCTTCATCTCGTCGTCAATCTTCCGGTACCGGGCAAAGGCGCGGCTGCCTTCCGAATGTCCCGACATGGAGGCAATCAGATTCGGGTCCTTGACCTGCCTGTAGAGGTTGCCGATGAAGGTCTTGCGTGCCGTATGGGTCGATGCGACCTCGTATAAAGGTCTTGCCACATCCTCCCTTGTCTTGGGGGCGAGGACTATGACCTTGCGGTCGATGCCCACGTACTTGAGTATCTCCTTTATCTTCTTGTTGTAGCCGAAATGTGAGAACCGGGGGAGCAGGGCGTTCTCCAGATCCTTGTAGCGTTCCAGTATGTCCCGTGCCTTCTGGTTGAGCGGGACACGCACGGTATTGGCGTGTTCCATCTTCGTCTTCTGCGGGATGTACTCCACGAAGCCGTCCACGATGTTGGCCTTGGTCAGCCTGTTCAGGTCGCTCACGCGGCATCCTATCAGGCACTGGAACATGAAGATGTCTCGGTAGACCGGATAGGTCGGTCCCATGCCGCTCAGGTCGGCATAGTACACCTTGTCCCGCTCTTCGAGCGTCAGGTAGAACGGGTCGCCGTACATCGGACGGGCAATCTGGTACTGGTCAAAAGGGTTGTTCTTTGTCAGCCCGCGCTTGATGCACCACTTTATGACGGTGCGGATGCGGTAGAGCGAACCCGACATGCTGTTCTCTGAACGCTTCTGCCCAACATCGCGGAGTTTCTCGTTCCGGTAGAATACGGGGTACATGTCCACATATTTGTGTTCCTCCTGCATCCATAGCTTGAAGTCCCTAATGTCATCCGCCGTTACGGTGTCGATGCACAGGTGGAAGCCGCGCTGGTGCAGCACCTCGTGCCGGAAACGCTCGTAACGCAGCACCTTGTTGAGATTGTCGAGGTGGTGTTTGCGGCTTTCGTCGGCGAGCGGGGTCTCGTCGATGTATTTCCGTATCTGGTACGAGAGCAGGTACTCATCGGCCTTGTTGCCGCCCCTCGCGTTGATATTGGGATGGTGGTATTCCTCTATCAGACTTTTGAGCCAGTTGCCGTCCACGCCACGGTGGTACTCTTTCGTGATAAGGTGGGTGATCTGCTGCACGTCCTTGTCGAAGGCCATCTTCTTCTCTTCCGACACCAGAGCCACGCGGGGCTTGTAGCCCTGCCGTTCCGGACTCCAGTGGTTGGGGTTGATGGACAGTTCGCTCGCTGCCTTGATGTCCACGCCGCCGATGTCACGGACACGGAAATAGACCCGTGCCTGATCGGTGATGTTGTTTTTGGCGGCGGTCTTCCGGATGAATGCGGTCACTTTCATATCTATGTTCTCCTTTCAGATTCAGTCTATCATTTCCACAAGCCTGCGCTTCATGTCATCGTCTATCGTACGGTAGCGGCTGAACGCCCGGCTGCCCTCCACATGCCCCGACATGGAGGCGATGAGGTTGGGGTCGGGTACCTGCCTGTATAGGTTGCCCACAAAGGTCTTGCGTGCCGTGTGGCTGGTGGCCACTTCGTACAAGGGCTTCTGCACGGTGTTGTAGCCGTGCGTGTCAAGGATGGTGACCATACGGTCTATGCCGCAGCGTTTCAGCAGTTCCCGTATGCCAAGGTTGTAGGTGTGTATCTGTTTGAACGGGAACAGCCTGTCGGCATCCGCATCATAGCGTTCCAGTATCTTCAACGCCTTTTCGTGCAGCGGCACTCTGACGGTCTTCGCCTGGCATTTCTTTGTCTTTTGCGGCATGTATTCCAGAAAACCGTCCTTGATGTTGTCCCTTGTGAGCCGGTAAAGGTCACCCACGCGGCAGCCGACATAGCAGTGGAACACGAAGATGTCCCGGATGACCGCCAGTTTGGGGTTGTCGCCCAAATCCGCATCGTACAGGATATTCCTTTCTTCGGATGTAAGGTAGAACGGATCACCGTAGGTCGGTTCCTTGCATCCGTAGAGGGCATAGACCTCATTGTCGCAATACTTCATCCTCTTGCACCAGTGCAGGAAGGTACAGAAGAGGTTCATAATGTTGATGACGGTCGTGTTGGAGAGAGGCTTGGGCTTGTGGTTGATGAGCATACGGGGAACATAGAAGTCGGGATGCTCCTGGCGCAGCCGGTACTCATTCACGACATAATCCCGGAAAGCGTTCATCTGTTCCAGTGTGACGGTCTCCACAAAGAGGGTGAAATCAGCGTTGCCCATTATCTCCCGTTGGTAGTCG
>Ga0129308_1001396_pt1 | contig 25418 bp, 20 predicted proteins | sample L827metagenome_FD_94440 | JGI IMG/M metagenome (GOLD analysis project Ga0129308, IMG submission 94440) | Ring-tailed lemur group fecal microbial communities from Wisconsin, USA - L827 metagenome | ecosystem: Host-associated > Mammals > Digestive system > Large intestine > Fecal | place: USA... | reverse complement strand
CTCCTTCCGGGCGTCTATTTCCCGATCAGGCTCGGCAGGAATGTGGAAACTGCCGGTAAAAATGTGACAACGATTATAATTGGGATCCATATCCAGAAGATGATACTGCCCGTTGAACGCATCAGTTTAGTCACCGGCGTATCAGACAGCTTGGACCCGAGATAAAGCAGCGGAGCGCAGGGCGGCGTGACACAGCCAAGTCCCAGATTCACGGCAGTTATGGCCGCGAAATGATAAGGATCGATACCCATTCCCACCGCTACGGGCAGAAGTATGGGTGCGGCCAGCGTCATGGCGCTGGTATCGTCCATCAGCATGCCCAGAGCGATATAGATCAGATTGATAAACAGGAGCACCAGATATTTGTTGTCGGTCACGCTTTGCGTAAACTCCAGCATCATGGTCGGCAAGTTTTCCGTCGTGTAGATCCGGGCCAGCATCATGACACAGAAAAGCATGAACATGATGACGCCGGACATGGTCGCCGTCTCAGAAAAAGTCTTCAGCAATTCTCTGAACGTCATCCCATGGTATATGAAGATCGTGACAGGGATCGCATATAACGTAGCCACGGCAGCAGCCTCTGTGGGCGTAAAGATTCCTCCGTATATCCCTCCTAAAATGATAATGGGGAACATCAGAGCCGGGATCGCTGAAACGACAGTAGCCCTGCGGGCTTTTCGGGCCGCCGGCGTGCGCTCAAATTTGATGACTTTTACATTGGGATCTTTTCTGCATTTTACAAAGATCCACACGCTGAAGGCGATCATAAGGATCAGTCCGGGGCCCAATACTGCCAGGAAGCATCCCAGCACAGACAGATCGCACAGCCAGGCAAAGATGATCATCATCGCGCTGGGCGGTATGTAGGAGCCCAGAAGACAGCAGCTCGATATCAGAGACGCCGTAACTCCCTTGTCGTAACCGGCTTTATCCAGCCGCGGCCACATGATGGACCCGATCACCGTTTCCGTGGCGGTGGCGGACCCGGATATGGCTCCAAACATCGCACAGGAGAGGACCGCCACCACCCCCAGGCCTCCCTTGAAACGTCCGAAGAACAGCTCGATAAAGTCTACCAGACGGTTGCCCAGATCGCCCTTCTCAATGATCCCTCCCGCCATGACATACATCGGCGTAGCCATAATGATGATCGAGCTCAGCTTGGAGAAAGCATAAGGAGCTACAAAGGAAATGGAATAGTCTCCGGTCACCAGCAAATATAAAACCGCGGCAAAGAAGGTGAATGACACCGGAATGCCGATCATCAGCAGCGCGATCAGCAGAAAAAAGGATATAACGATATTCACTTTATCACCTCGCATTTGGATTCTCCGGCCCGCGCCTTATACTCCCCGGCCCGGATCGCCTGCCATCTCGGCTTTATGTCGAAGCAGAAAATAATAAAATTGATCAGCTCGAAAAAGAACATCATAACGCTGCCCGCGAAAACAGATGGATAGTTGATATAGCGCGGTATCTTCAGCACCACGGTAGCCCCGCCATAATCAATGGCAAAACGCATGAATTCATAACCGCAGTAGACCATGACTCCAATGAGTGCGATGGTCACGATCCGGTTTAGGAATTCTACAAAAAACAAGACATATGGATTTTTTACAAACGAATTTATTACATCCGCTTTTATGTGATTGTCCGTATAGCTGCCCATGGCCGCTCCGAGAAAATACATCCAGACTACAACAGTGAGAATGATTTCGTCGATGCCAAAGAGGTCTGTCTTCAGGGCGTAACGGCAGAATACAATGGCGCAAAGGGATAGAAACATCATGATGCTCATAAATGTCAATACCACGTTGAACACCTTGGCGATGCAGTCCCTGCATCTGATCAGCTTGTTTAAGATCATTACTTTAGGCATGATTACCTCCGTTATAGACCGCTGCCGGGAAAAGAAGGAGGATTTCCCTGCCGCTCCCGGACAGGGAAATCTCAGGTCTGCGTCGAACGGCTACTGATAGGTGGATTTCAGCTGTTCAACCAGTTCATCGCTTAAAATGTCTTTATTCTGCTCCCATATCTCCATCGAAAAGTCGATGATGGCGCCGCGTTCCTCGTCTGTAGGAGTTACGATATTGACCCCTTCCGCCCGCAGTTTATCCAGGGACGCGACAGAGTCTGTCTGCGCGTTTTCGATACTCGTATCGAAAACATGTTCAGCTGCCTTTAAGAAGGCTTCCTGCTGTTCCGGCGTCAGCGATGACCAGAATACCTCGCTGGCGCAGAGCCCATTTACTTCACTGTAAAGATTGAGATCGACAAAGGTCTTTGCCACATCGCGGAACATGGAATACGCCACATTTGCGGTGGGTCCGCAGGCGCCGTCCACAACGCCGGTCTGCAGCGCGGAATACACGTCGGCCCAGGCTACCGTCATCGGCGTCAGCCCGAAACCCTGGATCCAGTTATGAATAACTGCTCCCGCCGCGGAACGAAGGATAAAGTCATTTTTTACTCCCGGCGCAAGAAATCCTTCCGGTAAAGGATCTTTGGTGGTCACGATTCCCGTAAAGCCGAGAAAATCCCAGCCCAGAAGTTTAATTCCCTTTTCCGACAATACTTCGTCAGTGACACCTGTCAGATAGCTGTCCCCTCCGAAGACGGTGGGAACGTACTCATAATCAGCTGCCACATATGGCATGTAGATGGCATTGAGCCGATCGTCATAGGTTGTCGGGATCGTGTTGAAATTCAATTCCACGTTTCCGCGGATCAGCTCATCGAATACCACGGACCAATCGCCCAGCTGATCGGAAGGATAGATCGTAAAATCAAAAGCGTCGCCTGTCATTTCGTTTACGTCTTTGCAAAATTGCTCATACCTGAGATAAGCCGGATCGGTCGTGGGAACGTAAGTGGCGATCTTCACTTTTATTTTTTCGGTCTTTGCGCCATCCGCTCCGTCGTCCGAGCAGGCTGTCATCATAGGACAACAGGCTAAAAGTAAGATCAGGATAATGGGAATAACTTTTTTCATATGGGGATCCCTCCATTCGTTTTTGAACATTCCTGTAAAGTATCTTTTAACTACGGAACCCATCTTATAGAACCCGTGGCAGCAGGTATGCTTTTATTTAATCAGAAAGAAGGTGAAATAGATTGAATATTTTAACGATATATTTGTTTAAAAATCGCAGGAATCGCTCTGGATATAAAATTTAAACATAAAAATCAGAAATTGTTCTGGATTTTAAGACAGAGTACTGATCGGATCTGGATCCGCATTCATATTTCCCGGTGATGCGAAAAAAAGCGGGCGGCAGACTGCCGCCCGAAAGGATAATAATAGCGATACTGCCTGCATAATAAAACAACGGAGTCGGCCGCACCCTTGAAAGCCAGTGCGAACGCTCCGTCGTGTCAGAAATATTATGTACGGCAGGCAGCTATCCTGCACATCACCACCCGGTCGTGACCGGCCAGATCCCTGAGTACCTCCGTGTCAAAGCCGCCGCCTCCCTGGGCCAGCGCGCAGACCGCTTCCGCCTGATCGTGTCCGATCTCCATCATGAGCAGGCCGTTCTTTTTTAGGTAGCAGGGCGACTCCGCCAAGATCTTCATATAGAAATCCAGGCCGGTCTCTCCGCCGTCCAGCGCCAGCATAGGCTCATGCTGGGCTACCTCACGCTGCAGGGTGGGGATCACGCCGCTGGGAATATAGGGCGGGTTGGTGACGATCAGATCGAATTTCTTCTTTCCCTCCCCCTTGCGGTTCTTCGGAAAGGCTCCGAACAGATCGCTCTGCACGAACTCGATCCCCCGGGCCGGGGCGTAGCCTGCGGCATTTTCCTTCGCCACCTCCAAAGCTCCCTTGCTCACGTCCGCAGCGGTTATTTTCAGCTTGGGCACATAATAAGCCAGGCTGACGGCGATGGCTCCGCTGCCGCAGCAGAGGTCCAGCACCTCAAATCCGCCCATAGGCTTCTTCATGGCCTTCAGCTCTTCTATGGCCCGCTCCACCAGCACTTCCGTGTCCTGTCTGGGGATCAGCACCCGTTCGTCGACCTTGAAACGCAGACCCATGAACTCCTGCGTTCCGATAATGTACTGCACCGGTTCCCCGGAAGCCCGGCGGTCCACCAGTTCAAAGAACATCTCACACCGATTGTCGTCCAATGGCGTGGCGCTGTGCGTAAAAAAGAAGCTGCGCTCCGTCCGCAGCAGATGCGAGAGCAGCAGCTCCGCATCCAGCCTGGGATCGAGACAGCCCTCTTTGGTCAGTCTGTTCTCCGCGATCTGCAATAATTCCTTTAAAATCAATCCCATTTTTCCAGTTCCCTCCGGGGTCCGCCGGTTTTTTCCCCACAGCCGGCGTCCGCCGCATTATTTCTTCTGCTTCTCCAGTTCTGCTTTTTCCTGCTCCGGATCTTCCACAAAGACCCCGTTTTCGTCTGTCTCCCCGATATAAAGCCGCGGTTCGCCTTCCGCCAGCACCGCTTTCATCGCCACGATAGCAACCTCCAGCTGCCCCGTGGTAGGCCGCTTGGTGGACAGCTTCTGGAGCGCCAGTCCCGGTACGGAGAGGATCTTTACCACCGGCGACGTGCTTCTGCCCGCCCACTGCAGCAATTCATAGGAGAGTCCTGCGATCAGCGGAATGAGAACGATCCGGGAAACGATCCGCCAGAACAGGCTGGGCCAGCCCAGCAGAGAATGAGCCAGCCAGCTGATGATGATGACAAACATCAGAAAGCTGGTCCCGCATCTGGGGTGCAGCGTCTCAAACTGCTGCGCGTTTTCCGGCGTCAGCTCCAGACCGTTTTCGTAACAGTGAATGGTCTTGTGCTCCGCTCCGTGGTACTGAAAGACCGTCTTGATATCCTTCATCTGCGAAATACCCGCGATGTAGAGCACGAACATCAGAATACGCACGCCGCCCTCCACCAGATTCAGGAGCATATCGCTTTCGATATAATGTTTGCAGAAATTCACCAGAATGGTGGGAAGCACGATGAAAACGCCCACCGTGAACAGGATCGCCAGCACTACCGACGAATACAGCATCACATTCAGCGCGCCCTTCTCGCCGAAATGCTTCTCCAGCCACATGGTCACTCTGTCCGGTTCTTCACTCTCCTGAACGTCAGGGTCCTCAAAACTCTCCAGCACCTCCGCAGAATACAGCAGGATCCCCGTGCCCTTGACCAGTGAGTCCACAAAGGCCACCACGCCCCGCACGATAGGGATCTTTTTCCAGTTTCCGGGCTTTTTCAGCGGTTCCACCTTCAGATGGATCCCTCCGTCCGGCCTGCGCATCGCCACCGCCGTGCGGTCGGCTCCGCGCATCATAATGCCCTCCAGTATGGCTTGTCCGCCTATTTTCGTGGGACAGGCATTTTTTATAAATATTTTATTTAAATCCATATCCAATAACCTCTTTTGTTTTCACCGGGAACATCAGCCCCTCTGAGGCCGCTCCCGTTCCGGCTCATCCAGGTGGATCTTTTTGATCACCTGAATGAAATCCCCGTTGGTCCTCGTATGCGCCAACTGATCGATGATCTTTTCGGTGACCTCCTGAGGGCCCACGTTGGCCATAGCGCGGCGCATGATCCACACCGCTTCCATTTCTTCCTGACTCATGAGAAGATCTTCTCTCCGCGTACCTGATTTGTTCAGGTTGATAGCGGGGAAGATTCGCTTCTCGGAAAGCTTCCTGTCCAGATGAAGCTCCATATTACCTGTACCCTTAAATTCTTCAAATATAACATCGTCCATACGGCTTCCTGTCTCTACCAGCGCCGTGGCAAGAATGGTGATACTGCCGCCTTCCTCCAGCTTCCGCGCTGCGCCGAAAAACTTCTTGGGCTTGTGAAGCGCGCCAGGGTCCAGACCGCCGGAGAGCGTTCTGCCGGATGCGGGCACCACCAGATTGTAAGCCCGGGCAAGACGCGTGATGCTGTCCAGAAGTATGACTACGTCCTTACCGTGTTCCGCCAGACGCTGCGCGCGGGCCAGCACCATCTCCGCCACCTTTACGTGGTTGGCCGGCAGCTCGTCAAAGGTGGAATAGATGACCTCGCCCCTGATGGAACGCTGCATATCCGTGACCTCCTCGGGCCGCTCATCCACCAGCAGTACGATGAGTTCCGCTTCGGGGTATTTCTTTTCAATGCTCCCCGCAACCTTTTTCAGAAGCACGGTCTTTCCCGCCTTCGGCGGAGCCACGATCATACCGCGCTGCCCCTTACCGATGGGCGCCACCAGATCGATGAGGCGCAGGGAAAGATCCCGGCTGCTGTCCTCCAGAGAAATGCGCTCGTAGGGGAACACCGGCGTGAGCTCGTCGAAATCGGGCCGCCGTATGGCCACGCCCGGCTCATCGCCGTTGACGGTTTTTACGTACAGCAAAGCTCCGAACTTTTCTCCCTCGTTCGGCAGTCTCGTAACTCCAAAAATTTTGTCGCCTTTTTTCAAATTGAATCTGCGTATCTGAGTAGGTGATACATAGACATCGCGATCGCTGGTCAAGAAATTATGAAAACGTAAGAATCCAAATCCGCCCTCGGCTATATCCAGAATGCCTTCCACTTCCGGCCGGTCGGCTCTGGGACTTTCCGGAGTCTTTTCCGCATTTCGCTCTGCAGGCCTCTCGTTCCCTCGTTCCGCCGGGCGCTCGATGGCCCTTTCCGCCGGACGTTCTGCCGGGCGCTCGATCGTTCTTTCTGCCGGGCGCTCAATGGCCCGTTCCGCTGTTCTCTCAGCCGGTCTTTCGGCCATCCGGTCTGAGACCCGATCCGCCGCTCTCTCCGTGTGCCGCTGGGCCTGCCCTTCCCCCGCGTCGGCCCCATGCCGCCCGGCTTCTTCCTGCGGTCTCCGCCTTTCCGGCCTGCGCTCCTGCTGCGCGGACCCGCGCTCCGACTGGCGCCGGGCGCCGGAAGACGTTCGCTGGGGCGTTTCGCCGGCTGTGCGTCTGCGCTCCGGAGTTTTCTCCGTGGATCCGCCGGCAGCGGGGGCTTCACCGGCGGACGCCTTTTCTCCGGCGGAGACCGCCGGACTTGCGGACGTTCCCTCTCCGGCGGCGCCGCCCTCCTGAACCGTTTGGGCGGCGGCCGCTTTCTCTTTCGCGAAATCTTCCATCGCCTGGATCAGTTCGGCTTTTTTCAACTTCTCATAGCCGGTCATCCCTACTACCTTGGCTATTTCCCGAAGCTCTGCGACCTTTTTCGCCGCAAGGTTCAATTCATCCATATCTACCTCTCGTCACTAAACTTGCATCTGTTTTACTTTCCGTCCGATTTGCCGCTCGCTTCCGTTAATCCTCCACACCGCCGCTGGTCACCGCGCTTCCCGAGGTGCTCTCCGGCTCGATGGAATAGATCTCCTCCAGCATTTTGCCGATCTCCGCCGCCTTTGGATAGACGTAATACGGCGCGTTGGGATCCGGCGTGTTAGGCATCATATACGTGGTGATGCTGTCCGTATCCATACCCACCGCTTTGGCCGCGATCTCCAGGGCTCTGCCGTAAGTGATATCTGATTTTATATTCTTGCTGACCACCTTGGCCGTCTCCAGAGGGCCGTATTCCATCGCCTGTCTGAATCCCGACTTCATAAACTCCAGCTGCGCCTTCACGCGGCCCAGATCTCCCTCCGTATAGCCCTTTCTGTAACGCAGAAACTGCACCGCGTGATCCCCGTCCAGCACCTGCTGGCCCGCCGGAATGTCGATGACAAGAGGCGGCTTGTCCGTGGGGTCTCTGTATCTCATGGGCTTTTCAATATTCATGGGCACGCCTCCGATGGTATCCACAATGTTGCGGATGCCGTCGTAATCCACTACGGCATAGTAATGGATGGGCAGTCCCATCAACACGTCGCTGACGGCCATGGCCGTGTTCAGCGGATCTTTGCGGTAAGCCGCGTTGATCTTTTTCTCCGCAGGGCTGTTGTATCCCTGCCTGTAATAATAGGTGTCCCGGGGTATAGAAATAATGTCCACATGCTGGGCCTTCATATCGAAGCTGACGACCATGATCGTATCCGTCAGACCGGTGTTCACGCCCAGAAGCAGCACGTTGACCCGCTGTTTGTCCTGAAAGGCTTCAAAAAAGGGGCTGTCCTGCCCCACCAGCGTGGGCATATCGTCCATCAGATTCGTGTCGCCCACCGTCTCGAAGATCTGCTGATCCGCCGCCCTTTTCAAAAGCATGCGGGCAGGCACCAGCACCACCGTGAAGATCAGAAGGAATATGATAAAAAATAGTGCGAATTGTTTCTTTTCTTTCATCCAGTTTACCCCGCCGTCTGTTTTGTTCGGTCCGGCCGCTCCGGTCCTGCCATCGCCGCCTTTTCCCCTATCCCAATTCATTGCTGTCAGATCATGTATCCAGCCGTACGTTATATTTTATATCTTTTTCAGCAAAAAGAAAATAGAAACGGGCAAGTTTATGCCCGTTTCCCCTCAATTTTTCACGAATCAATGTTTTCATCTGTGTCCAGACCCGATCTTTCGGATCGACCCGCCCGGATCAGACGGTCTTTTATTCAGCGTCGTCCTCTGTCCCGCCGCCGTCTCCGCTGTCTGGATCATCCGATCCACCGCGGCCCTGACCGGTGATCAGCATCCACACTTTCTGGAAAAAGCCCGGTTCCTCCTCCGGAATCACTTCCGCCGGATCGTCCCCGTCCTCCTCGTCGTCGCCGATGGCATAGATCTGCTGCAGCATCTCCTGGGTGGCGTCCACATCCTGTTTCCAGAACGACAGCCCACCGATCATACCGGAATCGCCGGGGACAGTGTAGGTCTCCATGTCTTCCGCGGTCAATCCACCGGCCTTCGTGGCCACCTTAGTGGCGATGCCGATGTTCAGATCGGAATCCACATTGTCCAGGATCGTCGCCGCTACCTTGGGCAGCTGCAGACCCAGAGACTGTTTGAAGGCCTGCTTGATGAACTCCTGCTGCATTTTCACCCGGCCGATATCCCCTTCCGGGTAGCTTCGGTATCCGGAACCGCTGTTGGCGTGCCGGAAGCGAAGAAACTGCACTACATTGCTGCTGTTGATCTCCTGCGTTCCCGCCGGAATATCGATGTGCAGGGGCGGCTTGTCCGTGGGATCGTCATACTTCATGCGGAAGGGGATCTCCATCTCCACTCCGCCGATGGCATCCACGATGTTTTTTACGCCGTCATAATCTACCACCACATAGTAGTGGATGGGCATGCCTTGAAGTACGGTGCTGACCGCCTCCGCCATGCCCACGGCCCCCCCGTTTTTACTGCCGTGATAGATCGAGTTGATCTTCAGCGAAGCGCCGCTGTAGCCTTTTCGCTCATAGTACGTGTCCCGGGGGACGGAGATCACGTCCACGTGCTGGTGCTTCATGTCATAGCTGCCTACCATGATGGTATCCGTCATACCGTCGTTGACTCCCAGAAGCATGACATTTACTCTGTCCTTGCTCTGAAACGCCTGGTACAGCGGGCTGTCCGGGTCCACCGCGATGGGCGTCATCTCATCCATCAGATTTTCCTCGCCGGAAAAAATTCGGATGCTGCCCACCCGGTCCACGGCCGCCTGGACAGGCATCATCAACACCGTCCAGACCACCAGGGCAACCAGAAAATATTTAAAGAATTTCATTGTTTTCCTCTACTCTCCTCCTCGCCAACATTCCCCAAATTACCTCAATATTTTACTATACGCAGAGAAAAAAGCAATAGGGATTTCCCTTAAATTGTATTAAGTTTCCCTTACAGACGGGGCGTCCGCCGGCCTTTCCGCCCCGATCTGCCCCCGATCTGTCCGCGATCTGTCTGTGATCTCCTGTATTCTTATGAGCGATCCAAACGATCGTTAAAAGGATCGTTCATACAGCCGGCCATACGATGCTTTCCCGCAGTTATACAAAAAAGAAACGGAAGGCTCGAAAGCCTTCCGTCCCCGCGAAATGTGGATTTTAAAGTTATTTGCTGTAATCGAAGAAACCAACGCCGGTCTTTCTTCCCAGTTTTCCTGCACGGACCATCTTTTTGATCAGAACGTGAGCTCTGTACTTCGGATCGCCGTACTCGGTGTACAGAACGTCCATGATAGCCAGTACAACATCCAGACCGATCAGGTCGCCCAGAGCCAGAGGTCCCATGGGGTGATTTGCACCCAGCTTCATAGCGGTGTCGATATCCTCAGCTTTGGCAACGCCGTCAGCCAGGATTCCCGCAGCCTCGTTGATCATGGGGATCAAAATTCTGTTTACTACGAATCCGGGAGCTTCTTCCACTTCTACCGGAGTCTTTCCCAGTTTCTCGGAGAGCTCAACGATAGTCGACTTGGTCTCCTCGGAGGTGGCCAGACCCTTGATGATCTCCACCAGCTTCATAGCCGGAACCGGATTGAAGAAGTGCATGCCGATGATTTTGTCCGGTCTGTTGGTGGCGGAAGCGATCTCCGTGATAGACAGGGACGATGTGTTGGTAGCCAGAATGGTGTCCGGTTTGCACAGCTCGTCTAACTCCTTGAACAGAGCCTTCTTCGCTTCCATGTCCTCAGTAGCAGCCTCGATGATCAGGTCGGCGTCCGCTACGATGGCAATATCGGTGGAACCCTGGATCCTGCCCATGATGGCATCTTTGTCGGCGGCAGTGATCTTTTCCTTCGCCACCATCTTATCCAGATTCTTGGTGATCGTCGCGATACCCTTGTCAACGGACGTCTGTCTTCTCGCTCTGAGAACTACGTCGTAGCCGTTCTGTGCCAGAACCTGAATGATTCCCGCGCCCATGGTACCGGTTCCTAATACGCCAATCTTTTTCATTGTAAACTCCTCCATTTCATAAACACATAACACATATATCGTTTATTTTTTAACAATTCACATACTCTTAATTTAAACTAATCAAGGCTAAATTGCAAGAGCAAAAAGCAATATTGGTATAAAATTCTGTAAAAATCTTATTTCCCCTTAAATTCTGCTTTTCTCTTCTCTAAAAAGGCCGCCATACCCTCTTTTTGATCCTCTGTGGCAAAGCACTTGGCGAACAGATCATTCTCGATCTTGATCCCTTCTTCCATGGTGGCTTCCAGACCTTCCTTGATGGCCTTGTTGGAATAACGAACAGCCAGCGGCGCGTTCTTCGCAATATCGGCGGCCAGAGCCAGAGCCTCGTCCATCAGCGCTTCCGGAGCGACCACCTTGTTCACCAGTCCGATGGCCAGTGCTTCATCGGCCTTGATGTGCTTACCGGTGAGGATCAGTTCGCAGGCCTTGGCCTTGCCGGCGATCCTGGCCAGTCTCTGGGTCCCGCAGTATCCCGGCGTGATGCCCAGACCTACCTCGGGCTGTCCAAACTTCGCCTTCTCGCTGGCGATCCTCATATCGCAGCTCATGGCCAGCTCGCAGCCGCCGCCCAGGGCAAATCCGTTTACCGCCGCGATGGAGGGCTTGTCGAGCTTCTCGATCTTGCGGAATACGCTGGAGCCCAGCACGCCGAACTCATAGCCTTCCTTCTCATTCATGGTGCTCATCTGCGCAATGTCCGCGCCGGCCACGAACGCTTTGCCTTCGCCTGTGAAGATGAGAACGTGAACCTCAGGATCCGCAGCCGCCTGATCCACCGCGGCGTCGATGCCCTTCAGCACCTCGTCGTTCAGGGAATTCATCGCTTCCGGACGATTGATCTTGATGATCGCCACTTTATCCTGTTTCTCCAGTACAACTACACTCATGTTTTCTTCTCCTCCTAAAATTAACAACAACTTTCCGCGGCATCCAGTCTCCCCGGAACGCCGCACTTGACAGGTTTGCCGGTCTTCCCTGAGGATCCCGGCGGACAGATGAGATGTGTATGATCTATGTACGCGCGCCGCAGCGCGCTAATCAAACGGAAAAGGTTCCGCTCAATCTCTGGCAAAACGCGGGGCCGCCCTAAAGGCGGGACAGCTCCGCTCTCATTTCTTCCTTGTAGCTCTCCACTCCCGGCTGGTTGAAGGGATCGACTCCCATCAGATAACCAGACAACCCGCAGGCCGTCTCAAAGAAATAGACCAGCTGACCGAATATCCGCGGGGAAAGCTCCGGCAGATCCAGCTTCAGAATGGGAACGCCCGCTTTTCTGTGCGCTTCCATAACGCCGGCTACCGCCGCCTGATTGACCTGATTCATGCTCTTTCCGGCCAGCAGCGCCCCGGCGTCCTCAGGGACCGTCACATCCTTCGGAGGATTTTTTACATTCAGGACCGTCTCGAAGAAGATGGGGTTCCCCTGCTGCAGAAACTGGCCCATAGAATGCAGATCGGTACTGAGCTGCAGAGCCGCAGGGAACAGCCCCCTGCCGTCCTTGCCCTCGCTCTCGCCGAAAAGCTGTTTCAGCCATTCCGTAAAGTATTGAAGCCTGGGCTCATAGGCCTCGAATATCTCGATCGCCTTTCCTTTATTAAACAGTGCGTTGCGCGTGGCCGCGTAAGTCTCCGCCGTCTCCATGAGCTCCGCCGAAGCCTGCGCCTCCCGGGCGCCTTCCAGCATTTCCCCGATCTGGATCCCCGCCGCCGCGATGGGCAGCAGTCCCACCGGCGTCAGGACGGAATATCTCCCGCCGATGTCGTCGGGCACCACGAAACTGGTATAACCCTCCCGGTCCGTCTCCTCCCGCAGCACGCCCCTTTTGGCATCCGTCACGGCGTAAATGCGGCGCGCCGCTTCCTCTTTTCCGTATTTTTTAATGAGCGCGTCTTTCAGAAGTGCAAAGGCGATGCTGCACTCCGTTGTGGTCCCTGACTTGGAGATAACGCAGAGACACACTTCTTCCCTCTCGATGGTCTCCATAAGCTCGGCATGGTATGTGCCGCTGATGTTCATGCCGGCAAAATAGATCTTGGGCGCGCCTGCTTTTCCCATCTCTCTGGCAAAGGAGTGGGAAAGCATTTCCACCGCGGCCCGGGCGCCCAGATAGGACCCGCCGATGCCGATCACGATAAACGCGCTGCATTTGCCGCGGATCTCTTCCGCCGTCTCCGCGATCCGTCTGATCTCTTCTCTATTATATTCCGACGGCAGATCCACCCAGCCCGTAAAATCCGTCTTTCCGGAATGGAGCTTTTCTTTCGCCGCTATCAGACCTTCCTGGTACACGCCGGTCTCTCTGACCCCGGCCAGCGCCATGTCAAAATTCATCTGCAGCCCGTTTTTCATCAAGAATCACGCCCTCTCGTCAATGTTCGTTAAATTTTAAACATCTTTTTTCATTATATCACAAAGCCAATAAAAAGGAAATGGATTTCCAGATTTCCTGTCCCACAAGCCGTATCTTCCCCCCGCCCCAGGAAAAAAATACGGGAAGCGCCTCTGATCGCTTCCCGCAAAACGCCTTCTCTCCGGCGGCCCATTCCGGCACATCTCCGCCGGCTTAGACGGATCCGGGGGCTGAGGCCGCCGACGCCGCTTCAGAAGCCATGACACAGTCGATGGTCAAAACCAGCGCCAGAAGCATCTTCTCATCCTCTTCCCGTTCAAACGAGATCTCATAGGAATCGCCCCACGTCATCCATTCTTTCTGGATCGACGCTACCCGAGCGCCTGTCTTCCGATCCAGAACATCGTATTCGTGTTCCCAGAAGCTGCCCTTTATCTCCCAATCCAGTCCGGATATGGTGTACTGCGGGCGGAAGAAAGAGAACTCCCGCACGATCTCCGCCGCCTCTCTGCCGTCGATATAGATATAGTACCGCGGCTTCCATGACATGACCTTTTCCTGAATATAGATCATTTCCCGTCGCTGGGCATCGCAGACGTGAAGCCGGTGTCCCCAGGAAAACACTTCTCCTTCGGCAAAATACAGGTCTCTGCCTTCCTCGTCCTTTACCGTCAGCCGGTCCTTCCAGGAAAACACCTTCTGCTTGATGTAGCGCTTCATCTCATTCAATCCCTTCTTAGGCCCCGGCCCCCTTTGGCGGCAGCCGTCCGGGCCGTATCTTCTGCGTTCTCCCGAGAGACGCTCTGCCCTATCATATGATCATTTCCTCATTCGTATGAATCGCGGTCCTGCGAAGGCTGCGTTATTCATATGAACTGCGGTCCTGCGAAGGCTGCGTTATACGCCGGAACGGAGCAGGCAGCATCAGTTCCCGCCGGACTTTCTGTTATAATTGGGCACCAGACGGTTCAGCCATTCTTTCACTTCCTCAGGACTGCGGTCCACCACTTCCTCCACGCTCTCCGCCACGCCGTTTTCCTCCGCCAGCAGCTCGGAAAGAGCCTCCGACGGCGGCACGGGGTGACCGACGTAGATCTTGTTGTGAGATGTGGTCCTGATCCCTTCCTCCGCCAGCAGCAGTTCCTCGTACAGCTTTTCTCCCGGTCTCAGTCCTGTTATCTTGATATCGATATCTTCATAGGGCACAAACCCGGACAGGCGGATAATGTTTTCCGCCAGATCCATGATCTTCACCGGATCGCCCATATCCAGGATGAATATCTCTCCGCCCTGAGCCATGGCGCCCGCCTGTATTACCAGCTGGACCGCCTCCGGGATCGCCATGAAATAGCGGCAGATCTCCGGATGCGTCACTGTCACCGGACCGCCCTGGGCGATCTGCCTGCGGAAGATCGGTATGACGCTGCCGTTGCTCCCCAGCACATTTCCAAACCGCACCGCCGAATAGCTGGTACGGGAGTGAGCGCTCTTTTCCTGAAGCATCATCTCCGCCACCCGCTTGGTGGCGCCCATGACATTGGTGGGATTCACCGCCTTATCCGTGGAAATAAGCACAAATTTGTCCACCGCGTACCGGTCCGACAGGTCGATGAGATTCTTCGTTCCCAGAATATTATTGACCACAGCCTCCTTCGGATTTCCCTCCATCAGCGGCACATGCTTGTGCGCCGCCGCGTGAAATACCACATGGGGCTTGTACTTCTCAAAGGCTTCCTCCAGCCTGGCATAATCTCTGACTGAGGTGATGACCACGTTGAATTCCAGCTGGGGATATCTCCCGTGGATCTCGTTGGAAAGCTCAAATACAGAGTTCTCATAAATATCCAGCGCGATGAGCCGCCTGGGCTTGAACCGGGCGATCTGACGGCAGAGCTCGGAACCGATGGATCCGCCGCCGCCCGTCACCATGACGATGCGCCCTTCCAGATAGCCGCTGATCTCTTTCAGATTCACCTGCACCGCTTCCCGGCCCAGCAGATCTTCAATGTCCACGTCGCGCAGCGTGTTGACGCTGACCTTCTCGTTGATCAGATCGATGAGAGCCGGCAGGATCTTCAGCTTGCAGCGCGTCTTGTTGCACTCGGCCACGATGTCCGTGACCTCTTTTTTCGGCGCAGAGGGAATGGCGATGATGATCTCGTCCACACCGTATTTTCGCGCCGTCTTCTTTATTTCTGCCCGTCCGCCTGCGATCTTCACACCGGCGATCCTCTTTCCGACCTTCGCCGGATCGTCGTCGATGGCAACGACCACCTTCTTGCCGTTTTCCGGATGCATGCGCATCTCCTTGATCATGGTGGCCCCGGCGTCTCCCGCCCCCACCAGCATGACCTTGATCACGTCGCTGCCCAGCACGCTCTCCGAGACATTCCGGCTGCGCCTTCCCTTGATCACGTCAAAATTTCCCGGACTCCTCATGTTGCGCAGCGTCCGGTATCCCAGTCTCACCCCGCCGATCAGCAGAATGTCCAAGATCGTGACGATAGCGCTGATGCCCCGGGGCAGAAACTGCTGCGTCATACGCAGATAGGATATGGACATGGCGTTCGCCGCCACCGTGACGAACAGTACTTTTACCAACTCCTCCGTTCCCGCGTAGCGCCACAGGCTGTTGTAAAGGCCGCAGACCCAATAGATGATCAGTTTGATGGCCGTCAGCCAGAATAAGTCGTTCAGGTAGACCATAAAATATCCCATGGCCTGATCGCTGGACAGCGAAAATTCAAAACGCATGAGAAATGCCAGGATATAAGAAAAATTGATGCAGACCGCGTCCGCCAGCAAAAGCAGCAGAATGCGGGAGTATCTTGTCAGCTGTTCCGATTGTTTGTCCCTTAAATTCATATAAACTCATTCCCTTTGATTCATTACTGTTATTTTATCCGAAGCCTTCTTCCCGCCTGGCGGCCCTGGCCGGGATCCCGGCGTCACATCCATCCGAGGTTTGAAAAAACAGCTTTAGTATAACATTTCTGCAAACCTCATGCAAATATTTCGGTAAATTCCGTTCCGCCATCCGATCTGATAAAAATAGAATGGACAAGGAAGATTACTTTTATTATACTGCATATGAAGAATGAGCGGATAATCATATGGAGGATAAACTCATGGAAAATAATCAGTCACACATGGACAGAAACAATTGGACCGGCAATTCCGGTCCTGCTGCCGGAGCCTGCCGCTGCTTCCCCGACGCCGTTATCTTCGACGTGGACGGCACCCTCTGGGATTCCACGGACTCCGTGGCCGAGTCCTGGAATCAGGCCATCGAGGCTTACGGAGGACTGGACCTGCGCCTGAACAGAGAAATACTGAAGGGCCTGTTCGGAAAGACCATGGACGTGATCTGCCGCGAACTCTTTCCTTTTCTCGGAGACGAGGAGCGGGGAACGCTGGCGGAGCTCTGTTATCAATATGAAAATGAACTGTTAAAAAGAAAGCCGGGGACTTTCTACCCCGGCGTGGCGGATACGTTCCGCCTTCTCAGCCGGCGGCTTCCGCTCTTTATCGTAAGCAACTGCCAGCGAGGCTATATCGAAGTCATGATCGAGACCGGCGGGCTGCGACCCTACGTGAAGGGCCATCTCTGCTTCGGCGAGACAGGACTATCCAAAAGCGGGACCCTGCTGCGGCTCATGAAGCGATACGACCTGAGACAGCCGGTCTACGTAGGCGATACGCAGGGAGATCACGACGCCTGTCAGGAAGCCGGCGTCCCGTTTATCTTCGCCGCCTACGGCTTTGGAAACGCGCCGGATGCCTGCTATTCCATCCATTCCATCCGCCAGCTGCCCGCTCTGCTTGAGACGATCTCCGGCGGGCTTTAAAAAGCAAAGGATCGCTCTATCTGGTCTCGGGGCGCAACATTCGCAGCAGCCGCCTGATCCCTCCCACAGCGATCAGCTGCAGCGGCCGCAGGACGCCGTATATGCCGTAAGCGGCCACCACCGACATAAATGGGAAGACCACTGATTTGTACCGGGGCTGTACCTCGCTGATCAGCAGAAGCAGCGCAAATCCGAAGACCATCAGCGCGCAGACCAGAACGATCCTGCGCTCCCTGACGATGAGCGCCACCAGCCCTCCCAGCGCCATCAGGAAGGCCGCCGCCACCTGGTACGCCTGGATCTGGGCGTAATACGTTTCGTAAAATGCCATGTCGTACAGCTCGTTCTCCGGATTGATCGTCTGCATAATAAACCGGATCCCCTCGTTGTTGGCCCAGGCCTTCTGCATTTTGACGTCGAAGAAATGCCATTTCGTGGAGGGCGTATGGTCCCCGGCCGGAGCGCTTTCTTCCGCCGCGCCGCTGTCCTCCGACGTGGCGCCGGTGTTTCCGGCCTCCTGATTCTCAGCATCCGCCTGACCTTCGGCATCCGCCCGGCCCCCGGCGTCCGCCTGACCTTCAGCATCCGCCTGACCCTCGTCATCCGCCCGGCCTGCGGCGGCCAGCCGGCCGTCCTCCTCCAACTTTTCTTTTACTTCCTCGACCCGTTTCTCCAGATGTTCCTCCATCTCGGCGTTCACCGTTTCAAAATCGTAGTCTGTCTCTCTGATCCCGCCCAGATATTCGTCCAGCACATCCTGGCTCCACTGTCCGTAAGTCTCCACGTTCATCCCCACGTTCATGAAATAAGGGGCCACGTTGGTGTTCACATTTCCTCCCACATAGGTCTCGATCTGCCGAAATACCAGCTTAGTCGTCCCCGTCCAGGCTGCGAAAAACACCGCCGTTACAAGCAGAGCGCTGAGCACCCGCCTGGTTCCGAACTTTCCAAAAGCCACGGCAGACAGCACCGCCGCGATAAAGAGGGCAATGATGAGGATCTTGTCGATGCTCTTGAAAAATCCAGCCAGAGATAGGATCACACCGGCCAGACCGTACAGCGCCGCCTTCAGCCACAGGGGCTTCGCGAACCGGTAACTCACCACGATGACCAGCAGCCCCAGCAGGCATAAAAATACAAAGTTGAAATCCGGCGTCAGCAGGATCATGTAGTAGAGGAAGAAGGGCCAGCAGCTGAAGATCAGCGCGGACAGCACCGCAAATGCATCTTTGTTGGTGGCAAAATACACGATCAGGTACAGCAGGACCACCGACAGCGAGGACACAGCCGCATTGCACATGATCCCGGTCAACGGCTCTCCGCCGAAGTTCACGTTCAGCAGATGGAGCAGCTTCACGTGGAGGGCCCAGTTAGGAAACGCCCTGTAAAAATTAACTCCCTGCACGTCTGCAAAAACCGGCGCGTCCTGCAGGGACACGTAAAAGACCCGTTCAAAATCCATGACCTGGATCGTGTCCATGCCGATGAGGTCGATGACCTGCATGCGGATATGCCAGGAAAAGGCGAAGAGCAGCACTGCCTGGAGCCACCAGGGAACGGTCCACGGATGCCTGCGCCCCGGCAGCCGCTTTCCCCTGAGATCCTGCCGGGAAAGGCGCTCTCCCGCGTGGCCCAGCGCCCTGTCAGGATTGGCAGACAGGAACGCGTACAGCGTCATGTAGATCAACGCCTGGATCGTGGCCTGCATGGCAGGCTCCAGAAGTTTCTTTGGGATGATCTCCGGGTTCCCCGGAATACCTGTATCTGCACCTGTGAAAAAATCCAGTGATTTTTGATATACCCCGTACCACGCGAAGGCGATGAACAACACGTAAAACACCATGACAAGGACGGCGCTGAGCACTTCCCTCCAGCGGGCCGCCTGATCCTCCCGCCCGCTCCCGTCCGCTGCCCGTCTGCCTTCTCTGGCTCTCCTTCTGTCTCCGGCGCCTTCGGCGTGTCCCGCAGACCGGCCGGCCCCAGTGCGTCCGCTGGCCCCAGTCTGTCTGCCGGGGGCAGCTCCGGTGCGTCCGCAGGTACAGGAGCCTTCGGAGCCGGGATCTTCCGATCCGGCTGCCGGGGATCGAAGCGGCCCTTCCGGCCGTGACGAAACCACCCCCGGATCCGCTGTATTTGCGTATTTTCCCATATATTCTATCCGTCCCCTGTCTTCCATAAAACAAATCTCCCCGCCCGGGCGGAAACCCGGAACCCGCGCCATGTCCGCCTGGCCGCCGCTTTCTTGTCGTTTTGCTATTTTACTATTTTAACAAGAAATACGCCGCCCTACAAGGCAGGAATTTCCGGGCCGCGCCGTCTCTTTCCTGCGGAGCAGCCCGGATGCAGTGCGGATGCAGCCCGGGACCGGCCCCGGGGAAGAATAATGAGAAATTCGGGCAACGGGGCTTTGGATGTGGTATAATAGCCGCAGAGCGGCTATTATACTGATTCTGTGCGCGGCGGACGCCATGCGCGGATTCTACCATGATGGCCTGCGGCCAGTCATGGCAGAATAGCCGCAGAGCGGCTATTATACCAGATTCTGTGCGCGGCGGACGCCATGCGCGGATTCTACCATGATGGCCTGCGGCCAGTCATGGCAGAATAGCCGCAGAGCGGCTATTCTACCGATTCTGTGCGCGGCGGACGCCGTGCGCGGATTCTACCATGATGGCCTGCGGCCAGTCATGGCAGAATAGCCGCTGACTGAACTTCATTCCATAATCATCATTAAACGGAGAACGAATCATGAAATTGATCACAGCGATCGTGCCCTGCTACAACGAGCAGGAAGCACTTCCTTTTTTTTACGACGAGATTACCCGGGTGGCCGCCGGCCTGCCCGATTACAACTTTGAATTTCTCTTTGTGGACGACGGTTCCTCCGACGGGACGATGGAGGTGATCCGCGGATTGGCCGGAAAGGACGAGAGAGTGCGCTACGTCTCTTTTTCCCGGAATTTTGGAAAAGAAGCCGCCATGCTGGCGGGTCTGACAGAAGCAAAAGGGGATTTTGTGGCCGTCATGGACGCGGACCTGCAGGATCCGCCTTCCCTTCTTCCCGAAATGCTCTCCTATGTGGTGGAAGGGGACGAGACCGGCAGGCGTTATGAGAGCGTGGCTACCAGACGGGTGACGCGAAAGGGCGAGCCCGTGATCCGCTCGTTTTTCGCCCGGATGTTTTACCGCCTGATCAACCACATCTCAAAGACGGAGATCGTGGACGGCGCCAGAGACTTCCGGCTCATGAGCCGGCTCTTTGTGGATTCACTGCTGAAACTTGGGGAGTACAACCGTTTTTCCAAAGGGTTGTTCAGCTGGGTCGGCTTCGACACAAAATGGCTGGAATACGAGAATATCGAGCGGGTGGCCGGGGAGACGAAGTGGAGCTTTTTCAGGCTGCTGCTCTACTCATTTGAGGGGATCGTGGCCTTTTCCACCGCGCCTCTGGCCCTGTCCTCTGTGGCGGGATTCCTGTTCTGCGTCGTCGCCTTCATCGCGCTGGCGGTGATCGTGGTAAAAACTCTGGTCTGGGGCGATCCCGTGGGCGGCTGGCCGTCGCTGGCATGTATCCTGCTCTTTTCCGCCGGCGTACAGCTGCTATGCATGGGAATCCTGGGACAGTATCTCTCCAAGACTTATCTGGAGGTAAAAAACAGACCGGTCTATATTATTAAAGAAAAAAAATAAACGGGGCCTGTCCGCACCCACGGACAGGCCTTTATACAGGAGCAACTGATGATCCCCGAAAAACTGAACAACGAGGCCGTCCGTTTCATCATTGTCGGCGTGCTGAACACGCTTCTGGGAACGGCGCTGACCTTTGGATTTTACAATCTGGCCGGCATGAACTACTGGCTCTCCTCCGGACTGTCCTACATTCTGGCCAGCGTGTTTTCCTTCTTCATGAATAAGAAATTTACCTTCCGAAATACCGATTCTGTGGCCAGGAGCGCCGTGCGCTTCGCGCTGAACATCGCCGTGTGTTACGGTCTGGCCTTTGGCCTGGCAAAACCCGGCGTACTGCTGGCCCTGGGGCGTTTTTCCCTGTCCAGAAAGATCACGGACAACGTGGCTCTGCTCACCGGCATGGTGCTCTTTACCGCTTTTAATTTTGTGGGGCAGAAATTTTTTGCCTTTCGAAAGCAATCGTCCCCGCCCCTCTGATGTTATCTTTTGCACATAGAACAGATCTGACTGTTATACAGCCTCCGGTCTCTGATCTTCTTCTGACTGCGGCGCCGCAGGTCTCCTGAAAAACTTCGTGACAAGAATGGTTGCAATGAATACGAAGCCGACGTAGGCTGAGACCGAGGTTCCCGTGTACAGGATCTCCGCGAAGGATCCCAGATTGCTTCCGACAAAAGCAAGGACCACAGAACCTGCCACAACGGCCTTGAACCACTTGCTCTTCTCATCCATAAAGGTCGTGGCCACGGACCAGAGCAGCGGCGAACAGGTGGTATAAATGGCGATCACAACGATCACGCAGAAGATCATGCTGAGCGCCGGCCCCATCTGTCTGGCTATGGCGATGGTAGGGATCGACGAATTCCCGCAAATGCTGATATTCGAGATGATCGCGATGGACGGGATGACAGCCAGCAGCATGAATCCAACTCCTCCCACGTACAGGCCTTTCACCTGCTGTTTCTGTGTGCGGGTGGTATTCCGGGAAAGGCTGGCCACATACGACGTCTGGCACAGGATGGCCCATGAGAAATACATCAGACCGCTGATGAACCAGTTTGCGCCGGGGCGCAGTATATTCTCCATTGCTCCGGCCATCTCGCTGCCTTCTGCAAATCCGTCCACCGGCCTGACAATGCCCGCCACAGCGACGATCAGCATCAGTATGATGATCAGAAACGACAATTTCCCCAAAATGTCCAGCAGCCGATTCAGTCCCAGAATAACGGTCGAAAAGATCACAAGGGTCATAATGGCTCTGCCCAGAAGGTTATTGATCCCGAAATATTCCGTGAAAATAGCGCCGGAACCCGAGATCAGCATGACGACAAGGACGAACAAGTAAAAAACAGTATATATGTAGATGATCGTTCCAAGTATTCCTCCCCCATAATGCACAAACAGTTCACGCATATTTGCGAGCTGATATTTCTGTGTATCTTTGAGAAGCAAAATGATCAGGCCCACCATCAGAATGACCGCGATCACCGCTCCGGCTATTCCAGGCGCGCCGTAGGATGAGAAATACTGCATCAGCTCCTGTCCTGTGCTGAAACTCGCTCCTACGCAGAATGAAATATACGCGCCGCCGATCAAAAGATAGGTCAGGATATTATCCTTACTCTTTGAATTTTCCACATTCTCACCTCCATATGATGATTTTTGCCGCTGCTGCCGTTCTTGTTGCTGTCGTTCTTTTTTTTCCTACTTGTCTCCCCCGCTTTCCCCGCTTCTGTATCGGGTGGTGCCGTCGCAGTACGGATCCCCGTCGAGAATGATGTGGTCCACATGATAGATCAGATCGCCGCTGTACCCTTCCCGGATGGCAGGGTCCACTTCACAGTATAAACGGCCGATCTCCCGCCAGTCCTTCGCGATCCAATAGTCCGCGTAAACGCAGGCTTTCGTTTTGAAGTATTTGATGGGTTCGTCCTCTCCGGAATACTCCGGGGCCCAGCCCTCGTCGATGGGCATATCGTAGAATCTCTCCAGATTTTCAATGGTAGGCTCTTCCCCTGCAGCGTCCACTTTCGCCCGGATATTCTTCCCTCTTTCCACGCCAAACTCGTGCATGGCCTTCAAGATCGTTTTTGTAGCCGCCTCTTTCCCATAGTCTTTCACCATCTCGTTTGTCAGATGATAATACATCTGCGCCGTGTAGACAGCCATACGGTTTACTGCATCCTGTACTTTTGTTTTTTCATTCTTTTCCATTTTCTATTCCTCTCTCTCTTTTCAATTGCGGATAACTGACGCGGCTGTAGCCTGACACCGCATTGTGGAGCAATTCCGCGTAGCGTATGGAAACGGGCGCCGGATCCAAAACCGGCACTCCCAGATCCTTTTGGAGCCGTTCTCCAAGTCCGGCCATCCCCAGACAGGCCAGAACGATACAATGGGCACGGTCTTTCCCGACGCAGATCTTCCCCGCCTCAAGCAAGGCCAGATAGGTCCTTTCCAGATCAACTCTCAGGTCCGACACTGGTATTCCAATGCTTCTCACCGATCTGCACCTTGTGGGATCAAATTGAAACTGCCTGATCTTCCTTTCAAATAAAGCGACCGTCTCTTCGAGCACAGTCAGTACGGAATATTGGTCGCCTAAGTCCTGGGCGATCATCAGCGAAGCATGTCCCGGTCCGATCACCGGAACAGGTGAGATCTCACGGGCGGCGCTGAGCGCCGGGTCGCTGGAACAGTAAATGATGACCGACTGAAACCTCTCCCCTGGGATCTTGCCGATCCGTTCCAGAATATATCTGCCGGCTTCCGCCTCCTCGTATTCGGATTCAATGCTTTTCGGTCCGCCAGGGATGCACTCCACCCAGATCTCCGTACTGTCCGACGCGAATGCCTGCAGCATCTCTTTTCTGTCTTTCAATTCCTCCCCGCTCATTCCGCTGTTTGGGATCAATACGAGGAGCTGAAATTTTTCTTTTTCCTTTTTCATCTTCGTAACCTTAATACAGCGAAGCGATGTACTCATTGGCGTTTCTCAATGCGTCGGTCAGCATGTTTCGGTTGCGCAGCATCTGCGTGAGCAGCAGCCGGTATTCCAGAGACGTTTTTTCCATCCTGCTCATCGCAGCGATAGGGTAAAGCAATGGGATGGGCTTAGCCAATACGCTCAGGCCGTAACTGTCCTGTGAATAACGGCTGCAGGCCGAATAAAACGGCCCTGTCAGAGTTCTGCTCAGCTTCAGGAGTATTTTGTTGATCCGCTTTTGAAATTCCGGATCGCCTCCCTCTCCCTTATGCTGCGCAGCCAGACGATTGAGTTTTTCAATGTTTCCGCAGAGCAGGCCGGCCTGCTCTCTGAGGATACTGAGGTCCACGATCCCTTCCGCAAACGTCTGCAGACCGCCCAGCTTCTGTTCGATGTCTCTCGCCGTTTCGGTAAAGTCATAGGGCAGAATATCGCTGTTGATCATGCCCAGAAGACAGACCAGCTGGGCGCGGTCATCCCTGCCGAGATTCTCTCTGTCCACTTTATCCAGATCATCTGAGACCGTATGATTCCACCAGCCCAGAGTCGCTCCGTGGTTTTGTTCGATCAGCTCTTTCGTAAAGCCCACGCGGCCGAAGATCGACGGGATCCCAAGTCCAAAGAACGACTGATCTCCGATCTTTCCCAGGGGCCGGGGAAGGACCTTTTCTCCCAGAGCGTATTGAATGCAGTCGGCTGCAAAATCGCACAGTTCCCTTGAAGCGTCCACTTCATAGTCCGTGGCCTCTTTCATTCCCGTCGAATCTATATTGATATATCCAATACAATTCTCGGAAAGATCATCCCAATAGTTATCCGCAAACCAGGTGGAGCCGGCCGCCTCCGCGATCTCATGACCATTCCAGAAGAGGAAATAAACGCTTCTCTTCAGTTCTCCCTTGAACTTGGCAAACACGCGCGCCAGTTCCAGCTGTGTCCCATCGCCTGTGGCATTGCAGGTGACCCCCGGCTCCCACGCATCCAGATGTGCGGAGACCAGCAGGAACTTTTCCGGTTCCTCGTTCCCGCGTACCACGCCCATAGGCTGCGGCAGCGTTTCCCAAAGCCGCTCTGCAGTCACTTTCAGTTCGATCCGGACCCGCTCTCCGCTTTTGCATAGATCCCGCAGATATTCCCCATCTTTTCTCGTAATGCTGCAGCCTGTGATCCTGGGGATTTTGCAATAACTCTCCGGCGTCGGATTTCCCCATACTCCTTTCAGTCCGCGCATACAGATCACTTCTTTGTCCTTCATCCCCCAGTTCATGCAGATCATGGCGGCCGCGCCGTGATCATATGCGATCATCCCTTTTTCCGGCGTTGCAGGTGCATAAGAGACTTCCACGAGCACCGCTTTTCCCTGCACATCCTTCCCGGCGTAGTCCTCTTCTGCGCCCGCGCCCACATAGACCAGATCATAAGAGGCTCCGCCGGGAGGCGTCGCCTCGATATGGCAGCATGGGCGACTCTCCATTTTCATGCGTTTGGGTGCGGTCAGCATAAACTCAGAGATCCCCGGCCGGCTGTTATACGTTTCAAATTCCAGTATCTCAGCCTCGTCACAACCGTAAGACTCCAGTTCTCTGCGTATGTACTCCGCCGCGGTCCGGTCCTGACCGGTCCCGGAGATCCGATGGGGAGTATGTTCCGTAAGCCACTCAATATGTTTCATGGAGCGATCTGTATCTAACTCATTCAGCATTCGTTGGCATAAAGATTCCACGATTTTTTCCGCCTCCTT
>Ga0129308_1001395_pt1 | contig 25423 bp, 22 predicted proteins | sample L827metagenome_FD_94440 | JGI IMG/M metagenome (GOLD analysis project Ga0129308, IMG submission 94440) | Ring-tailed lemur group fecal microbial communities from Wisconsin, USA - L827 metagenome | ecosystem: Host-associated > Mammals > Digestive system > Large intestine > Fecal | place: USA... | reverse complement strand
TTTATTTCCTCCGAGGATAACCTATGCATGGCGAAGAGAACGCCACCGCCGCAGGCGGCTTGCCGAAGGCAAGTGCTTTGACCGAGGTTTCAAGGCATTTGCCGATGGAACCCTCTGTTTATTCTTCTGTTTAAACTCGTCGAAATCCTGATTTCGACGAAAGGTGTACATTATTGTACAACCGGAAAAGAAAAAAGACCAAACCCCTTTTAAGGTTACGGTCTTTTGCGCCTTAATTATATTTTTATGCTTTCCTTGGGTGAAGCTACCTCTGTAATATCCTCAATTTTGTCTATTTCGTGGGCTATAATGTGGTGTCCCGTCATAACGCAGAGAATATTCATTTCGTTTCTTCCTATAATTTCGCCCTCAATAATTCTTTTCTGGAAGGTTGTAATTCTTACATAAGCGCCCTTTGTAAACACTTTTCCTCTAAAATTTATTGTTTCAAAAGGGAATAATGCTCCGCATTTTTTAATTGCGTCCATTTTTTCAACCTCAGTAAGGTCAGCCTTTGGGCTTTTTCTTTTTGCAAGCTTTTTGCTTAAAGCCGCACCGTTAATAATAATCTGAGTTAAAAACAAAGCCAGCACAGCCGCATAAACAACATCAAGTGTAGTTAAGGTTTTAAACATATCAAACATAACTGTATTCCTTCTTTCTAAAATACCGTTTTAAGACAAATCTTCTAATTAGATTACATCAAAACCTGTATTTTTTCAAGTGCATTATCTCTCATTCCTATTATTTCTCCGCCAAATGCCTTATATTTTTTTATTATTCCCAGCGCCTCCTCGGTTATTACCTCTCCAGGCACGCACACACGTATTCCCGGCGGATAGGGAATTATAAATTCCGCAGATACTCTGCCCACGCATTTTTCAAAGGCACAGTCGGTCTTTTCCATATAAAACGCTTTTCTTGGGCTTACGGCTATATTTGGCACAGGTATATCAAACACAGATTTATCATGGCTTACTTTTTTCAAATCCATACTGTCAATTTCAGCTAAAGCCGCCGCCAGTCTTTCAAAGCCCTCGTCATCGTCGCATACGCTTGTCATTGCCGCCATGTGTCCCGGGCAGCTCATTTCCAGTATTATGCCGTATTTTTTGTTGAGTATATCGGCAACCTCAATACAGTTAAGGCTGTCGCTTGAAAGCACAAGCTTTCCCAAATCAAGCTGTTTTATGCCGTATTTTCCAACGCATTCCTCGCCAAGCAGCCTGAAATTTTTAAGGCCCGAAAGCTTTTTTCTTACGGAAACAAGCCTTTTTTCGTATTTTTCAAAATCCTCTGCCGCCCTTGTATCCAGATATTCCCTGCACAAATCCAGCGCCGCCATAAACACATATGATGGGCTTGAGGACTGAAGCATGGCAAGTATTGCTTTAAGCCTTGAAATATCAACTCTGCCGCCCTTTACATGCAGCAGTGATGTCTGCGTTGGGGCAGGAAGTGTTTTATGTGTGCTTTGTATAACTATATCAGCGCCCATTTCAAGGGCTGTTTCAGGGAAAAACGAGCTGAACTTAAAATGCGCCCCGTGAGCCTCATCAACTATAAGCAGCATATTTTTTTCGTGGCATATTTCGGCTATTTCTCTTATGTCCGACACTGCGCCCTCAAAGGTAGGGCTTACAAGCACAACTGCCTTTGCATCGCTGTTTTCCTCTGCCGCCTTAAGCACAGCCTCGGCTGTTACGCCGCCTGCTATGCCGCAGCCATCAATGTTTTGGGGCATTACATAAACGGGAACCGCCCCCGAAAGCACAAGACCCGAAAAAACAGACTTGTGGCAGTTTCTGCCCACTATTATTTTTTCTCCGTCGCCGCAAGCCGCCATAACCGCAGCCATAAGGCCGCAGCTTGAGCCGTTTATAACAAAAAAGCTTTCGTCTGCGCCAAAGGTTTCTGCCGCCTTTTTCTGCGCCTCTTCTATAATGCCCTCGGCATGGTGAAGGTTGTCAAAGCCCTCTATTTCTGTTATATCTATGCTCCAAGGGTCATCAAAATTCATGCCTCTGCCCATTTTATGCCCCGGCATATGAAATGGATATACATTTTTTCTACTGTGTTCCTTTAATTTTTCGTAAATTTCAGCCGCCATAATTACTCCTCAACAAAAACCTCTTTATACCCATGTTTGCAATACGGAAGTATTTTTTCAAGCAAATCCTTTGTTTTAATAACCACCGTAGCCGTATTTACACATGGGTGAACGGAAATTTTTTCAAATTTAAGCAAATCCTCATCTATAAGAAAATTAACATTGTTTCCCTCGTCATTTAAAAGCCCCAATGGCGTAACAGAGCCGGGGTAAATATTCAGAAACTCAATCATTTTTTCCTCCGGCGCAAATGTCATTCTTGGCACGCCCACCTGCTTTGAAATTTTGCCTGTATTAAATTTTTTGTGTCCCATCATTGTAAGCATATAAAACTCACTGCCGTGCCTTGTGCTTAAAAACAGATTTTTGGCTATTGGCACTTCAAGCTTTTTGTCCAGCTCCTCTGCCGCCGCTATGGTATAAATTGCCTCGTGGCGGTAAAGCTGATACTCAACACCTAATTTTTCAAATATATCGTATACCTTTTGTTCTCTTTCGCTTATTTCCATTTTGTTATCCTTTCAGCTGTGCGTATATCTCTCTTTTTGAAACTCCTCTGTCCTTTGCCACCTGCTTCATGGCGTCCTTTTCACTCATTCCGCTGTCGGTGTATCTTTTCATGTGCTCCTCAAGGGAAATGCTTTCCCATGAGGCTATTTCCTCACGCCGCAGTTCTTCCTCGTCTGCGCCGCCCACAATAATTACAAATTCACCCTTGGGCGCATTTTCGCTGTAAAACTTCAAAAGATTTTCAAGACTGTCTTTTTTTACTTCCTCATATTTTTTTGTTATTTCCCTTACGCAAGCGGCTTCTCTGTTTCCCGCAGCCTTTAAAAGCGCTTTAAGGGTATCCGTAAGGCGGTGGGGCGCTTCATAAAAAACCGTTGTGCGTGTTTCCCTTTCAAGGCGGGAAAGCACCTGTGCCGCTTCTTTTTTATCCGTTGGAATAAAGCCCTCAAAAACAAAGCGTCTTGCCGGCATTCCCGAAAGCACCAAAGCCGTAACAACGGCGCTTGCCCCCGGCGCCACCGTAACAGGTATGCCCTCCTCACGGCACAGCCTTGCCATGTCCTCACCGGGGTCGGATATTCCCGGCATTCCTGCGTCTGTAACAAGGGCTATGTTTTTGCCCTCTTTCAGCTTTTCAATAAGCACAGGTCCCTTTGAAAGCTTGTTGTGCTCATGATAGCTTGTCATAGGCGTGTCTATGCCGAAATGATTAAGCAGCTTAAGTGTATTTCTGGTGTCCTCTGCCGCAATAAGGTCGCATTCCTTTAAAAGCTCAATAACCCTTAATGTTATATCTCCCAAATTTCCAATGGGCGTTGCGCATAAATAAAGCGTTCCGTACATAAAAAAACTCCTTTAACAAAAGCCCGAAGAATATATCTCAGGCTTTTTCCGCTGTTACTTATAGTAAATTTCAATTATTTCTTCCGTATATTTTCCGTCGCTGCCATACACCACCAAAGGCGGCATAACCTTAACCATGGGCTTTGCGCTGCGCACAGCCTCCACAAGCACCATAACAGGCTCTTTATCGGCATAGGAATGTACAAACCTTATAACCTTAGGCTCAAGCTTATACTGCCTTAAGGTACACATAATGTCCGTAAGGCGGTGGGGTCTGTGAACCATATACAGCTTTCCGCCGAACTTAAGCAGCTTTGATGAAACCCTTGCTATGTCCTCCAAAGAGCAAAGCACCTCATGGCGGGCTATTGCTTTGGGGCTGTAATCGTTTTTTATTCCTCCGCCGTCATTCATATAGGGCGGATTGGTGGTTATAACATCAAAGGAGGACGCCTTGAAAAGCGTGTCTGCCGCCTTAATATCGCCGCATACAATGTCTATTTTTTCCTCAAGGCCGTTTAAGGCTACGCTTCTTTGTGCCATTTCGGCGCTTTCCGCCTGAATTTCAAGGCCCGTAAAATGCTCTGCCTTTGTTTTTGCCTCCATAAGTATGGGTATTACGCCCGTACCCGTTCCCAAATCAAGCACTCTGTCGCCCTTTTCAGCCTTGGCAAAGCCGCTTAAAAGCACAGCGTCAACGCCAAAGCAGAACCGTTTTGGGTCTTGTATAAGCAGATAACCGTTTCTGTGCAGGTCGTCAACTCTTTCGTATTCCTTTATCTCAACATCTCTCATAATCAGTCTTCCAAATCCAGCGCAAGAAGCTCGTCCTCTCTGCTGTCATGCTTAGGCTTTGATTTTTTAGCCTTTATAACCTTTATTTCGCTTACATTGTAAAAGCTTATGGTTGGTGCATCGTTTTCGTTTTTCTTAACAGCCGCCTTTACGTTCTGCATAAGCACGTTTACCGAAAGTATTTCGCCTGTTCCGTCAGGTGTTGAAATTATATCGCCAACGCTTGGCAGTTTTTTATTAAGCTCCTCGTAAACATCTTCTTCATATTTAAGGCAGCACATAAGTCTGCCGCATATGCCGCTTATTTTTGTAGGGTTAAGTGAAAGGTTCTGTTCCTTTGCCATTTTTATTGACACCGGGTGGAAATCGCCTAAAAATGTGGCGCAGCAAAGGCATCTGCCGCACATGCCTATACCGTTAAGCATTTTGGCCTCATCTCTTACACCTATTTGTCTAAGCTCTATTCTTGTTCTGAAAACCGAGGCAAGCTCCTTAACAAGCTCTCTAAAGTCAACTCTGCCGTCTGATGTAAAGTAAAAAATAAGCTTATTATGGTCAAATGTAATTTCAACATCAACCAGCTTCATATCAAGGCCATGCTTCAATATTTTTTCCTCGCAGATAGCAAAGGCTTCTTTTTCCTTTTCTCTGTCCTGCTCGCACTGAATATCGTCCTCAGGCGTGCCAAGGCGTATTACCTTTTTAAGGGGCTGAAAAACCTCCTCGTCCCTTACCATTGTGTTGCCCTTTACAACACTGCCGTATTCAACGCCTCTTGCGGTTTCAACAACGGCCTTCATACCTTCTTCTATTTTCATTCCGTCAGGGTCAAAATAATAAACCTTGCCAGCTTTTTTAAACCTTATTCCAACTACCTCTGTCATACGCTTCTCCTTAAAAAAATATATAATAAACAGGCGCAACGCCCTAACATTCCAATTTTAATTTTAGCATGGTTTCATTTCTTTGTAAACAAAGCCGACGTGCCATTGCATGGAATTTATAAGCAAAAGACCTTGGGGCTTTGCCCCAACACCCCTTTTTTGATATTTAAGACCTTGGGACTCTGTCCCAACACCCTGCGCACTTTTTGAAAAAAGTGCGTCAAAAACTTTAACCAAAAGCACTTTGTTTATTAATCTTTGTTCTGTCATTCCGAGGAAGAATGACGAGGAATCTCCTATTAAAGTTTCCGTCCACACTTTCCAAAGGGTGGCAGGTGTGGGCGGAGCCCACGGTTTTATCATTCCTACGCCTTCCTGTCATTTATCCTCATAAGCATAACCTCTGCAACAAGTGTAAAGTTTGCGTTTTGCTTAAGCTGTTTTTCCGCCTCCGAAACGGCGTCAAAGCATTTTATTATCCTTTCGGTGTCAAGCTTTCGTGCTGTTTTCTTTATGTCCTCAAAAATATCCTTTTGTATAACCCTGTCCTCGTCCTTTGTTGCTTTGTAAACAAGAACATCTCTGAAAAACATCAGGGCAATATCAAGCACCGAAGAATCTCCCTTATACGGCTCAATATTTTTTGCACTGCCCATTGCCTCAATCAAATCCCCGTTTACGGCTGTAAGCAGGCTGTTTATAACATCTTCTCGTTTTTTGCCGAAATCCTCACTGGAATACAGCTTAAGCGCGCGCCCTATTGAGCCTTGGGCATATTCGGCGTAAAAATCCGCCCTGTTGGTGTCGATTCCCTCATTTTTTTCAAGATACGCCTTTATTTCCGCTGAGGAAAGCGGATTGAGCTTAAGTTCCACACACCTTGAAAGTATTGTTGGCAAAAATGAGGCACTGCTTTGGGCAAGCAAAAGTATAACCACATACTGCGGCGGCTCTTCAAGGGTTTTAAGCAGTGCGTTCTGTGCCGGAATTGTCATTGTGTCGGCGTCGTCAACTATAAAAACCTTATATTTATACTTATACTGCTTTATTTCGGAATTTTTTATAAGCTGCTCTCTTATATCCTCAACGCCAAGGCTTTTGGTTTTTGTTGGCTTTACATAAAACACATCGGGATGGTTTCCGCTGTCAAAGGCTCGGCCGGAAATACCCTTTCCGCAGCTGTCGCCGTTATAGCTTTCGCACTCCAAAGCCCTTGCAAATGCCTTTGCCACCGTCATTTTTCCAACACCCTCAATGCCGCTTATAATGTAGGCATGAGAGGTTTTTCCATGGTTTAAAGCCGATATTAAATTTTTAACTACATGCTCATGTCCCTTTACCGACTTAAAATCATTCATGTCCGTTCTCTCATTTCAGCATTTTTTCAATTACGTCCACAACCTGTCTGTGAACATTTTCTATTGTATCGTCAGCGTTTATGCGCTTTATTCTTTCGGGATATTTTTCCAAAAGCTGCTGATAGCCAAAATACACCTTTTTGTGGAAATCAATTTTTTCCTGTTCTATTCTGTCCAGTTCATGCATATTTTTCTTTCTTGAAATTCCCTTTTCGGGGCTTAAATCAAAAAACAAAGTAACATCAGGCACAATTTGGCACACGGCATAGCTGTTTATGCTTTCTATCATGTTTATGTCAATTCCCCTTGCATAGCCCTGATAGGCAATGCTGCTGTCAACAAATCTGTCGCATATTACAAATATACCCTCCTTAAGGGCAGGAATTATTTTTTCCTCCACGTGCTGCGCCCTTGCGGCGGCATAAAGCATAGCTTCGGTTATATCGGTCATTTTTTTGTTCTGCGGGTCAAGTATAATTTCCCTCAGCTTTTCGCTTATTTCCGTTCCGCCCGGCTCTCTTGTTACAATGCTTTTAACGCCTTTCTCCTCAAGAAAGCTTACCAGCATATCTATCTGTGTGCTTTTTCCAGCACCGTCAGTTCCTTCAACAGTAATAAATCTGCCCCTCATTACGCACCTCTTATGTTTATTTCGCTTTAAATCAAGTAATTTGGTTTAATTATAGCATAACAGTGTGAATTTTCAAATGCCGCAATTTGAAAACACGCTGCTAAGACCTTGGGGCTTTGCCCCAACACCCTGCGCACTTTAAGACCTTGGGACTCTGTCCCAACACCCTGCGCACTTTTTGAAAAAAGTGCGTCAAAAACTTTAGACAAAAATCCAATCTGTCATTCCGAGGCTTGCCGAGGAATCTCCTATCAAAGTTTCCGTCCACCCTTTTCAAAGGGCGGCAGGTGCAAACAGCGTCTGCGGTTTTAAGACCTTGGGGCTTTGCCCCAACACCCCACTTGCTTTTTGAAAAAAGCAAGGCAAAAACTTTAACAGAAAATTTCTATGTCATTCCGAGGCTTACCGAGGAATCTCTTTAGATTCTTCTTTTATACAAACAAAAAAAGCCGCACAAGGCTGATTACAAATCATTCCTCGTCCGGCTTATACTCAAGTATATCCTCAACTCTGCAGTCAAGTATACGGCAGAAATCGTTTATTGTTTCGGTGGAAAGAGGCTTATTTTTCCTCATTCTGTATAATGTACCGTTGCTCACATTGTGGTATTTTATAAGCTTGTATGTGGTTATATTTTTGCTTTTTATGGTATTCCAAAACGGAGAATAGTCTATCATACAAATCACCTGTAAAAATTGTATAATAATGTCAAAAAATTGTATATTGCTCATATTTTGGCAATAGCTCACCAAAGGGCTATGGCTCATTTATTGGCAATAACTTTTTTACAAAATTTCATATATAATCAGCTTATCATGGAAGGTGATTAATTTATGGAAAACAAACAATATTTTCTGTCCTGCAAAAATATACAATGCATTTATAACAGAGAAAACAACTGCAAAAACGATATAATTCTTCTTGATGAAAGAGGCATATGCTATGCCTTTGAGGCTGAAATGAAAGTTCCGTCAAAAAAATATCCAGCCAGAAGCAAAAAAAGCTCGGCTCTTTTGCTTAAATAAAAATAACGGCTCACTTTAAAGCCGCCCAAAACCGAATATAAATATTGCGCAAAACCATATTTTGTGCTATTATAAGGGCAAGAGGAAAACCGTTTAAAGCGGTTAGCCTTTGGCTAACTGAATTTCTCTAATTAACCGTCTGGCCCTGCACAAGCTGACGGTTATTTTTTTGTCCTTAAAATCAGGACCATGAGGCTTGCGAACGCTATCATTAAAGATAATGCTTCGTATGTACTCATTTTATCATCTCCTTTCAGTCGGTATTTTTAACCTCCTTTCAAGTTGATGACTAACCGCCTTTGTGGCTGTTCCTCTTGCTTGAGAGTATTTTACCATAAACAGCTTTCTTTTACAATTAAGCATCAAAAAAGACGGGATAAAACCCGTCTTTTACTTTAATTATTAAGCTCGGAAAGCACAACTCTGCCTTCCCTAAGGCTTTCCTTAACAAGTATTATTCTTTGGTTTGACGACCCTCTGAAATTAAGCATAAGGTTTCTTTTTTCCTGAACGAACTCGCCGTCCACAAGCACATCTATCATGCCAAGCATTTCGTCGGTACATTCGCACCTTGCACGGCTTTCCTTCAAAAGCTCCTCATCAAAAAGGTATCCGCTGTAACACCATATATCTTTTTGTGGATATGTTTCCTTTACCCTTTTAAGCAGCTTCACCAGTTCTCTCTGGTTCTGCGGCTCAAAGGGCTCGCCGCCCAAAAGCGTAAGCCCCGAAATATGCATTGGCGCAAGCGCCTTTATAATTTCTTCCTCGGTTTCCCCGGTATATGGCTTTCCGTAATTAAAATCCCAAGTTTCACTGTTAAAGCAGCCCTTACAGTGGTGGGTACAGCCCGATACAAAAAGGCTTACCCTAACCCCCGGCCCGTCAGCCACATCATTTTTCTTTATATTGCCGTAGTACATTTATAACACCCCATTAAAGGTGAAGAACTCTTTCCCTTATTTCCTGTGTTCTGCCCTGATTCCAGAACTGTGTGCCTATATAACCGCATGTACGTCTTGCAACATTCATTTTAGACTCGTCTGTATTTCCGCAGTTAGGGCATTTCCAAACAAGCTTTCCGTGTTCGTCGCTTACTATCTGTATTTCGCCGTCATAGCCGCATTCCTGGCAGTAATCGCTTTTTGTGTTAAGCTCGGCATACATAATATTGTCGTATATATGGCGCATAACAGCAAGCACAGCGTCAATATTTCTCTGCATATCAGGCACTTCAACATAGCTTACTGCTCCGCCCGGAGAAAGCTTCTGGAAAGCCGCCTCAAATGTAAGCTTTGAAAAGGCGTCAATTTCCTCTGTTACATGAACATGGTAGCTGTTTGTAATATAGTTTTTATCTGTAACACCCTCAATAACGCCAAAACGCTTCTGAAGGCATTTTGCAAATTTATAGGTTGTAGACTCAAGCGGTGTTCCGTAAATGCTGAAGGCGATATTTGTTTCATCTTTCCATTTTGCGCAGGCATCGTTAAGATACTGCATAACCTTTATTGCAAAAGGCGTAGCCTCGGGGTCTGTATGGCTTTTGCCTGTCATATATCTTGTGCATTCGCAAAGGCCCGCATAGCCAAGTGAAATGGTTGAGTATCCGCCAAAAAGCAGTTTATCAATGGTTTCACCCTTTTTAAGTCTTGCAAGGGCGCCGTGCTGCCATAAAATAGGCGCAACATCGCTTGGTGTTCCTTTAAGTCTTTCGTGGCGGCACATAAGGGCTCTTCTGCAAAGCTCAAGCCTTTCGTCCATTATATGCCAGAATTTATCCATATTGCCCTCTGATGAGCAGGCAACATCAACAAGGTTTATTGTTACAACGCCCTGATTAAATCTGCCGTAATATTTAGGTTTATTGTTTTCATCAACATACGGTGTAAGGAAGCTGCGGCAGCCCATGCAAGGATAGCACTGACCCTCGCCGTTGGCGTCTACCTTAAGCTCCTTCATAATTTTTTCGGAAATATAGTCAGGAACAAGTCTTTTTGCGGTGCATTTTGCGGCAAGCTTTGTTATTTCCCAATACTTGCTGCCTTCTGTCATGTTGTCCTCCTCAAGCACATATATAAGCTTAGGGAAGGCAGGCGTTACATAAACGCCCTTTTCGTTTTTAACGCCCAGTATTCTCTGCTTAAGCATTTCCTCTATAACAAGGGCAAGGTCATCTCTTGTTCTGCCCTCAGGCACCTCGTCAAGATACATAAATACCGTAACAAAAGGAGCCTGTCCGTTTGTTGTCATAAGAGTTATAACCTGATACTGTATCATCTGTACGCCGCGGTTAATTTCCTCTTTAACTCTCATTTCAGTTATTTCGTCTATTTTTTCCTCGTCTAAAGGAAGTCCGGCTGTTTCAAATTCTTTTTTAACTATTTTTTTAAGCTTTTTTCTGCTTACGTCAACAAAAGGCGCAAGGTGAGAAAGCGTTATGCTCTGTCCGCCATACTGGCTGCTGGCAATCTGCGCTATGGCCTGTGTGGCAATATTGCAGGCAGTTGAAAAGCTCTTTGGCTTTTCAATCATTGTTTCGCTTATAACAGTGCCGTTTTGAAGCATATCCTCAAGGTTTACAAGGCAGCAGTTGTGCATATGCTGTGCAAAATAGTCGGCATCGTGGAAATGTATAATTCCGTCCTCATGCGCCTTAACAATATCCGGCGGAAGAAGGAATCTTTTTGTAATGTCCTTGCTTATTTCGCCTGCCATATAATCTCTCTGAACGCTGTTTACAACAGGGTTTTTGTTGCTGTTTTCCTGCTTAATTTCCTCGTTGTTGCACTCTATAAGTGTAAGAATCTGCTTATCAGTTGAGTTTGATTTACGCACAAGGGCTCTTTTATAGCGATATGTAATATATTTTCTTGCAACCTCAAAGGCCTGCTGACCCATAATCTGGTTTTCAACAAGGTCCTGAATTTCTTCCACATTAAGGGTATAGGTTTTGCTCATGCAGATGTCAGCAACATTTTTTGAAATAAGCTCCACCTGTTCGGGTGTAAGCTTGTCGCTGTCCTTAACCTCATTGTTTGCTTTTTTAACCGCTTCGGTTATTTTTGTAATGTCAAAGCCAACCTCTGTACCGCTTCTTTTAATAATTTTCATTCCAATTCCTCCATACCCCATGTATACAATATATATTATCCTAACCGTCTTAAATATCAATCGAACACTACATATTGTATAAGATAGCGAACTTTTTATCAAGATGTATGGCAATAAAATATTACATAAAATTAGTTATTTACATCTTCTATAATTTTGTCTGTTTTTTTGTCTTGACATATTAGGGCGCACAGACGGGCAGTAAAAATAAAAAAACCTTTTTAAAAGGTTTTTTTATTTTTACTAACAGTTATTCAATTATGCCCATCTTCAGCTTCCACAGCAGCACCCTGCACACAGCCTCATCTATTCTGTTGTCGCCTATCTCACCGCTTTTCATAGCCTGAAGAACGGCATTATACTGCGTTTGAATGTCGCTTGTTATTATAAGGTCGTTGCCGGACAAAACAGCCTTTACGGCGGCGTCGCCTATATCAATGCCCTCAAGGGCGCCCATTGCCATATCATCTGTTACTATAACGCCCTCAAAACCCATTTCGTTTCTCAAAAACTCATGCACCTGTGCCGAAAGCGTTGCCGGATTTTCTCCGTCTATGGCTTCTATTATGTTGTGCGATACCAAAATGGCGTCGCAGCCGTTTTCTATTGCCGCCGCAAAGGGCACAAGATCATTTTCACTTAAATATTCAAGGCTTCTTGTATCTCTGCTTTCTCCCTCATGGGTATCGGCATTGTCGCCGTAACCCGGAAAATGCTTAAGCACACTGCCCATGCCATTTTCCTTCATGGCGTTCTGCACCAGCACGGCATACATTGATGTTCCGTCGGCATCTAAGCCTATTGACCTTTCATACATAAAATTATCGGGGTCAGAGGAAATGTCGCACACCGGCGCAAGGTTTACGTTAATTCCAAGGCTTTTAAGAAACCTGCTTTTTTCAGCGGCGTCAGCCTCAATCGCCTCCATTCCTCCCTCATCATAAAGCTCCCTTGGCGATTTAAATTTTTCCGCCCTGAACTGAGGATATTTGCTGGCTCTTACAACAGTGCCGCCCTCCTCGTCAACGCCTATAAGAATGGGAATATCAGATGCGCTTTGGCACTCAGCTGTCATTTCTTTAAACTCCGCAGGCGTTGAATTTTCAAAATCTCTGCCGAAAACTATGTATCCTCCGGGATTATATTCCTCAATTTCCTCCAAAACTCCGCTTTCGGGAAATCTGACAAAAAATATCTGTCCTGTTTTTTCCTCAAGGCTCATTTGGCCGCAAATTTCCTTTGCTCTGGCAAAAAGCGCATTTTCATCGGCAAAAAGCATTGCCGTTTCGTCTATTATTTCGTTTCCCGTCAATAAAACGCTTTCCTCCTCAATTTCATTTTCTTCTATAACCGAAACGACCTGAGATGGTATGTTTTCCAACGGGTCTGCCTTTTGTACGCAGCCCGAAAAACAAAGCACGGCGGTGCACAAAAGCGGTATTATTTTACTTTTCATTTTCATCCGCCTTTGAAATTATTTTTTTAACGCTTTTTTCAAACTTTACCCTTGGAAGCATTACCATATGTCCGCAGGTGGTGCATTTAATTCTGAAATCTATTCCCGTTCTCAAAATTTCCCACTCATTTCCTCCGCAGGGGTGGGTTTTCTTCATCTGAACTGTATCGCCCACAGAAAAATCCATATTTTTTCCTCCGTTTTATACACATTTTTTTATAAAAAACTTAAATATTTTTTCCGAATATCCTCCGTACAGGCAATGCTCAGGGTGCCACTGAAGCCCCATGGCAAAGCCCCCTCCCGTACTTTCCGCCGCTTCCGCAACGCCGTCTGAGGTACGGGCGCATATACGCATACATCCGCCATGCTCAACACACTGATGATGAAGTGAGTTGACGTAAATGCAGTCCTTCTTTAAAATGTTATAAAGAATACTGTGCTTTTCTATATATATTTTATGTGACGGAATGCTTTTGTCTATTGTCTGAACATGCTTTGCGGCGTTTTTTGAAAAAAGGCTTATATCCTCCTTTACGCTTCCTCCTGCGGCAACGCACAAAATCTGCATTCCCCGGCATATGCCCATTATGGGAATTCCCTTTTCAAGGCAGTATCTGCTTAGGGCAAGCTCAAAAATATCTCTTTTTTCGTCGCAGCCTCGGCTGAAAAAGGCGTTTTCCATTTTCATGAGCCTCGGCGATAAATCTCCGCCGCCTGTAAGCAGCACTCCCGAAGCATTTTTAAGCATAGGGGGAATGTCATTTACAGACATATACGGCAGTATAAACGGCACTCCGCCGCACCTTAAAATAAGGCGGCAGTACATTTTATTTACGCAGTAAGCGTTCAAATCTTCCTTATATAATGAAGTAAGAAGTATAACAGGCTTCACAAAAAACCACAGCCTTTTACCTGCTTTTAGTTATAAAATATACCGCCCAAAGGCAAAAAATACACAAAAACATTGCTTTTACTATTGTATATTAACATAATAATGTGCTAAGATACAAATAATTTATTTTTGTTTATACTATAAGGACTTTTGTTCTTGTGATATACAAACAGCAGGACAGGAGATGATATTTTGAAAACCATAGGAATTATAGGCGCTATGGATGAGGAAATAGCATTTATAAAGGAAATTGCGGAAATAGTTTCCGCCAAAAACATTCTTGGTCTGGATTTTTATATTACAAAATTCGGCGGCAACAGCGTTATTATTGTTAAATGCGGCATAGGCAAGGTTAACGCCGCGGCATGCACACAGGTGCTTATAGACCATTTTGCCGTAGACTGCGTTATAAATGTTGGCGTTGCAGGCGCAATTTACAAAGAGCTTAACATAGGCGATATTGTGGTTTCTTCCGATGCCCTTCAGCATGACATGGACGTATCAGCACTGGGCGACCCTGTGGGAACAATTCCCCGTATGGCTGAAAGCCGCTTTAAGGCAGACAGCGAGCTTATTGAAAAGGCAGTTGAGGCAGGAAATGCCCTTGAGGGCCACAAGGTTTTTACAGGCACTGTTGCCAGCGGCGATCAGTTTATAGCCTCTGCCGAAGCAAAAAACAGAATTTGGAATAATTTTAAGGCATACTGCGCCGAAATGGAGGGTGCGGCAATAGCCCACGTATGCTATCTGAACAAAATGCCTTTTGTTATAATACGCTCCATATCAGACAAAGCCGACGAGCAGGCTGATATGAGCTTTGAGGAATTTACAAAAATAGCTGCCAAAAACTCAAGCGTTATTCTTGAAGGCATGCTTAACAATATCTAATGAACTGGAGGAATTAATTTGGCAACAAAAGCAAAATTCAGCTGGGACGAAATATGTCTTGACAATCCTATTTTTTCAATGGCAAGAACAACTATCGAATCCGCTTTTTACGGAAACAATGTAGTTCATGTTACAACACTTGAGCAGAGCTATGAGCTGGCGTGCAAAACCCCAGGCGTTGTTATTACCGACCTTCCTGTTGAAAGACCTGAGGAAATAGGTCTTCCCGAGGGCGCAAAGGTGCTTCTTTTTAACGACGGCGCAGTTACAGGCAGAACAGCCGCCGCAAGAAGAATAGCAGGCGAACCGGGCGTTGACATTAAAAAAATATGCGGAGAAATAAGAGATGCCATTTATGCCGCAAGAACAAAAAAGCTTTACCACACAAGAGCATACATCGGTCTTGACACAGACTTTATGGTAAGAGCAAACCTGTGCATACCTGAGGGTCACGAAATACTTATGTACAACTGGCTTCTCAACTTCCAGTATGTAACAGACGAATACACAAGAATGTACAGATACTCAAAGCAGATGAACAACGAGGGCGACATTTATTTCTTTGCCGACCCTGACTGGTCACACCCTGACTATCCTTTGGGTCTTGCATTTTTCGACCCTCTCCACAACTGCGCATGCGTGCTTGGTATGAGATATTTCGGCGAGCTTAAAAAAGGCACACTTACCCTTGCATGGGGAATTGCCAACAGAAACGGCTATGCTTCATGTCACGGCGGACAAAAGCGCTATAACCTTGCCGACGGCAGAAAATTTGTTGTAGGCGTATTCGGTCTTTCAGGCTCGGGAAAATCAACAATTACACACGCAAAGCATGACGGAAAATATGACGTAACGGTTCTTCACGATGACGCCTTTATTATCTCAACAGAAAACGGCTCATCTGTTGCCCTTGAGCCTTCATACTTTGACAAAACACAGGACTACCCAATGTCAAGCCCTGACAACAAATATCTGCTTTCCGTTCAGAACGTAGGCGCAACACTTGACGAAGACAACAAGGTTGTTCTTGTTACAGAGGACATGCGAAACGGCAACGGACGCGCAATTAAGAGCAAGCTTTGGTCACCAAACAGAGTTGATAAGCTTGAAGAGCCTATAAACGCTATATTCTGGCTTATGAAAGACCCTTCAATGCCGCCTATCGTTAAAATTAACGGCTCGGTTCTTTCTTCCGTTATGGGTGCCGCCCTTGCAACAAAAAGAACAACTGCCGAAAGACTTGCCCCGGGCGTAGACCCTGACGCACTTGTTTTTGAAAGCTACGCAAATCCTTTCAGAACATATCCTTTGGCAAACGACTACGAAAAATTCAAGGCTCTTTTTGAGGAAAGAAACGTAGACTGCTATATACTTAACACAGGCTTTTTTGTAGACAAAAAAATACCTAAAGAGGTTACACTGGGCTGTATAGAGGCCATTGTTGAGGAAAAAGCCCAGTTTAAGAAATGGGCAGACTTCTCAAGCCTTGAAATTATGGAAATTGAGGGCTTTGTGCCTGATATGAATAGCGCTGAATATACATCTCTTTTAAAGGCAAGACTTACAGACAGATGCGAATTTATAAAATCAAGAGATACCTTTAAGGACGGCTATGACAAGCTGCCTGCCGAAGCCCTTGAAGCCCTTGAAAAGCTTCTTGCGGAGCTTAAAAAATAATTTTATGTTAAACCCGCCAAAATCTGTTTGACGGGTTTTAGCTTGTAAACAAAGCTACTTTTGAACAGCGGAAGGGTTCGGGAAACAAACCCGTTTCCCGAATGGAATCCGCAGGCGGAATTCACTTTCGCCGAGGAAAATCAAGGGTTTCAAGGCATTTATGCTGATGGAACCCTTGATTTATTCTTCTGTTTCAGCTCGTTGAAATCCTGATTTCAACGAATATCTCCCAAAATATATTTTTACAGGAGCTTTTATGGACGCATGGATACTTGTAGGCGAAAAAAGCCGCAGTTTAAAGGATATAGACAAATTTATAAACCGTTTTAAAGCAAAAGGCATAAACATGCAGAAAATTTCCGTTGAGGACATAGACGTTCTGTTTCCCTGTGAAAAAGACTGTGTTTTCCTCTGCGGCAAAAAAACAAAGTTGCCGCCCTTTGTTATGTCTGCCTATTTCGGCAACATAAATGCGCACAGCCTTGCCGTAAGCCACATGCTTGAGGGAAAAGACACCCTTGCCATAAACAGCGCCCGCTGTATAGCCTCTGCGGCAGACAAGCTGAAAACATATATAGATGTAAGCGCAAATCTGCCACAAATTTCAGTTTCCAAAACAATGCTGTGGAAGGACACAATGGCTGAGGAATTTATAGCAGAGCATTTTTCATATCCGCTTATACTTAAAATAAACCACGGCAGCAAGGGCAACGGCGTTGAGCTTGTAAACAGCTATGACGAGCTTATAAAAACAGCCAAAAAGCTGAAAGAAAAATTCGTCGACTCCGTTCTTGTTCAGCAGTTTATAGCACCCTCAAAGGGCATTGACATACGCATTATACTGTGCGGAGGAAAATTTATAACAGCCTTCCGCCGTTTAAACAGCACAAGCTTTAAATCCAACCTTTCCGAGGGCGGAAAAATAGAATTTATAACTCCTCCCCCGTTTCTTGTTGAAGCGGCTGAAAAAACAGGCGCTATTTTGAACATGAATATCGGCAGCATAGATTTTCTTTCCGACGGAAAAGGCGGCTTTGTATTCTGCGAGGCAAACGCCATGCCGGGCAATTCTTACAGCGAGGCGGCACGAAAAGCAGGCATTGCCGACCCCTTTGACGCTGTTATAGACAACATAGCACAGCAGATAATTGCAAGAGAAAAAGCCTTATAATTAAAAAATATAATTAAAACCATTAAAATTTTTGACTTTGGGTATTGACATTTTTTATCAGTTACCTTATAATACAACGTGTTGTGCCCAGATAGCTCAGTTGGTAGAGCAGAGGACTGAAAATCCTCGTGTCCTTGGTTCGATTCCGAGTCTGGGCACTCTGTTAAAACCCTTAGTCGCAGGACTAAGGGTTTTTCGCATTTTAAATTATCGGAGGACGCAAATGGCACTTAAACGAGATTTTACAAAAGGCAGCCTTAACAAGCAGATTTTTCTTTTTGCTGTTCCCGTTGTCATATCCAACCTTTTTCAGGCGCTTTATAACGCCGTAGACATGTATTTTGTAGGCAAATATTTGGGAACTGTGGGCACAGTTGCCGTATCTGTGGGCGGCCCTATTATGAATCTGCTTTTTATGGCAGTTGCCGGCATGGGCTTGGGCGTAACCATACTTTTAGGCAGCCTTATAGGCACAGGCGATGAGGAAAAAATAAAGCGCACCGCCAACACAGCCATAGTTATGTTTCTTGCCGCAGCCGTTATAATTACCTTTTTGGGACTTTTTCTTACGCCGCACATTTTAAGGTGGATAGCAACCCCTCAGGAGGCAATGGCAGACGCCAAAAAATATTTAAGCATTATTTTTTGCGGAATGGTATTCACCCTTGGCTACAACCTTGTGTGCGCCATGCAGAGAGGCTTTGGCGACTCAAAAAGCTCTATGTATTTTGTTATAGCCGCCTGTATGTCAAACATAATTCTTGACTACATATTAATAGCCCACCTTAAAATGGAGGTTACGGGAGCGGCAATAGCCACCGTAATAAGCCAGGCGGTTTCGTTTATATCAAGCATAGTATATTTCAGAAGCAAAAAGCACATTGTTACCTTCAGCCCTAAGGATTGGACATTTGACAAAACAGTTGCAAAAGACCTTGTGCGTATAGGTCTGCCGTCGGCACTTCAGCAGGCAACCATAAATGTGGCATACCTTGCATTAAACGGCATTGTAAATACCTATGGTCTTGCGGCAAGCGCCGCCTATGGCATATGCGTTAAGCTTGACAGCTTTGCCATACTGCCTTCAACTGCCGTAAACGATTCCGTTGCTGCCGTAACAAGCCAGAACCTTGGCGTAGGGCAGACGGAAAGAGCCGTTAAGGGCATTTCAGCCGGCAGAAAGCTTATAATACCATTTAATTTTGCACTTATGCTTGCCATGTTCTTTTTCGGACACTTTTTCGCCTCAATATTCAACACAGACCCTGTTGTTGTTGACATGGCGGCAAAATATCTTAAGGTTTCCTGCTTTATGTATGTGCTTTACGGAATTTACTACCCTCTTATGGGCTTTATAAAGGGCACAGGCAATGCCATGTTTGCCCTTAAAAACACAATTTTCGCACAGCTTATACTGCGCATACCTGTGGCATACTTTTTTGCCAAGGTGCTTAATTTCGGCTTTTACGGAGTTGCGGCAGCGTGGATTGCAGCCCCTATAAGCTCCAACACAATATACACCATATATTTAAAAAGCGGAAGATGGCTTAAAAGGCTTGAAGCCAACAAAGCCAAAGGAAAAAGCATTTAAAAGGAGTGATAAGCATGAAAACAATAGCAACAAAAAAAGCCCCTGCCGCCATAGGTCCATATTCACAGGCAGTTGAGGCAAACGGATTCATTTTCACATCGGGCTGCATAGCCATAAACCCTGAAACAGGTGAAATTGACGGACAGGACATAACAGCTCAGGCAGAAAGAGCCATTAAAAACGTAGGCGCAATACTTGAGGAAGCTGGCATTGGCTTTGAAAATGTGGTTAAAACCACCTGCTTTATTGCCGATATGGCAGACTTTGCCGCATTTAATGCCGTATATGAAAAATATTTTGTTTCCAAACCCGCAAGAAGCTGTGTTGCTGTAAAAACACTGCCTAAAAATGTGCTTTGCGAGGTTGAAGCAATAGCCGTAAAATAAATTTATACTATTTATAAACCGTAGAAATTATATCTGCGGCTTTTTTATTTTGGGCGGCAAACCCTCTTAAAAAATATTACCTCAAATATTTTTCAATTTTTATACACTTTTCTCCAAAATACTTGTATAATGTCTTTGATATATAATTTTAATATAAGATATTTATACTTAATTTAGGAGAAATGCTTATGCCAAAAAGAACCGACATCAACAAAGTGCTTATTATAGGCTCAGGCCCTATCATCATCGGTCAGGCCTGCGAGTTTGACTATTCGGGAACTCAGGCGTGCAAGGCTTTAAAAAAGCTGGGCTACGAAATAGTTCTTGTAAACTCAAACCCTGCAACAATTATGACTGACCCTGAAACAGCCGATGTAACCTATATTGAGCCCCTTAATGTGGAAAGACTTGAACAGATTATAGCCAAGGAAAGACCCGACGCTCTTCTTCCAAACTTAGGCGGACAAAGCGGACTTAACCTTTGCGAGCAGCTTGCCAAAAAAGGCATTCTTGACAAATACGGCGTAAAGGTTATAGGCGTTCAGGTAGACGCCATTGAAAGAGGCGAGGACCGTATAGAATTTAAAAAAGCCATGAATGCCATAGGCATTGAAATGGCAAGAAGTGAGGTAGCCTACTCAGTTGAGGGCGCTTTGGCCATTGCCGACAGACTGGGTTATCCTGTTGTACTTCGTCCGGCATACACCATGGGCGGCGCAGGCGGCGGACTTGTTTACAACAAGGAAGAGCTTAAAACAGTATGTGCAAGAGGTATTCAGGCAAGCCTTGTAGGTCAGGTGCTTGTTGAGGAATCAATACTCGGCTGGGAAGAGCTTGAGCTTGAAATAGTTCGTGACAGCGAAAACAACATGATTACTGTATGCTTTATAGAAAATATCGACCCTATAGGCGTTCATACAGGCGACTCCTTCTGCTCTGCACCTATGCTTACCATTTCAGAGGAATGCCAGAAAAAGCTTCAGGAGCAGGCATACAAAATTGTTGAGTCTGTTCAGGTTATAGGCGGCACAAACGTACAGTTTGCCCACGACCCTGTTACAGACCGTATTATAGTTATTGAAATAAACCCAAGAACATCACGTTCCTCAGCCCTTGCCTCAAAGGCAACAGGCTTCCCTATTGCCCTTGTTTCGGCTATGCTTGCCGCAGGTCTTACACTTAAAGACATTCCATGCGGAAAGTACGGCACACTGGACAAGTATGTTCCCGACGGCGACTATGTTGTAATTAAGTTTGCAAGATGGGCATTTGAAAAATTCAAAGGCGTTGAGGACAAGCTTGGCACACAGATGAGAGCCGTAGGCGAGGTAATGAGCATAGGCAAAACCTACAAGGAGGCATTCCAGAAGGCTGTACGAAGCCTTGAAACAGGCAGAGCCGGCTTGGGAAATGTTAAGGATTTCGGCAAAAAAACAAAGGAACAGCTTTTAAAAATGCTCATAACGCCTTCAAGCGAGCGCCACTTTATTATGTATGAGGCACTTCGCAAGGGCGCAACAGTTGAAGAAATTTTTGAAATAACAAAGGTTAAAACCTACTTTATAGAGCAGATGAAGGAGCTTGTTGAGGAGGAAGAAGCACTTAAAGCATTTAAAGGCACACTTCCGCCTGACAATATGCTTATTTCCGCAAAGAAAAACGGCTTTTCAGACAAATACCTCAGCCAGATTCTTGAAATCAGCGAGGACGATATAAGAAATAAGCGTATTTCTCTCGGCGTTGAGGAGGCATGGGAGGGTGTTCACGTAAGCGGTACGCCTGACAGCGCATACTACTACTCCACCTACAACGCAGAAGACAAAAACCCGGTAAAAACAGACAAGCCTAAGGTTATGATTCTTGGCGGCGGCCCTAACCGTATAGGCCAGGGCATAGAGTTTGACTACTGCTGTGTTCACGCATCACTTGCCCTTAAAAAGCTTGGCTTTGAAACGATAATTGTTAACTGCAACCCTGAAACGGTTTCAACAGACTACGACACATCAGATAAGCTTTACTTTGAGCCTCTTACCCTTGAGGACGTATTAAGCATATACAAAAAGGAACAGCCTGTGGGCGTTATAGCGCAGTTCGGCGGACAGACACCGCTTAACCTTGCATCACAGCTTGAAAAGAACGGTGTTAAAATACTTGGCACATCACCTGCCGTTATAGACCTTGCAGAAGACCGTGACCTTTTCAGAGCCATGATGGAAAAGCTTGAAATTCCTATGCCTGAAAGCGGAATGGCAACAAATGTTGACGAGGCGCTTAATATTGCAAAACAAATAGGCTATCCTGTTATGGTTCGTCCTTCCTACGTTCTTGGCGGACGCGGCATGGAGGTTGTTTATGATGACGAAACCCTTGAGCAGTATATGAATGCTGCCGTAGGCGTTACACCAGACAGACCTATACTTATAGACCGTTTCCTTAACCATGCCCTTGAGTGCGAGGCAGACGCCATAAGCGACGGCAGCCATGCCTTTGTACCTGCAGTTATGGAGCATATTGAGCTTGCAGGCATACATTCCGGCGACTCCGCATGTATTATTCCTTCAAAGCATATTTCCGAAGAAAATGTACGTATTATTAAGGAATACACAAGAAAAATAGCTGAGGAAATGCACGTAAAGGGTCTTATGAACATGCAGTATGCCATAGAAAACGGCAAAGTATATGTTCTTGAGGCAAATCCTCGTGCTTCACGTACAGTTCCTCTTGTGTCAAAGGTATGCAACATCCGCATGGTGCCTATTGCAACCGACATAATAACCTCAGAGCTTACAGGCCGTCCATCACCTGTGCCTTCATTAAAGGAACAGGATATTCCGTACTACGGAGTAAAGGAAGCTGTATTCCCATTCAATATGTTCCCTGAGGTTGACCCTGTTCTCGGCCCTGAAATGCGTTCAACAGGCGAGGTGCTCGGCCTTTCACGCTACTTCGGCGAAGCCTTTTATAAGGCACAGGAGGCCGCAAACGGCAAGCTTCCTCTTGGCGGAACAGCCCTTATAAGTGTAAACAACAAGGATAAGGCAGAGGTTGTTGAACTTGCCAAAAGCCTTGCGGAAGACGGCTTTAAGCTGCTTGCCACAAACTCAACCTGCAAGCTTATTCGTGAGGCAGGCATTGAGGTGGAAAGAGTAAACAAGCTTTCCGAGGGCAGACCAAACATACTTGACATGATTACAAACGGAAAAATTGACCTTATAATCAACTCGCCTGTTGGAAAAGACAGTGTTAATGACGACAGCTATCTTCGTAAGGCGGCAATAAAAGCAAAAATTCCTTATATGACAACAATAGCCCTTGCCAAGGCAACAGCGGAAGGCATACGCAAAGTAAAATCCTACGGCAACGGAGAGGTTAATTCTCTTCAGGAGCTTCACAGTCTTATCAAGGATAAATAAAACTGTAATCCCAAAAGGACAAGGCTTTACAGCGGTGTCGACTTTGTCGACACCTTTCGTCGAAATCAGGATTTCGACGAGCTTAAACAGATGAACAAACCGCGAGTTCCATGGGCGTAAACGCCTTGAAACTCGCGGTTTTCCTCGTCGGAAGTAAATTCCTCCTGCGGATTCCATTCGGGAAACACACAGCGTTTCCCGAACCCTTCATTACACAAAAGTTTTATTTATTGGCTAAATACAAAACAACATTCAATTAATAAAATTGCACTTCAATTCTCTTAAGCAATAATCATTATTTTTTAATAATTATTATTTACATTTCTAAAATTTGCATTATAATAAAATTATGTTATAAATATTTTAATTTTAGGAGGTTAAAGTATGAAGCATATGCCAATGGATATAAGAGTGCCCATTGAATTGGACAACCCTTCTATCAAAAGAAACGAACAGCTCTGCATTAAATGCGGACAGTGCAAAGAAATTTGCACAAACTATATAGGTGTGCATAACACCTATACACTTGAACAAACAGGCGGCAAAGCAGTGTGTATAAACTGCGGTCAATGTGCCAATGTCTGTCCTGTTTCAAGTATCACCGAGCAGTATGAATACCCTGATGTAAAAAAAGAAATTGAAAATAAGGACAAAATCGTTATTTTCAGCACCTCGCCGTCTGTGCGTATTGCCCTTGGCGAAGAGTTTGACATGGCTGACGGAAGCTTTGTTCAGGGCAAAATGGTTGCTCTTCTGCGCAAGCTTGGTGCGTCATATGTTCTTGACACCAGCTTTTCGGCAGACCTTACAATAGTTGAGGAGGCAAGTGAGCTTATTGAAAGAATAACAAAAAATACCGCCCCTCTTCCTCAGTTTACAAGCTGCTGTCCGTCATGGGTTAAATATGTTGAAACCTACTATCCCGATATGCTTGACCATATTTCATCGTCAAAAAGCCCTATCGGAATGCAGGGCCCTACAATAAAAACATATTTCGCCAAAAAAATGGGCATAGACCCTGAAAAAATAGTTAATGTAGCCGTAACACCATGCACAGCCAAAAAATTTGAAATACGCCGTGAAGAAATGAACGCCGCTTCAAAATATCTTGGCATTGACGGCATGAGAGATATGGACTATGTAATAACCACAAGAGAGCTTGCGCTGTGGGCAAAGGAAGAAAACATAGACTTTGCGCAGCTTGAAAATTCCCAATACGATTCTCTTATGGGCGAAGCATCAGGTGCCGGAGTTATTTTCGGCAACACAGGCGGCGTTATGGAGGCGGCACTTCGTACGGCATATCAGTACATCACAGGAGAGCCTGCTCCAGCTGAATTTTACAGCCTTCAGCCTGTGCGCGGAATGGAAAACGTAAAGGAAGCCGAAGTTGAAATAGGCGGACTTAAGGTTAAAGCCGCAGTTATTTACGGAACAAAGACAGCAGGCGAGGTTATACAAAAAATTAAAAACGGCGAGGCGGATTATCACTTTGTTGAGGTTATGACCTGTCCGGGCGGCTGTATAGGTGGCGGCGGTCAGCCTAAGGGAACAATTTTAAAGGGCGACGAACTCAGGAAAAAGAGAATTGAGGGTCTGTATAAGCGTGACAGCGAAATGCAGCTTAGAAACAGCCACGAAAACAAGGAAATTATACAGCTTTACAATGAATTTTACGGCAAACCTTTAAGCGAGCTTGCCGAAAAAATGCTTCATACATCATATACAGACAGAAGTGACGATTTAGGAGGAAAAACTATGGAAAAATATCGCTGCAAAATATGTGGATACGTACACGAAGGACCATTACCGGAAGGCTTTACATGCCCAATATGCAAACAGCCTGCCTCAGCCTTTGAAAAAATAGAGGAAAAGGCAGCTTCATCAGCCAACCCATACGCAGGCACAAAAACAGAGAAAAATCTTCTTGAGGCATTTGCAGGCGAAAGCCAGGCAAGAAACAAATATACATATTTCGCCAACATTGCTTCTCAGGAGGGCTATGACCAGCTTGCTGAAATATTCCTTAAAACAGCACGCAACGAGCAGGAACATGCACGCGTATGGTTCCAGGAGCTTGGACATATAGGCAACACAGCACAGAATCTTTTAGCTGCCGCTGAGGGCGAAAATTACGAATGGACAGACATGTATGACAGAATGGCAAAGGATGCCGATGAGGAAGGCTTCCATGACCTTGCGGAACGTTTCCGTAAGGTGGGCGCCATTGAAAAAGCACATGAGGAACGCTACCGCGCACTGCTTAACAACATTGAAATGCAGAAGGTATTTGAAAAAGGCGAAGAAGCCATGTGGGAATGCCGTATATGCGGACACCTTGTAATGGGCAAAAAAGCCCCTGAAGTATGCCCTGTATGCGGATACTCAAAGAGCTTTTTTGAAGTAAGAAAAGAAAATTACTGATAAATAAAAAATTCCCCGAAGCCGAAATAGGACTTTAAACTTTAAGACTGCGGACTAAGTAGTTTTTGAGCAGCGGAAAGGTTTGGAAAACGAATTTTCATCACTTTACTTCGTAAAGTCGGCTTTGCCGACCGCCCTATCTTGGGCGGTGATTGTTTACCAAATGGAATCCGCAGGCCTGTCAGCACTTTGCTTCGCAAAGTCGGCTTCGCCGACCGCATCTATCTTTGCGGTGCATTAATTAATTTCCGA
>Ga0129308_1001393_pt1 | contig 25480 bp, 18 predicted proteins | sample L827metagenome_FD_94440 | JGI IMG/M metagenome (GOLD analysis project Ga0129308, IMG submission 94440) | Ring-tailed lemur group fecal microbial communities from Wisconsin, USA - L827 metagenome | ecosystem: Host-associated > Mammals > Digestive system > Large intestine > Fecal | place: USA... | reverse complement strand
ATTTTGAAGCCCTTGAGGCGGCAGTTGACGAAAACACATGCGCTGTGCTTATGGAGCCTATTCAGGGCGAGGGCGGAATAAGACCTGCCAACAAGGAATATCTTCAGAAGGTAAGGGAGCTTTGCGACAAAAACGACCTTCTTCTGCTTTTTGACGAGGTACAGTGCGGCGTGGGACGTACAGGCGAGCTTTTTGCATATCAGACTTACGGCGTTGAGCCTGATGCGGCGGCATTTGCAAAGGGTCTTGCAGGCGGCGTGCCTATTGGCGCAATGATGGCAAAGGACAGTGCTGCGGCAGCCTTCCAGCCAGGCGACCATGCGTCAACCTTTGGCGGCAACAGCCTTGCAACATCGGCAGGCACTGTTGTTATGGACGAGCTTTTTAACGGCGGCGTGCTTGAAAACGTAAAGAAACAGGGTGCACTTCTTACAAAGAAACTTCTTGAATTTAAGGAAAAATACAGTATAATTACAGATGTAAGAGGCGTTGGTCTTATGCAGGGCATTGAGCTTTCAATTCCGGCAGGTCCGGTTGTGGCAGACGCCATTGAAAACGGACTTCTGTTGGTAGGCGCGGGGGCTAATGTTGTGCGTTTTGTGCCTGCTCTTATAATATCCGAAAGCGAAGTTATGGAAGCTATGGATATACTTGACAAGGTTTTGGAAAAAGCGCAGAAAAATGCGTAAGCTTTGGAGGTAGGGCAATGAAACTTGCTACATGCAGCAAAAACGGAAAAGAATTTGTTTGTGTTGTTACAGACGGGGGACAGGCTGTTCCTGTAAACGAAAACGGCTTTAACTATAAGGATATGAACGATATTATTGAAAATGCCGGCGCAAAAGACCTTGAAAAAATGGCGGCACTTTCAAAGGGCGGAAACGGAGGCATAAGCCTTGCCGACGTAAAGCTTGAGGCACCTATACCGCAGCCAAAGCAGGACATTATCTGTCTTGGAATAAACTATATGGAGCATGCGGCAGAGTCAAAAAGATATAAAAAAGACGCCTTTGATGTTGACGAAAATTATCCTGTATATTTTTCAAAAAGAGTAAGCAGAGCCGTTGCCGACGGAGAGGATATTGAAAGCCACAGCGACATTATTTCAACCCTTGATTATGAGGCTGAGTTGGCTGTTGTAATAGGAAAAGACGCTAAAAATGTGGCAAAGGAAGATGCGGCGGAGTACATTTTCGGCTACACAATAGTTAATGACGTAACGGCAAGAGAGCTTCAGACAAAGCATAAGCAGTGGTATTTCGGCAAGGGTCTTGACGGCTTTACACCTATGGGGCCATGCATTGTTACGGCAGATGAAATTGCATTTCCTCCTGTGCTTAATATAAAAAGCTATGTAAACGGAGAGCTTAGACAAAATTCAAAAACAGATTTATTTATACACGATATACCATATATTATAAGCGAACTTAGCCGAGGCATGACTCTTAAGGCAGGAACGATTATTTCAACAGGAACGCCTGCCGGAGTGGGAATGGGCTTTGTTCCTCCAAAATTTCTTGTAAGCGGCGATGAGGTTGTTTGCGAGATTGAAAAAATAGGAAAAATAACAAATAAGGTTAAATAAATTTAAAAAACAGTGAAGCGGCGTTGAAACGATTTTTTCGTTTAATGTCGCTTTGTCTTTGCGAAAGAGGTTGCACTTATGAACGAAGGTTCAACAATGAAAATTTTCTTTAGGCTTGCTCCTCCTGTTATGCTGGGGCTTTTGATACAGTCCTTTTATAATATAGCAGACAGCTTTTTTGTTGCCAGATACAGCGAAAACGCACTTACGGCGCTTTCAATTATATATCCTTTGCAGCTTTTGCTTAATGCCCTTGCAAACGGAACGTCAATAGGCATAAATACCCTTATTTCCCGTTTTATGGGTATGGGCGTGCATGGCAGAATAAAAAATGCCGTAAAAACAGGCTTTGTAATTTTGGCGGTAAGCTATGTTGTTTTTGCGGCGGCAATGGCAGTTTCCTTAAAGAGCTTTTTTCATATGTCTACCGATGTTTCGGAAACAATACGCTGCGGAACGGAATACGGATATATAATTTTTATTTTTTCTTTTGTGGTGTTTGCGGAAGCAGGCTTTACAAAGCTTTTGCAGGCAAAGGGAGATATGGTGCGGCCTATGGCGGCGCAGATAGTGGGCGCACTGGTAAACATTGCCCTTGACCCTGTGCTTATATTTGTGCTTGGCTTGGGCGTAAAGGGTGCGGCAATAGCCACCGTAACAGGGCAGAGCTGCACAATGCTTGTTATGCTGCCAAAGGTTTTAAGAGAATTTGATTTTAACGGCAGCTTCAGCGCAAAAACTGTAAAGGAAATATACACAGCCGCAGTGCCTCAGATAATACTGCAGTCTCTTTATACGGTGTACATAATGGGGCTTAACCTTATACTTGTTGGCTTTAGCGAAAGCGCCGTTACGGTGCTTGGCATTTACTATAAGCTTCAGACCTTTACCTTCATTCCCATAAGCGGCCTTATGCAGGTGCTTGTGCCCATAGTAAGCTACAATTACGGCGCAGGCAACAAGGAAAGAATGTATGAAATTCTCCGTCTTTCAATTATATTTACAGCATCTCTCAGCTTTTTGGCAACGCTTATTTTTCTTGCCATACCTGTTCAGCTTTCTGCCATATTCTCAAAATCGGCAGAGGTTTGGGGCATAGCCAAAAGCGGACTTAGAATAATAGGCACAAGCTTTGTGCCATGCGCCGTTGTATTTATGATAATGACATTTCTTCAGGCGTCTGACGACGGAATAAAAAGCATAGTGCTTGCGGTGCTTAGGCAGCTTTTTCTGCTGGTGCCACTGGCATATATATTCAGCCGTTTCGGACTTGTGTATACATGGCTTACATTTCCCGTTACTGAAACAACGGTTATGATTACGGCAATATTTATGTACCGTATGGCAAAAAAGAGAATAGAAAAGAAGTTTGCGGCAAAAGCGTAAAATATAAAACCCCATCATTTCATATTAAGAAATGGCGGGGTTTTTGTCAGTCAAGGCTGTGTATAAAAAGTCCGCTTCTAAGCTTTGGCTCAAACCATGTTGATTTTGGCGGCATAAGACCGCCGCTGTCGGCTATTTTCATAAGCTCCTCCATAGAGGTTGGATACATTGAAAAGGCGAGGGCAGCTTTTTGGCTGTCAACCTCTTTTTCAAGGGCTGAAAGACCTCGTATTCCGCCTATAAAATCAATGCGTTTGTCTGTGCGTGCATCGCCTATGCCAAGCAAAGGGGCAAGCACATTGTTGTAAAGCACTGAAACGTCAAGGGCGTCAACGGCGTTTGTTGGAATAAACTTATCCTTTGTGTCAAGAATATACCATTTTCCGTCTGTATACATTCCAAACTGATGAGGCTTTGAGGGCTTAAAGCTGCCTTTGCCCTCAAAAGGCGTTACTTGAAATTTTTCCTCAAGCCTTGCCATAAATTCCTTTTGGCTTAAGCCGTTAAGGTCTTTTACCACACGGTTGTAGTCCATTATTCTAAGCTGGCAGGAGGGGAATATAACCGAAAGATAATAGTTAAACTCCTCGTTTCCCGTATAGCTTGGGTTCTGCGCTCTTTTTTCCAATGCAACCTTAACTGCGGAGGCATTTCTGTGATGACCGTCGGCAATGTAAAGTGAAGGCACAGAGGAAAAATAATCTGCAATTTCATTTATTGTTTTGTTATCATCAACAAGCCATACGGTATGGGTTACGCCGTCATCACATGCAAAATTATAAACGGGCTCTGCTTTAGCTGTAATATTCTCAATTATTTCAGCCGCCTTTTCCGCCCTGTAAGCAAGAAAAATAGGGCCTGTGTTTGCGTTGCAGGCAGAAACATGCTTTATACGGTCAATTTCCTTTTCGGTGCGTGTAAGCTCATGCTTTTTTATGGTTCCGTTTATATATTCGTCAACTGAGGTGCAGCACACAAGGCCTGTTTGGCTGTGATTGTTCATTGTAAGGCGGTATATGTAAAAGCATGGCTTTTCGTCCTGAATAAGTATGCCGTTTTTGCACATTTTTTCAAGGTTTTCAGCTGCTTTTTCATATACGGCACTGCTGTATGGGTCGGTGTTTTTGTCAAGGTCAATTTCAGCCTTGTCAATATGCAGAAATGAATATGGATTGTCTGCCGCTAAGACTCTTGCCTCATCACTGTTCATTACGTCATAGGGCAGTGCGGCAACAAGGGCGGCTTTGTCTTTTGTAGGGCGTACAGCCCTGAAGGGACGTACAAGTGCCATAAAATACCCTCCTTTTCATTAAATGTCAGGTTACAAAAAATGACGAAAGACATATAGGGTTTCGTCATTTTTTGGTGGTTTATTTATTATTTTTCACGTACAATTCTTATTTTTATTATGTTGTCAAGCTCCATAACGTCTTTTATAATTTTGTCCTTCTTGTCATAAAGTGAGTCAAAATCGAATATTGAATAAGCTATGCCGCCGCGGCTTTTGTTAATCATACCGTCAATATTGAGGTTTTCCTTTGAGAATATAGCTGTAAGTGAGCCTACAACATTAGGCACATTTTTGTGTGCAATGGCAATTCTTGCTTTGCCCGGTGTGTAAGGCGCAACACATGTAGGGAAGTTTACCGAGTTTTTGATGTTGCCGTACATAAGGAAATGCTTAAGCTCTTTAGCCGCCATTTCAGCACAGTTTTCCTCTGATTCAGGAGTTGAAGCGCCAAGATGAGGAAGTGTTATTACATTTTCAACACCCAGAATTTCCTCTTCGGGGAAGTCTGCCATATATTTTGCAAGTTTGCCTGTTTTAAGCGCCGCAAGAACGGCTTTGTTGTCCACAAGACCAGGTCTTGCAAAGTTAAGAAGGCGTGTGCCGTCCTTCATAAGTGAAATGATTTTTTCGTTTATTATGTTTCTTGTGCTGTCAAGCAGAGGAACGTGAACTGTTATGTAGTCGCACTTTGCGGCAATTTCCTCTACGCTTTCAACCAGTTCAACCTCGCTTGAAATGCTCCATGCGCTTTTAACCGAAAGGTAAGGGTCATAGCCCATAACCTCCATGCCCAGTGAAACAGCGGCGTTGGCAACAAGCACGCCTATTGCGCCCAAGCCAAGCACGCCAAGCTTTTTGCCCATAATTTCAGGGCCTATAAACTGCTTTTTGCCGCTTTCAACAAGCTTATCGATGTTTTCCTGTCCCTTAAGAGCCTGAGCCCAGTCGGCAGCCTCAACAATTTTTCTTGATGAAAGAAGAAGAGCGGCTATAACAAGCTCTTTAACGGCATTTGCGTTTGCGCCGGGTGTGTTGAAAACAACAATGCCTTCCTCTGTGCATTTGTCAATAGGAATGTTGTTTGTGCCTGCGCCTGCACGGGCAATAGCCATAAGGCTTTCAGGCATTTCCATGCTGTGCATGTCGGCACTTCTTACAAGTATGCCGTCTGCCTGCTGTGCATCATCAATAATTTTAAAATCTTCCTCCGGAAGCTGTGTAAGACCCTTTGCCGAAATAGCGTTTAATGTAGCTATATTATACATATTATCCAATCCCCTTTTTTATTTGTTTTCAATCTCAAATTTTCCCATAAAATCAACAAGCTTTTTAACGCCCTCAACAGGCATTGCGTTATAGATAGAAGCCCTCATGCCGCCAACCGTTCTGTGGCCCTTAAGGTTTACAAAGCCTGCCGCTGTGGCTTCTTTAATAAACTTAGCGTTAAGTTCTTCAGTAGGAAGAATGAAAGGCACATTCATAAGTGAACGATCCTTTGGAACTACCGTGCCCTTAAAGAGGCTTGAGTTATCAAGGAAGCTGTAAAGTATGCCTGCTTTTTCCTCATTAATCTTCTGCATTGCCTCTACGCCGCCCATTGCCTTAACCCATTCAAACACAAGACCCGCAAAGTAAATTGAATATGTAGGAGGTGTGTTGTAAAGTGAGTCGTTTTTAGCGTGAATGTCATATCTGAGCATTGTAGGTGTTATGTCCATGGCGTTGCCCATAAGGTCCTCTCTTACAATGGCTATTGTAAGACCGGCTGGGCCAAGATTTTTCTGAGCGCCTGCAAATATAAGACCAAATTTTGATATGTCATATTTTTCCGCAAGAATGTTTGAGCTCATGTCGCCAACAACAGGAACGCCCTTTGTGTCAGGAATAAGGCTGTCAGGAATATGTGTGCCGTAAATTGTGTTGTTAAGGGTCATATAAAAGTAGTCGGCATCTTTATCAAATTTTGAAGGGTCAAGCTCAGGAATATAGCTGAAAATCTTATCTTCTGAAGATGCAACCACGTTGACTTGACCGTATTTTTTGGCTTCCTCAATAGCCTTTTTTGACCACTGACCTGTTTTAACGTAGTCAGCCTTATGGTTTTTGTTCATAAGGTTAAGAGGAACCATGGCAAACTGTGTGGAACCGCCACCCTGAAGAAAAAGTATTTTATAGTTGTCAGGCACCTCCATAAGCTCTCTTAAAGTAGCCTCAGCACCGAATATTATTTTTTCATAATCCTTTGAACGGTGGCTCATTTCCATTACAGACATGCCTGTGTTTCCGTAAACAACAAACTCCTTCTGAGCCTTTTCAAGCACCTCAAGAGGGAGCATTGAAGGGCCCGCCGAAAAATTGTAAACTCTGTTTAATTCCATTATGTAAAACCTCCTTGTTTTTTAACACCCGATTGTCAAAACATATTTTTTAACAAGAGAAATAAAAAAATCCCGTCCCAAACAATAGTAAGGGACGGGAAATACCCGCGTTGCCACCCGAATTGCTTCGGCTAAAATGCCGAAACCTCTCTTGTCAGCTGTAAAGGGCTTACCCTTCCGATTCATCACCGGCAGCTCCAAAAGTGGAACACCTTATACACCTGACGGCTTGCACCAAACGCCGCTTCTCTGAAAAGCTTTTAAGGCTTAGTTTTTGTAATACGCTGTTTTGACTATATTTATTTGAAATTAAATCCAATTATATCACACAAAAAAAATAATTCAATAGAAAGTTTTCAAAATTTTCTTATGGCAAAGTAGTAAAATAAAACATAAAAAAATGAGGTATTTTTGTAGTTTTGTCTTTAACAGACGCATAAATGTCCACAATAATTGTGCATTTTTGGTTTTAAAGGCATGTTATATATTTATTTCCGTAAATTAGAATATATGTTTTGTTATAAAAAAACGCTGTAAAAGCATAATAGTTTTATCCGAGAAATCGGTTTATATATAAAAAAAGCAAAAGGAGGAGAAGCCATGAACAAATTTGTAACCGGAATGATAGCAGGCGGTGCGCTTATGATAGCCGGCGCAGAGTTTATGAGCATGAACAGAAGCACAAAAAGAAAGCTGATGCACAAGGGCAGAAAGCTTGTTGATAAGGCTGAGGATGCTTTAGAGGACATCAGCAGCGAGGTATGGCAGTAGGTTTTTGAGAAAGCTCCCTCTTTGGAGGGAGCGATTTTTTGTATTTCCGTTATTACATAAAATGTCTCATTTTTTGCACTTTTAATTGCTTTTATATCAAAATTTAATTATAATAAGTTGTAAAAATGAGACAACAGGAGGAATACTTATGGACAATTTTGAAAATCGGGAAAATCTAATGACCTATGATTTTAAAAGTAAAATTTATGAGCTTATGAATGGGAATATAAATTTGGAAATATGCCCTGTTAAGGAAAGTGAGTATGTTAAAGACGAATTTGAAGAGGGCAGCTTTTGCGCAGGCGCATACAATGAGGTGTATAACGCAAGGGAAAGATTGTGCCGAAAGCTGGGTACCGAGGAAGATGAGGATATTGAAATTATAATTAATTCTTTGCTTGATATTGCAAAGCATCTGTCATTAAAAATGTATGATTACGGCGCTTATTTTTCATCATCGCCCAACAAATAATCGTATGAAACATTAAAAATTTCCGCAAAGGCTTTAAGCTCTAAATCGGTTACGTAGCGTTTGTTTGTTTCTATACGTGTTATTACGTTTCTGTCAATATCTATGCCGTTTAACTGCAAAAGACGTGCAAGGTCACGCTGAGATAAATTACTGGTTTGTCTCAGTTTTTTTAATTTTTTGTGTATTAAATTTTTTTCACCTGTTTTTGTTCTTGGTTTTGGCATATGCTTTATTCCTTAAATTTATAATATGTTTAGTCTAACCTGAATTATATGGTTTATAGGTTGTAAAAGTGAGACAAAAACAAAACAAGAGAAGCAATGTATTGCAGCAGGGCTTTAAGCGGTAATTTTGGGTAAATTGGTTATTTTTAATAATTTTGTAAGAATTAAATACCTTTTTTGGTACAAAATGTGTCGGATTTATGGTAAAATAATAATATATTATGCAATTATTAAAAAACTAAACATGGCAACAATACACAGGAAAGGAATGAAAAACATGAAAAAGCAAATTCTTACTTTTTTAACGGCTGCCGCTGTTATATCGGGAGCAGTTTCTGCACAGGCCGGAATTGTTTTTACAGATATAAATAATGTTCCATGGGACGGAGCTAAAACCTATATTCAGAACGTGGCTGACATGGGGCTTATGGTAGGCGAAAGCGACGGCAAGGCAGGAAACATATTCAGAGCAAAGGATAAGGTTACATATATTGAAACAATTCAGCTTACATATAACCTTCTTAAGGAAGCTGATGTTGCTGTGCCTTCAAGCGCAGTTACATCAAAGTGGAAAACAATAATTGCCGGCTACAATGTGCCTGAATGGGCATATGAGGCAGTTGCATATTCCCTTGAAAATAAAATTATATCAACATCAGAGCTGAGAAGCTTTATGTCATCTTCAACAGGAAAAAGCCTTAACGCCTCAAGACAGGATGTGGCAATTATTTTCGGAAGAGGTCTTTCGGCTTTATATGATGTAAATGACGACCCGACGCTTGCCTTTAATGACAGCAATTCCATTACAGACACTGCGGCGCCTTATGTGGATCTGCTTTCAGGTCTTAATATTCTTGTGGGCGACAGCGACAAAAACTTTAACCCAAAGGCTGACATAAACAGAGCCGAAATGGCTGTTATTGTGTCAAAAACACATACAGTTTTAAGCGGCGGAACAATACCTGACGCTACCGAAAAGGTAAGCGGCATAATTTCAAGCGTTAATGTAGACGCAAACGGCGCAAAAACAATCACTCTTAAAAAGAGCAGCGGAAACACTGTTCAGTTTAAAGGCAGTGCGGCAACCAATGTTTCCTACAACGGACAGAGCGTAAGCTTTATGGACCTTACGGCAGGGGACGAGGTTACCGTTGAGTACAGCGGAAAAGACATTATAAATGTTGTGCTTACATATGACGCCATAGTTGAAAGCAGCGATTTTGTTACGGGTACGGTAAACTATATGTCTGAAAAAACAATTACCGTAGACCTTTCCAACGGAAAAACAGCTATTTATGACGTTTTGCCTACAACCTACATAACCCTTAACGGACAGTCGGCTAAGGTAAGCGAAATAACAGCCATTGTTGACAACGGAATTAAGGTTGATGTTAATATACGCACCAACGGCAGCAAAACAGCCCTTGCCGTTGAGGCAACAGGTCAGCAGGGCACTGTTGAGGGCAAAATAACCGCAATAAACAGAGAAACTATAAAAATTAAGAGAACAGGCGGCGGAGAAAAGGAATACAAATATGCCAAAACCGTTACCGTAAGATATGAAGGCACTATATCAACAATTCCTATGGTTATGGAGGCCTTTAAGGATGGAAAGGATGTATCCGTAACCGCAGTATTGGACGATGACGGAAAGATTTCAGAATTCAGCGCAACAATCAATACCGAGGGCGGTACTGTTTGGGGCATTGTAAAGAATATATCCACTGAAAAGGTAAATCTTTACTCAGGCTCTTCATATGTAGCGTACTATTTTGCCGACGGAGTTGATGTTGAGCTTGACGGAGATGAAACAACCATAAGCAAGCTTGATAAGCTTAATGAAAACGGCACTGAGTTTACGGCAACACTTTATCTTAACACAAAGGGAAAGATTACAAAGATTGCGGCAGAACTTCAGGATAAAACCTCGGGAACCATAAGCAACATCACAAAGGACTATATTGAAATAAGAACTGAATACGGAAAGGATTACAAATATTTCCTTGATGACGATGTTGTTGTTAAGTTCAGCGGAAGTACAAACGAGGATATTGACGCTTTGATTGCCGTATATGAAAAAGGCATAACAAGCGTTAAGCTTGAGCTGAACAGCCTTGAACTTGTTAACAGAATTGTGGCATACGTTGAATGGGACAATTTTGACACAATTAAGGGCGAAATTGAAAATGCCGAAACAAATTCCATAACCATAGAGGGCAAAAAATATAAAACAGGCAGCGATACCGTTGTTTATATAGACGGAACAAGGGCAGTTGCTTATGATGTTTATATGAATTATATAAGCAATGTTCTTATGGAAGCAACCGTAACAGCAGTTGACGATTATGCAAAGAAGATTGACGCAAAGGCAGTTTCTGCCGAGGGCGTAATATCGGGCATGGAAAACGGCTATATAACAATTAAAAGCGGAGCAAGCACCAAAAAATATCCGGTGCTTAAAAGCAGCGAGCTTGTGGTAAGCATTGACGGAGAAACAAAGACATACGGCTTTAATGAGCTTTATGACAAGTGGAACAATGTTGGAAACAACTATAAGGTTTACCTTAAAATTAAGGACGGAACAGTAACAAGAATTTCGGCTGAAAAGTATTGATTTTAAGTGAATGCATTAAATAAAAAGCCCTGCTTCGGGTGTTGTTTATAAGACAGTAAAATAGGCAAAAGGCGTGACGAAAGTGGTCACGCCTTTTGCATTAAGAGGATAGCCGCAAGGCGGCGCAAGGGATACAGTCCCTTGTTCGGAGTGACGGAAAACGCCCCGGACACTTTCCGGGTGTTACGCCTCGCAGAGCGCACATACGGGGTCAACCCATATAGAAGTGCGCCCTTGCGCCTGTTCGATAAACTGGAATTTGACTTTCCTATTTTCTTAAAATCTCATGTGGAGCTTCTATTTCATTTGCCAAGGTATGCTCTGTTAATTCTGACATCAATTTCAATTTTTTATTAATCAATGGTCGCATACAATTAGGAACATGTTCCTGATGCGCTCTGTGGATTGCTACACATTCCTTACAGTTTCCGTGATAACGACAGGCTTTCAGGCAAGGACAGTGATCTTTGTCTTTATACTCCTTACGAAATTCCGCTGCAAATTCTTCTTGCAGTCTCAGTCCCTCGACACGGTTTCCCTTATGAAATTCTACCATTGCATCCAGTTCTTTCTGGTTCCCTTCAATCTTCATGTTATTATAGCGCCTCCATTTCAACTATTCCTCATTTTCTGATAAATTCCGATTTGTCGGTTCCATATTATCACAAAGCAGCATAAAACACAAGAACAGACACAGCAGTGTATTCTATTGTGACCGCTAACTGTCTTATGAACGCCATCCCTTTAGCAGGGCTTTTTATATCTAAATATGCAGTAAAAAAGAGCCTTGATTTATCAAGGCTCTTAATTCTATATTTTATCAAATTAGCATTCGATAACAGCACCCTTAGAAGCTGAAGATGCAACTCTTGAGTAAAGTCTGAGGTAACCTTCAGGAATCTTCTTTTCAGGTCTAACCCAGTTTTTACGTCTTTCAGCAAGTTCTTCGTCTGTTACGTTAACAAGCTCAAGAACGCCGTCGTTTACGTTAAGGTGGATTGTGTCGCCGTCTTTAACAAGAGCGATTGGGCCGCCGTCAGCAGCTTCAGGAGAGATATGACCTACGAAGCAGCCGTTGTTTGTGCCTGAGAAACGTCCGTCTGTAATAAGAGCTGTTGAAAGGTTAAGTCCCTGACCATAGAGGTACTTCATAGCCTTGTACATTTCTCTCATACCAGGGCCGCCCTTAGGTCCTTCATATCTTACAACTACAACATGACCCGGTTTAACTTTTCCTGCAAGAATAGCTTCTTCAGCGTCCTCTTCACAGTCGAAGCAGATTGCTGTACCTGTAAAGTCATAAAGTGATGGGTCAAATGCGCCCGGTTTTGTGATACCTGTGTCAGGAGCAAGGTTGCCCTTAAGAACTGCGATACCGCCAGTAGGAGCAAACGGATTTTCTCTTGTCTTGATAAGGTCTGGGTTTTCAGGATAGATAAATTTAGCATTGTCAAGGCATTCGCCAAGTGTGCATGCGTCAACTGTCATAACGCTTCTGTCAAGAAGGTCGCCGAGGTTCTGCATTACTCTCTGCATACCGCCTGCTTTGTAGAAGTCTTCAAGTGACCAGTTTGAAGCAGGGTAGATTCTTGCAAGCTGAGGTGTTACCTTGTTAAGCTTACCGAATTCTTCAACAACGTTCCAATCCTTGATGCCTGCTTCCATAGCGATTGCAGGAAGGTGAAGACATGCGTTTGTAGAACCGCAAACAGCCATTGTAGCGATGATTGAGTTTCTGATAGATGCCTTTGTGATAATATCTCTTGGTCTGATATTCTTAACTGTAAGTTCAACTATCTTACGGCCTGTTTCATATGAATATCTTAATCTGTCAGCGTAAACTGCAGGAATTACTGAGCTTCCTGAAAGTGACATACCAAGTGCTTCAATAGCGCAGCCCATTGTGTTTGCTGTGCCGAAGAATGAGCATGAACCGCAGCCAGGGCAGGCAGCGTCAATAAGTTTGTCAACGTCTTCTCTTGTAATTTTGCCTGCTGAAAGCATACCCATAGCTTCGTCAGCTGCTGTACCGTCTGACTTTCTTCCGTCAAATTCGATACCGCCAAGCATAGGACCGCCGTTGATAAGTATAGCAGGTACGTTAAGTCTTGCAGCTGCCATTACCATACCAGGAACGATCTTGTCGCATGAAGCAAGAAGAACAACTGCGTCAAGCTGATGAGCCTGAACCATAAGCTCAACAGAGCTGCAGATGATTTCTCTTGAAGGAAGGATATAGCTCATACCAACATGACCCTGAGCGATACCGTCGCAGCAAGCCATTACGCCAAATTCGCAAGCTGTACCGCCGGCAGCGTAAATACCTCTTTTAACGTATTCAGCAACCTGGTTAAGGTTGTAGTGGCCAGGTACAAGCTGGTTCCATGAGTTAGCAATACCGATTCTTGGCTTCTTGTCTGAAAGTTCGTCTTCAGAATAGCCCATTGCCTTGAAGTAGCCCTTGTAGGATAAATCCATTAATTCTGCACTTCTGAACTGTTTCATTTGTTTGTTTCCCCTCTCGTAATTTGAATATAATAATTTATTTTTGCCCTGTGTTTTGCCCTGATGCGGGCGATGAAACCGTTTGATAATATAACGGTAATATAAATATGTACTTTGTACTTAAATAAGTGCAATGCACATAGTTAAACTTAAAAATCATCAAGTTCACTAATATTTTAACAAATGAAGATATTAAAGTCAACAATTATAGAACAAGCATGTATTCAAATTTCAAACAATCGTCCTGTTTTTGGTGATAAAATTTTGAACAAACGACAAAAATGTAGGATGTTTTATGTTTTTAGATGATGAAAAAATCAAAAGTGCCGAAAATTGTGTACATTTCCGACACTTTGAAAGCTTTAAATAAAGTTGAGAACAACCGGAACAAAACCAATGATTAAACCTAAAACACCGCCCACCATAGTTATGGATTTAAGCTCACGGTCTGCAATTTCAATTATTATCTTTTCAATTTCCTCCATGCTGAAGCTTTCTATTCTTTTTCGGGCTACCGTGGCTATGTCAAAGGCGCCCAAAAGCATTGGGGCGGCGGCTGAAACGCATTTTTTGTAAAGGGAAATGCATATATCCTTAATTTTTTGGCGTTTGCCGCTGTCAAGCTTTGAAACATAACAGGAAATATCGGAATTTGATGCGGCTTTGATGAAAGATAAAACAATTTTATTTATTTCATCAGCGCCGGTTTCCGTTAAAAAAATGTCAGTTAAATTATATAAAAATTCCAGTAATCTGCTTTCCGAAAAATCAAGGTTTTTATTAATTAAGTCAAAAACAGAGCTGTTTTTGTTGTTTTCAAAAAAGCCTGATATTTTTTCTGAAATTTTGTCAATTCCCTCATCGCTGAAAATATCATCCATAATAAAGGAAACAGCTTTTGATACCATGTTTTCCCTAAGCTCGCCTGTAAGGGAAAATAAAACACTTCCCAAGGTGCAGTCTAAAAATCTGTCTGTTATTTTATCAACTGCCTTTTCAATTTCGGGCATGTTTTCCGGATTGTTGATATATTCGGTAAGCTGTTCAATAATTTTTACATATATGTCGTCGCTGTTTATAAACATTCCCATAAAGGGGCCGGCTATTGACATAATGGTGGAGGAAAGCTTTGATTTCAAAAAGCCTTCAACCTCAGGGTCTTCCGTTGCTGAAATAATCATGTTTACAGCGGCGGGAGTTTTAAGTGAAATGTAGTCCTTTAATTCTCTTTGGGTTGATGGTGAAATAATTTCCGACAGCTTTCTTTCGTCATCTCTTTTTCCGCAGAGAAATTCCCATATGCATTCCGCAGCCTTTGTTTTAATTTTTTGGTTTTCCGAGGCATCCTTAAGTGTAAGGGCAATGGTGTCGGAAATGTATTTAACAAGGCTTTCATAGGGCAGCTCACAAATAGGTTTTTGAAGAAAAGCCTTTAATTTTGTGTACAGAATTTCGGAAAATGCAGCCTTAAAATCATCGGTTGACATATATTCGCTTATTTTTTCGGAAATAAAAGCCGAGGCGTTTTCCTCAAGGCTGTCTGCGTCTGCGCCCATGCTGTTTTGAAGAAAGCTGTGTATTGAAATTTTGTTTTCTTCTATTTTGCTTAAAGCCCCGTCTGTAATGCTGCCTATGCTTTTTAAAACATCATCCTTTGTAAGGGCGTTCATCACAACCTCTTCATTTAAAAGATGAGTGCCTATGGTTTCGCCAAGAGCATGGGCAATTCTGTCCTTTTCCTTTGGAATAAGACCGGGAGTGAAGGGGAGCTTTATGCCCATAAAATATTTTTCCGTATAGGGTCTGAAAAGCATTTTGATGGCTAAATAATTTGTAAAATAGCCTATAAGGGCGCCTGCGGCAGGCGTAACAAAAAGAGTTATGTCCATAATTTATATTCTCCTTTTTGTAATAAAAAAGCGCGTTTTCATAAAGAAACTGAAAAAGCGCCTGTTTTATAAAGTGAATGATGTGAAATATGTTACTCGTCGATTTCGTCGTGATGCGCAACAATATCACCAAAATCCGACTCATGGGTTTCAACCTCATTAAGCTTGTAAAGAAGCGTCATAAGGCTGTCTGTAAGATGTACGTTTTCAACAATTACATCCTCCGGAAGTTTAAGGTCTACATGAGAGAAATTCCACATGCCCTTAATGCCAAGCTGTGCAAGATGATTTGCAACCTTGCAGGTTTGAGAACGCGGAAGGGCAAGTATGGCAACATCAACCTTGTTGTTTTTTACAAATTCATCAACAGTGTCAATGTCATAAACCTTAATTCCACGCATAGTCATGCCTATAAGTCTTGGGTTTACATCAAAAACCGCTGTTATAACAAAACCGCGGCGTTCAAAATTTGTATAGTTTACAAGAGCCTGACCGATATTTCCGCCGCCTATAACTATCATGTTGTAAACTCTGTCAAGACCAAGTATTTTTTTAATTTCATTGTAAAGATATTCAACGTTATAGCCGTATCCCTGCTGTCCGAAACCGCCGAAGTTGTTTAAGTCCTGACGGATTTGCGAAGCGGTTATATTCATTTTGGCGCTCAAGTCTTTTGAAGAAATCCTTGTAATATCGCTTTCCAAAAGATCTCCCAAATATCTGTAATATCTGGGCAGACGGTTTATAACGGCGCTGGATATCTTCCTGTCGTTATTGTTACTGTTCATTAAAAACCACCCCTTAATTAAATAAAGTATAACACTGTTGCTAAAATATTGTCAATGATTATGTCTTTTATTTGCACACAATTTCTGCTATCATTTATAAAGTAAGAATGTTAAATAATATGTAATTAAGCGGCATAAACTGCCGTTATATACGGAGGTTTTAAGGTATGATACTTTCCTGCAGAGATATTTCAAAGGCGTATGGAACAGACGTTATACTGGAAAAAATAACTTTTAATTTGGAAGAGAAGGAAAAGGCTGCCGTAGTGGGCGTAAACGGAGCCGGAAAAACAACTCTTTTTAAAATACTTACAGGCGAAATAAGCCACGATGACGGAGAATTTTATTTGAAAAAGGACGCTACCATGGGATATTTAAGACAGGATGTTACTGTGGAAAGCGACAAAACCATATACGGCGAGGCATTGAGTGTGTTTGAAAAGCTGCTTAAGACAGAGGAGGAGTTGAGAGAAGCTGAAAGAAAAATGGCAGCTCTTTCGGGAAGCGACCTTGAGGAGCATATGAAAATGTATTCCGACCTTCAGCACAGCTTTGAGCAGATGGACGGCTACGGCTATAAAAGCAGAATAAGGGGCGTTCTCAAGGGTCTTGGATTTTCGGAAGAGGAATTTGATAAGCCCGTAAACACATTAAGCGGCGGACAGAAAACCCGTGTGTATTTAAGCAGACTTCTGCTTTCAAAGCCCGACATACTGCTTTTGGACGAGCCTACAAACCACCTTGATATTGAAAGCATTGCGTGGCTTGAGGACTTTTTAAAGGGCTATCAGGGTGCGGTAATTATAATTTCCCATGACAGATATTTTATGGATAAAATAGTTACCAAAACCATAGAAATAGAAAATAAAAAATCCTATGTATATGAAGGAAATTATTCGTTTTACGCAAAGCAGAAGGCCATAAACCGAGAGGTTCAGCTTCATCAGTTTACGCAGCAGCAAAAGGAAATAAAAAGGCAGGAGGACGTTATAAAAACACTGCGCTCCTTTAACAGGGAAAAAAGCATAAAGCGTGCCGAAAGCCGTGAAAAAGCATTGCAGAAAATGGAGAGAATTGAAAGACCCGACAGCCTTCCCGACAAAATGCGTCTTACCCTTACGCCTAAAATATTAAGCGGAAACGATGTGCTTTACGGCGAGGAGCTTTCAAAAAGCTATGGCGATAGGCATCTTTTCAGCAATGGCTTTATAGATATAAAGCGTGAGGACAAGGTGGCTATTGTTGGTCCAAACGGCGTAGGAAAAAGTACGTTTTTGAAAATTATTCTCAAAAAAGTACTTCCCGACAGCGGCTTTTTCCGTTTGGGAACAAACGTAAACATAGGCTACTATGACCAGGAGCAGCAGAATTTTGACGAAAGCAAAACTGTTTTTCAGGAAATTTCAGACGATTATCCTTCCATGACAAACGGAGAAATACGAAATATTCTGGCGGCATTTGTTTTTGAGGGTGACGATGTGTTTAAGCCTATATCAGCCTTAAGCGGCGGTGAAAAGGGCAGACTTTCACTGGCAAAAATAATGCTGTCAAAGGCTAATTTTCTTATACTGGACGAGCCTACAAACCATTTGGACATGTTTTCCAAGGAAATACTTGAAAATGCCATAAATAATTATGAAGGAACAGTGCTTTATGTGTCCCATGACAGATATTTTATAAATAAAACAGCTACACAGGTGTTGGAGCTTACGCCGGAGGGCTTTGTAAAATATATGGGCAACTATGATTATTACATAGAAAAGAAAACCCTTAAAGAAAGGGAAGAACAGCTTTTCGGCACAGGAAGCGGCACAAATGCCCAACAAAGCGAAAAAACAGACACAAAGGCAGAATGGCAGAGCCAAAAGGAGCAGCTGGCACAGGACAGAAAGCTTAAAAACAAAATAGCCAAAATAGAGCGTGAAATAGAGGAAACCGAAACAAAAATAGCCTTGCTGGAGGAAAAGCTGATGACGCCGGAGGTTGCCACCGACGCCGCAAAGGCTGCCGAGGTGTTTGAGGAGAAAACCTCTCTTGAGGAAAAGCTTGACTTGCTTATGAATCAGTGGGAGGAAATACAGACGGCAGAGTGAAAAATTTTGTATGCTTACTGTGCAAATTCTTAAGATTTTTTTATATACAAAATTAAATAAAATTGGTATAATGTTTGTACAAGGCAAGGTGTGCTTTCGGCAAAGGCGGCACAGGGGCTTAATTTTAAAAGCCGTTTGATGCGCATAGCCTGAGCATGGCATAATTGTATCATCGACTATGTTAGGAGGCAGTTTAGATGGCAGTTATTGAAGAACTTATAAGAGTTGAAGATAACGGTTCTTTAAGTTTTGGAAATTATATTGTGGAAAGCAAGAAAAAGGTAGTTGACTTTGAGGTTAACGGTGACCTTTATTATGTTAAAACATTTAACGAGATAACAAGACTTGAAAAAAACGGAAAGCTTCTTCTTGAGGCTGTTCCGGGGGCAACGGTACATAATTTTACAATGGATGAAAGAACAGTTTCCTTCAGTGTTGAGGGCGCCGATGATGTTCAGATTACAATGGAGCTTGAGCCTGAAAAGGAATACAGAGTTGTAATTGACGATTTTAACGCCGGCAGTGTTAAGGGAAATCTTTCGGGCAAGGTAAACTTCAGTGTTGACGTTAAGGGCGGCATGAAGAACGTTTTGATTGAAAAAATAGGCTGATGCTGATTTAAAATTTCAGCGCTGCCATAATATTAACAGAAAGTTATAAAAGACGAAGAGCTTTATTTTCAAAGTATTCGTCTTTTTTTAACCTACAAAGCAGTAAGCAGGGCGGAGGAAATATGAAAGCAAAAACGGTTTATGTGTGCAGCAAATGCGGAAACAAAGTGAGCAAGTGGATGGGCTGCTGCACTGTCTGCGGAAGCTATAATACATTTGAAGAGGAAACGCAGATAGTTTCAAAGGGCGGAAGAAGCGCTGAGCCAAAGGCATTGGGTAAAAACGCAGTACGTCTGTATGAGGTTAAAAGCGGCGGAAACGACAGAATAGTTACGGGAATAAAGGAATTTGACAGAGTGCTTGGCGGAGGAATGGTTAAGGACAGCGTAACCATAATTACGTCGCCCCCCGGCGGAGGAAAAAGCACACTTGCCCTTGCAGTTGCCCAGTGCGCCGCAAAACAGGGCTACAGCGTGCTTTATGCCACAGGCGAGGAAAGCGAAAGCCAGATAAAGCGCCGTGCAGACAGAATAATTGAAAAAATAGAGGAAAATATATGGATAACAGCCGACACCTGCATGGACAACGTGCTTGAGGAAATTAAAAAAATTGAGCCTGACATTGTAATTATAGACAGCATACAGACCTTTGCACTTAATGAAATGCTGCCCTCAAGGGCAGGAAACCCTGTGCAGACAATGGAATGTGCCGGAGAAATGGTTAAGGTTGCCAAAAGCGGCAGCAAAAAAACAGCCGTAATTATAATTGGACAGATGAACAAAAACGATGAGCTTGCTGGCATACGTTCATTAGAGCATTTGGTGGACACTGTTTTGGTTATGGACAGCGGCTATGATGACGAGCTGAGGAGCCTTATGGCAACAAAAAACCGCTTTGGAAGCACAGGCGAGATGGGCTTTTTTGCCATGACTGAAAAAGGTCTTGTTTCAATAGACAATCCTTCGGAATATTTTATTACCCAAAGAGATGAAAATGAGTTTGTAAGCGGCAGCACCATAGCCGTTATAAGGGAAGGCTCACGACCGATAGTTGCCGAGGTGGAAAGCCTTGTTTCAAAAAGCTATATGCCTTATCCCTCAAGAATAGGCGAGGCGCTTAAAAGAGAACAGCTTAACACACTTATTTCAATACTTGAGCAGAGGGGCGGCATAAATCTTTCCGACAAAAATGTTGTTATAAAAAGCACCGGCGGAATTATGCTTAGAGAGCCGTCTGTAAGCCTTGCGGTTATTATATGCATTGCAGGCTCTGTTTTGGGCAAGGCGGTGAAGGGAAAAACAGCGTTTATTGCCGATGTGGGCTTAACAGGCGAGCTTAAAAAGGTTCCGGGGCTTGAGGCAAGAATAAAAGAGCTTGACAGAATGGGCTTTGAAAGGGTTTATGTGGCAAAGGACAGCGTAAAAATAAAAACCGAGCATGTTAAAATTATAGAAACAAAATATCTCAAAGATGTTATAAAAGACGTTTTTAATTAAATTTTAACTGCAAAAAAGTAATAATATTACCATTTTTATTTGGAACGGATATGCAAATGTGAAAAAAATATGAAAAAAGACTTTTGTATTTGATATAAATACAGCTTTATGCACAAACATATAATATTTGCTTATATCAGGTGTAAATAAAAGGTAGTTTACTAATAACTGATGGAATATTATAATAAATTTAAAGTAAAATTTTTGTATAGTTTGTATTGAATATCGGTTATAAAGATTTATGGAGGGTAAGCGGAATGAGTGAAAGAGAGATAAAGAACTTTAAAAAGGTTCTTGTGGCAAACAGAGGTGAAATTGCCATACGAATTTACAGAGCTCTTAATGAGCTTGGAATTTCCACAATAGGTATTTTTTCTAAAGAGGATAAATATTCCCTTTTCAGAACAAAAACAGATGAAAGCTATGAGCTTGACATTAAAAAAGGCCCTATTGACGCATACCTTGATATACCTGAAATTATAAGAATTGCCAAGGCAAAGGGCGCAGACGCTATTCATCCGGGCTACGGCTTCCTTTCGGAAAATCCTGATTTTGCCGAGGCCTGCGAGAAAAACGGTATTACATTTATAGGCCCTTCAAAGGAAACCATGAACAAAATGGGCGATAAAATTTCCTCCAAGAAAATCGCCATTGAATGCGGTGTGCCTATTATACCGGGCATTGACCACGCCCTTAAATCTCTTGACGAGGTTATGGAAATTGCCGAAAAAATAGGCTATCCAGTAATGCTTAAGGCTTCAAACGGCGGCGGCGGCAGAGGCATGAGAATTGTAAATAGTGCCGAGGATATGCCGAGAGAATTTGAGGAGGCAAGAAACGAAAGCAAAAAGGCATTTGGCGATGACAAAATATTTATAGAAAAATACCTTAAAGCGCCAAAGCACATTGAGGTTCAGATACTTGGCGACAACTATGGAAATGTTGTTCACCTTTATGACAGAGACTGCTCTGTTCAGAGAAGACACCAGAAGGTTGTTGAATACGCTCCTGCATTTACAATTTCACAGGAAACAAGAGAAAAGATTTTTGCCGATGCAGTTAAGCTTGCTAAGCATGTTGAATATAAAAACGCCGGAACACTTGAGTTCCTTGTGGACAGCGACGAAAACTACTACTTTATAGAAATGAACCCTCGTATACAGGTTGAGCATACTGTAAGCGAAATGATTACGGGCATTGACATTGTAAGAAGCCAGATACTTGTGGCTGAGGGCTACAGCCTTGACAGCGAGGAAATAGGCATAGGAAAGCAGGAGGACATACACAGCAGCGGCTATGCAATTCAGATGAGAGTTACAACAGAGGACCCTGCCAACAACTTCCTTCCCGATACGGGAAAAATTTCCGTTTACAGGTCTGCTTCGGGCAACGGCATACGTCTTGACGGCGGCACAGCCTACACAGGCGCAGAAATTACCCCGTATTATGACAGCCTTCTTGTAAAAATCATTTCCTATGACAGAAACTTTGTTATTGCAGCTAAAAAGGGCGTAAGAACACTTAAGGAAACAAGAATAAGAGGCGTTAAAACAAATATTCCTTTCCTTATTAATGTGCTTCAGAATGAAACCTTCCTTGCAGGACAGTGTACAACAACATTTATTGAAAGTACACCTGACCTTTTCCAAATTTCACCCGGCAAGGACAGAGCCACAAAGATAGCCGAATTTATAGGAAACAAAATAGTAAACGAATATATGGGTCAAAAGCCTGACAACCTTAAAACCATACCTGCGCCTAAGCTGCTTGACATAGGCGAATTTACAGGCGCAAAGGATATGTTTGAGAAGATGGGCGCAAAAGAATTTACCCAGCAGCTTATGAAGGACGACAGACTTTTCATAACGGACACTTCAATGCGTGACGCACACCAGTCCCTTATGGCAACACGTATGAGAACAAACGACCTGCTTAAAGCGGCGCCGCTTACAAACCAGGTTATGAGAAATGCTTTTTCTGTTGAGGCGTGGGGCGGAGCAACCTTTGACGTTGCTTACAGATTCCTTAAGGAATCTCCATGGGTAAGACTTGAGCAGCTTAGAAAATATATGCCCAATACTCTTATTCAGATGCTTTTGAGAGCCTCAAACGCAGTTGGTTACAGCAACTATCCTGACAATGTGGTAAGCAACTTTATAAGAATTGCCGCTGAAAGAGGCGTTGACGTATTCAGAATTTTTGACAGCCTTAACTGGGTTGAAAACATGAAGATGCCTATTGAGGAAGCCCTTAAAACAGGAAAAATTGTAGAGGGCGCAATTTGCTACACAGGCAATATACTTGACCCTAAGGAAACAAAATATACAATAGATTACTATATTGAAAAGGGCAAAGAGCTTGAAAAACTTGGCTGTCATATTTTTGCCATAAAGGATATGGCGGGTCTGCTTAAGCCATATGCCGCAAAGGAGCTTTTTACAGCACTTAAAAGCGAGCTTAAGATACCTCTTCACCTTCATACCCACGACAGCACAGGCAACGGCGTAAGCACAATACTTATGGCGGCTGAGGCAGGCGTAAACATTGCAGACGTTGCCGTTGAAAGCATGAGCTCACTTACAAGCCAGCCAAGCATGAACTCTGTTGTTGAGGCGCTTAAGGGCACAAAGAGAGATACAAAGCTTGACACTGACGAAATTATGGAGCTGAGCAAATACTATAAAGAAGTAAGAAAGGTATTTACAGGCTTTGAAAGCCCTATGAAAACACCTAACGCCGAGATTTATAAGTATGAAATTCCGGGCGGTCAGTATTCAAACCTTCTTGCACAGGTTAAGGAAATGGGCTCAGAGGAAAGCTTTGATGAAATTAAGGAGCTTTACAAGCAGGCAAACGAGCTTTTCGGAAATATTATAAAGGTTACGCCTACGGCAAAAATTGTTGGCGACCTTGCAATATTTATGAGCAAAAACGGTCTTACAAAGGACAATATATTTACAGAGGGCAGAGATCTTTCATATCCTGATTCTGTTGTGGACTATTTTATGGGCATGGTTGGTCAGCCTGACGGCGGCTTCCCTAAGGAGCTTCAGGAAATTGTGCTTAAGGGCAGAAAGCCGCTTACGCAAAGACCTGGTCTTGCGCTTCCTCCGGCAGATTTTACGGAAATGCGCAGACACATAAGAGAGCATAACAATATTGATGACAGCAGAGTAAACGAAAGAAATGTAATGAGCTATGCTCTTTATCCAAAGGTATATGACGATTACTGCGAGCATCTTGAATATTATAACGATGTTTCAAGGCTTGAAAGCCATGTATTCTTCTATGGTCTTAAAAAAGGCGAGGAAACAAGCATTTCAATAGGCGAGGGCAAGGAAATTATAATTAAATTTGTGGATATGTCAGAGCCTGATGAAAATGGTATCCGTTCACTTACCTTTGAAATAAACGGCGTAATGCGTGAGGTAAGAATACAGGATAAGAAGCTTAAGGTTAATGCCGACAATAAGCCGAAGGCTGAAAAAGGCAATAACTATCAGGTTGGCTCGCCTATACCTGGTACTGTAAGCAAAATAAACGTAAAAGAGGGCGATGTAATTGAAAAGAACGCCGCTCTTATGACTGTTGAGGCAATGAAGATGGAAACATCAATACTTGCTAAGATAGGCGGAACAATAGATAAGATTTATGTAAAACAGGGCGACAGAGTAATGCCTGAAGATCTTCTTATTACATTTGTAAAAGAATAATGTTTTAAAACAGCCTGAAAACAAAATTTCAGGCTGTTTTTTTTATCATATCTTTCACTCCTTTATTTTATTGCTTTTCCCATTTCGCAGGCTTCTTTAAGGGCGCTGTGTCCCTTTATTTCCTCTGTGCCCGTTACGCCGCCGGCAAAAACCTTTCCGGCAAAACGGCATTTTTCAAAACAGGATATCCAGCCGTTAAGCCCATGCAGAGCGCCCTCGTCTGTGCCTTCCTCGTTATCCGCCGCTGAGGAAAGAAGATATATTTCACGGAATTTATAATCGGACGCAAAAAGCGAATTTGCTCTGTCAAGCAGTGTTTTCATCTGTCCGCTCATTTCGTAGTAATAAATTGGTGTTGCAAATACAATTACATCGGAATTTTTCATTTTTTCGGCAATGGCAGCTGCGTCGTCGTTTATAATGCATTTTTTAAGGCTTTGACAGGCAAGACAGCCCTTACAGAAGGCTATGCTTTTGTCCTTAAGCGATATTTTTTCAACGCTGTTTCCCGCCGACAATGCTCCCTCAATAAAGGAATCTGCAAGAATATCGGAATTGCTGTTATTTCTTAAACTGGTGCTTATAACAAGAATATTTTTTGACATATCAAAAATCCTCCTTAACACTAAATTGACATTTATATATTGCTTATGATACAGTGATGATAATACATAAACCTAACTTTAGGTCAATATATTTTTAAAATTTTAGGAGAATTTTTATGTACACAATAGGTCAGATATCAAATATGTTTAATATCCCAATTTCAACACTGCGCTATTATGACAAAGAGGGGCTTTTCCCTAATATTGAGCGTTCATCGGGAATACGAAAATTCGGAGAAAAAGAGATTGAGGCTCTAAGAGTGATTGAGTGCCTTAAAAAATCGGGCTTGGAAATAAAGGATATAAAGCAGTTTATGAATTGGTGCACCGAAGGCAGCAGTACCTATGCCATGCGCAGAGAGCTGTTTTTGCGCCAAAAGGAAAATGTGGAAAATGAAATTAAAAAACTGCAAAAAACCCTTGCTATGCTGAACTTTAAATGCTGGTATTATGAGCAGGCAATTAAAGACGGAAATGAGGACGGCATTAATGAAATGCTGCCGGACAGACTGCCGAAAGAGATACAGCAGCTTTATGATTATGCCCATGAGGAGTGACAATATAAAAGAGGATATGTACAGCGGTCAAAGACCGCCGGAACGATAATAATTTCAGCAAAAACACTGTTTAATTGCTTTTAATTATTTTTTTAACAGCAGAAGCCGTTTGGTGTTGAAGTGTTTCCCGCTGTGTCGGGCACAGGGGTGTAGTTTGTTTGAGGAGCAAAAAGGTCTATCGGAAATTCAAGGCTGTTGAAAAATTCGCATGGGTCAACGCTTGCGCCGCCGCTTATGCTTTCGCACTCGTCGGGCATGCAGTTTCCGCAGGTTTCAACGCAGAGGTTTGAAAGCCTGAGCAGCTTGATAACGGCAAAAAGACCGATTGTTACGTTTACGCTGTCAGGGGCAGCGTCAGATCTTGTACAGCCGCAGCTGTTGTTTCTGCAGTCGCAGTCATTTCTGCAGCTGTTGTTTCTGCAATCGCAGTCATTTCTGCAGTTGTTTCTGCAATCGCAGTCATTTCTGCAGTTGTTTCTGCAATCGCAGTCATTTCTGCAGT
>Ga0129308_1001391_pt1 | contig 25507 bp, 20 predicted proteins | sample L827metagenome_FD_94440 | JGI IMG/M metagenome (GOLD analysis project Ga0129308, IMG submission 94440) | Ring-tailed lemur group fecal microbial communities from Wisconsin, USA - L827 metagenome | ecosystem: Host-associated > Mammals > Digestive system > Large intestine > Fecal | place: USA... | reverse complement strand
TTAAATCTATTATACAGTATCTAAAAGTAACGTGCAATATAATACTATAAAATTGACAAAAAAATAAGCCTGGTAAAAGGCTTTAAAGTACTTTTACATTTAGATAGCTGTCAAACTCCCGGGATTGTAACACCGTAAGACATTATAACAGAATTGAAAAAAAGTTTCCATATAAACGGAACTTTTGTTATAATACATATGTGAAAAGGGTAATTCTGTCCTTTTTCATGAAAAAATAAAAAAATAACAGGGTATTTTGTCTGTAAAGGAGATTTTTATAATGAGACGTATTGGAATTATTGGGGCAATGGCTGATGAAGTTGCAGGACTGAAAGAGCTGATGCAGGACATAGAGATCACACGGAAAGCTTCTATGGAGTTCTATGCTGGAACTCTGGAAGGAAAGAATGTGGTAGTAGTACAGTCTGGAATAGGTAAAGTAAATGCAGCTGTGTGTACACAGATTCTGGCAGATGATTTTCAGGCAGAAGTTGTGATCAATACTGGAATTGCAGGAAGTCTGAACAATGACATTAATATTGGAGATATCGTGATTTCTACAGATCTTGTTCATCATGATATGAATGCAGTGGCGTTCGGATACAAAAAAGGACAGATTCCGCAGATGGAACAGTTTTCTTTCCAGAGTGATGAGGCTCTGCGTCATCTTGCAGCAGAAGCCTGCAGAGAGGTAAATCCAGATATTCATGTGTTTGAAGGAAGAATTGCTTCCGGAGACCAGTTTGTAGCAGACCAGACAGTGAAGGATTTTATTGTGGATGAATTTGGAGCTTATGCAGTAGAGATGGAAGGAGCGGCGATTGCACAGGCTGCAGTTTTGAATCATATTCCATTTCTGGTGATTCGTGCCATTTCAGATAAGGCAGATGGAAGCGCTCATGTGGATTATCCTGCATTTGAAAAATTGGCAATTCAGCACAGTGTGAAGCTTACGAGAAGAATCTTAAGAGACATTCAGGGATAATAACAAAAGATCGATGGGAACGGTGAGAAATTCATCAGGAACCTTTTTACGGCATCTGCATAGTCTAAAAGCAGAAGTAAGAAAGGGAGGAAAACTGCAGTCTATGTATCATGATGAATTTTTTCCGTTTTATGCAGTATATGCAGATCCGGAAGTTTATGACAGAGAGAGGCGTCAGGAACGGGAATTGCAGCTGATGAATTCCTGGTATCCGCAAAATGCCAGAGAACTTCGGGATCACATCCGGGAGGAATGCGATCTTCTGGATTACCAGGGCAGCAGGATCTATGACGAATATCCGGATCCATGGATGCTCAGAAGAGACTATCAACGGGTCAGAGATGCGCTGCAGGAAAGAAAAGAAGTGCCGGAGGAACTGTTTCAAGTACTCTTTTGGCAGGAGATTTCAGAAAGGCGCTGCAGGAGGCAACGCTGCCAGGGCTATTGAAATACAGACGCAGAGTCCTGAACGGCAGCTATTACAATGGATCTAAAGACACAGTGAGTACAGAAAGAGTTAACAGAATGAAAACAATACAGGAATTTTTGGAGAATCAGATCAGTGAAGACCTGGTTCTTGCAGTACTTAGCGGGAGCAGAAAAAAGGATATTCCCACAAGAGTGCGGATCCGCCCTGTGGAACTGAAGGGCCGGATCCTTTATCAGGCATCTTCTACCGTGGGACAGAAGGTTCTTCACAGCAATTATACCAGAGAGGAACTTCTTTCTTATATGGAACAGTGCCTTTCCGGAGATTATTCTCAGCTTCAGGTTCAGGGCCGCTGTTCGGATGGGAGCGTGCTGGTCAGCAAAAAAGGGAAGCAGACAATAAAAATAAAACCTCATGAAGCGAAGGAAAACGTAAAAATCCTTTCTCATAACCGGGTAAAACAGTACATTCTGCCAGAAGGAACTCCGGTGCCGTTTCTGGTAGATCTGGGGGTTATGAGCCCGGAAGGAAAGGTACATATGTCGTCTTATGACAAATACAAACAGATCAATCGTTTTCTGGAGTTTATTGAAGATATCCTTCCAAAGCTTGCAAAAGACAGAGAAATCACCATTGTGGATTTTGGCTGCGGAAAATCTTACCTGACTTTTGCCATGTATTATTTTCTCAGGGAGCTTCGAGGCTATGATGTAAATATCATCGGGCTTGACCTGAAGGAAGATGTGATCGAAAATTGCAGCCGTCTGGCAAAAAGTTACGGATATGACAAGCTTCATTTTCTCCAGGGAGATATTGCAGGCTATCAGGGGCTTCAGAAAGTAGATATGGTAGTGACGCTCCACGCCTGTGACAAGGCTACGGACTATGCTTTGGCAAAGGCTGTGCAGTGGGGAGCGGAAGTGATCTTTTCAGTACCATGCTGTCAGCATGAACTGAATGCAAAGATCAGCAGCGAGCTTTTAGAACCGGTTCTGAAATATGGCATACTGAAAGAGCGTCTGTCTGCTCTTATTACAGATGGTATACGGGCGAATCTTCTGGAATCAAAAGGCTACACGACACAGATCCTTGAGTTTATTGATATGGAGCATACACCCAAAAATCTTCTGATTCGTGCAGTAAAGGGAGGAAAGGCACAGGAAATGGAAGCTCTCAGGAAAATGACGGAGGCCATTCATGGAGATCTGACTCTCGAGAAGCTTTTGTATCCTCAGAAGGGAGATGTATAAAACAAAATGAAAAAATTTTTCCGCAGGTTTGGAGTGCTGTTCCTGGTATTTGTCCTTGGAGTAGCCGGAACTGCGATATTGATGAACAGCCGGTCTACAGATGACCGTTCAGATATGAATAATCCTGTTTTGCCGGAGGTTATGGTGGACTTTGGCGGAACATTGGCCAATCTTATGCATGGATATCGGGAGCCTATGCAGGCAGATTTTGTCCGGGAATGTGTAACTCCTCTGGATACTACCAAAAAGCTTGATCTGGTGATCGCCCCCCATGAGTCAGAGGTAAAAAGTCTTGCTTATGAAATACGAAGCTCTGACGGAAGAAAAGTGATTGAAAACCGAAAGATCAATGCGCTGGAAGAAGCGGATGGATATCTGCGGACATCCGTGGAAATCAGTTCGGGACTTCTGATGAATCAGGAATATTCTATGCAGATCACTTTGGATACCGATACCGGAGAGGTCTGTTATTATACGAGAGTCGTGTCCCGCTCAGCGACAAAGGCAGCAGAATATGTGGCTTTTGCAAAAGAGTTTGCCCGAAAATGTATGGACAAGACTTTGGCGGATGAACTGTCTGTTTACCTGGAAGTTTCAGAGTCCGGAGCCAGAAATTTTAATCATGTAACGATTTCCTCTACGCTGGCAGATGTAAGCTGGGGAAATCTTCTTCCGCAGATATCGCGGGAGGGAATTCCGGTGATCAAGGATATTAATGAGACTACGGCAAGTATTCAGATGGAATATGAAATTACTGCCAATAATGATGAGGGAAAAGCAGAATATTATAATGTGACAGACTTTTTCCGAATGCGGTTTACAGAATCCAGGATCATGCTGCTGGATTTTGAACGTTCCGCGTCCCGGATCTTTGATCCTGAGCTTCCTGTGATCAGTGACAGAGGCCTGCTTCTGGGCGTTGGAGACAAAGAAGTCTCTTATATGACAAATGAAGAAGCTGCTGTGGTGGCGTTTGTCCGCGAAGGAGAGCTTTGGACCTATGTGCCGGAAAATGGAAAATTTGTAGAGGTATTCAGTTTTCGAAAACAGGAAAACAGTGATGCCCGGGATGCTTCCACAGATCACGGAATCAAGCTTCTCAGTGTGGAAGACGATGGAGATGTAAACTTTATGGTCTATGGCTATATGAGCCGTGGAATTCATGAAGGCTATAGTGGTGTCGGCGTTTATCACTACAGCAATGACCAGAATATGGTGGAGGAGAAAGTCTTTATTCCAAGTACAGAGTCTTACGAGTTTCTGAAGGATGATCTGGGAATTCTTTCTTACGTAAACAAAAAAAATCAACTGTTCCTGGTTCTGGCAAAGGATCTTTATCAGATCAATATCGACGAGAGCAGCTATGAGATACTGGCCGAGGGGATCAACAGTGATAACTTTGTGGTTTCGGATACAAATGCACATGCGGCCTGGATTGTAGCGGAAGGAGAACATGCCGGACAGATCGAGATGATGGACTTTGATTCTCAGGAAACAAGGATGATCGCCCCGGCAGAATCGCAGGAACTTCGGACACTTGGCTTCATGAATGAAGATATTATTTATGGTATCCTGCAGAGCGGAGATATCATCATTGATGAAAATGGACATTCCAAAGAGGGTCTGACATCCTTTAAGATTGAAAATTTTAAGGGAAAACTGAAAAAGGAGTACCATCAGGATGGTCTTTATATCATTGATGTGACAGTAGGGCAGACTTTGATGGAATTTCAGCTTGCTGCGAAAACCGAAAAAGGCTACTCTGTGCAAAAAAAAGATAATATCATGAATAATGGAAATACCACTGCGAAACTGGTATCGGTAGAGCAGACCAGTTCAGACAGACAGGGAACGATGACCAGACTGGCTTTTGAAGACAGTCCGGAATCAGATAAACCGCTGATCCTTCATGCCAAAATGCGCAGTGTGGAGGAACATGTGGTAAAACTTCAGGTGGAAACTCCGGAAGAAGAATTGTATTATGTATATGGAAAGGGAGGTCTGGACAGTACATGGACCAATCCGGCATCTGCGGTACAGAGGGCGGACACACTTACCGGTGTAGTTCTGAACCGTGCCCAGCAGTATGTGTGGGAGAGAGGAAATGTCAAAACACAGATTACCTTAAATACAGAAGATATTCCGGATATCATAAAGACAGGATCCTGGGATAAAAAAGTTCTTCAGGAAGGCCTGGGAGATGCGGGAACGATCATAGATCTTTCCGGCTGCAGTCTGGAAAATATCCTTTATGAAATCAGTGCCCAGAGAGCAGTGATCGTCAAGACGGGAGAAAATTCCAGCAGAGTGATCGTAGGATACGATGAATACAATACCTGGCTTCTGGATCCTGCGACAGGTGAAGTGAAGCCTTATGGTCTGAATGACAGTACAGAACTGTTCCAGAAGGCTGGAAATATTTTTATCACATATCTGGAGGCTGTGAAATATTAAACACAGAGCTCCTGAAAATAAAAAATGAAGAAGAGATTCTTCGGAAATGGGAGGCAGCAATATGCAGAAAGAGCTGATGGCAAAATTCAAAGAAGTTTACGGTGAGGGCGGAGAAATTCGTGAGTATTTTGCACCGGGCCGTGTAAATCTGATCGGAGAGCATACGGATTACAATGGAGGGCATGTATTTCCATGTGCTCTGACTCTTGGAACCTACGGTCTTGCAAGAAAAAGAGAAGACAGAAAGCTTCGTTTCTATTCTGCGAATTTCACCAGACTTGGTGTGATCGAAACATCTCTGGATGATCTGATTCCGTCAGATGAGGCAGGCTGGACAAACTACCCGAAGGGGGTTATGTGGGCATTTGAAAAAAGAGGCGTTAAGTTTGATACCGGTGTGGATTTCCTGATCTACGGAAATATTCCCAATGGTTCCGGACTTTCTTCTTCTGCGTCTCTGGAGGTCCTGACCGGGCTGATGCTGAAGGACATGTTTGGAGTAGAACAGTTTTCCATGCAGGATCTTGCCCTGATCGGACAGTATTCTGAAAACAATTTTAACGGAATGAATTGTGGTATTATGGATCAGTTTGCAAGTGCAATGGGCAAAAAAGACTGTGCGATCTTCCTGGATACCAGCACACTGAATTATGAGTATGCGCCGGTGGTACTGAAGGATGCAAGGATCGTGATCACAAACAGTAAGGTGAAACACAGCCTGGTAGGCTCTGCTTATAATGACAGAAGAAACGAATGTGAAACAGCGCTTGAGGAACTGAAGAAAGTGGTTGATATCAACACTCTCGGAGATCTTTCCGAGGAAGAGTTTGAGGCACATAAGGATGCCATTACAAGTGACATCTGCCGCAAACGTGCGAAACATGCTGTTTATGAGAATCAGCGTACCATTAAAGCAGTAAAAGCACTGAAAGAGGATAATGTAGAAGAGTTTGGACGTCTTATGAATGCGTCTCATGTATCTCTTCGTGATGATTATGAGGTTTCCTGTGAGGAGATCGACATTCTGGTAGATCTTGCATGGAAGATCCCGGGTGTGATCGGCTCCCGTATTACCGGAGGCGGATTCGGCGGCTGTACAGTGAGCATTGTGAAAAATGATGCTGTAGATACCTTTATCGATACCATTGGTAAACAGTACAAAGAAAAGGTTGGTCATGAAGCTGAGTTCTATGTAGTAGATATCGGTGACGGAGCTCATGTGATCGCATAAAGAACAGGGGGACAGGCACATGTTAAGTAAGAGCATCAGAAAACTGGTACAGTATGGAATGGACACAGGACTGATACCGGAATGTGAAAAAAATTATACGATTAATCTTCTTCTGGATGTATTCCATGAAGAAGAATATCAGGAGCCGGAAGAAACTTTTACAGAAGTGGATCTTGAGGAGACCCTGGGAGAACTTCTGGATGAAGCAGTAAAAAGAGGAATCATTGAAGACAGCGTAGTTTACCGGGATCTTTTTGACACCCGTCTTATGAACTGTCTGATGCCAAGACCTGCCCAGGTTCAGAAGGAATTCTGGGACAGATATGAAAAGAGTCCGGAGGAGGCAACGGATTATTTCTATAAATTAAGCCAGGACAGCGACTACATTCGCCGCTATCGTGTGAAAAAAGACCAGAAATGGTCCGTGGAAAGTCCGTATGGAGATATTGACATTACCATCAATCTTTCCAAACCGGAAAAAGATCCAAAGGCCATCGCAGCAGCCAAAAATGCGAAGGCAAGCAGCTATCCCAAATGCCTGCTCTGTGTGGAAAACGAAGGTTATGCAGGCCGTGTAAACCATCCGGCCAGAGAGAATCACAGGATCATTCCGATTACGGTCAATGACAGTCCATGGGGCTTCCAGTATTCCCCTTATGTATATTACAATGAGCATTGTATCGTATTTAATGGACAGCACACTCCTATGAAGATCGAGAGAAATGCTTTTATCAAGCTTTTCGACTTCGTAAAGCTGTTTCCGCATTATTTCCTGGGATCCAATGCAGACCTTCCTATCGTAGGAGGCTCTATTTTAAGCCACGATCATTTCCAGGGCGGACATTATACCTTTGCTATGGCAAAAGCGCCTATTGAGAAGCATGTAACAATTCCGGGATATGAGGATGTAGAGGCAGGCATTGTCAAATGGCCTCTTTCCGTTCTGCGTATCCGTCATAAAGATGAGAAGCGCCTGATCGATCTGGCTTCTCATGTACTGGAAGTATGGAGAGGGTATACAGATGAAGCTGCCTTCATCTATGCAGAGACAGATGGCGAGCCTCACAATACCATTACTCCGATTGCCCGTAAGGTGGGAGAAATGTTTGAGCTGGATCTGACTTTGAGAAACAATATCACCACAGAAGAGCATCCTCTTGGTGTTTACCATCCTCATGCAGAATACCATCACATCAAAAAAGAAAATATTGGTCTGATCGAGGTTATGGGACTTGCCGTGCTTCCGGCACGTCTGAAGGAAGAGCTGGAGCTTCTGGAGGAATATATTATGGAAGGAAAGGACGTTGCTTCCAACGAAAAAATTGAAAAGCATGCAGACTGGGTACAGGAATTCCTTCCGAAATATACCGATATAAACAAAGACAATATCCATGAGATCCTGCAGAAGGAAGTAGGAAATGTATTTGTTCATGTACTGGAAGACGCAGGTGTTTATAAATGCACCGAAGAAGGCAGAGCTGCTTTTATGCGTTTCATAGAAAAACTCTGATATTTTCTGCAGGAGCGGTTTCTGCTTGAAAAACCGGGAGGATTTCCGCAAAACTCCTGTATTTATACCTTGCAGGAACCCAGTGAATGGGATATACTAGAAAGCGAAACGGACGCCTGGGCGTCTGCTTCGCTTTTTATGATTTTTATGAAACAGAGAGAGGAAATAGATTATGAAACTTACAACAGTAAAAGACATTTACACAGACCGCCAGACTTTTCTGGACAAGGAAGTCACAGTAGGCGGATGGGTCCGCAGTGTCCGCGGTTCCAAAGCATTTGGATTTATCGTTCTTCATGACGGCTCCTGCTTTGATACTCTGCAGGTGGTATATCATGATACTATGGAGAATTTTGCAGAGATCAGCAAGCTGAACGTAGGCGCTGCCATTATCGTAAAAGGAACTCTGGTTGCCACACCAGACGCGAAACAGCCGTTTGAGATCCAGGCATCCGAGGTAACCGTAGAGGGCGCTTCTGCTCCGGATTATCCGCTTCAGAAAAAACGTCATACCATGGAATACTTAAGAACCATGACTCACTTAAGACCAAGAACCAATACTTTCCAGGCGGTATTCCGCGTTCGTTCCCTGTGTGCGTATGCCATCCATAAATTCTTCCAGGAGAGAGGCTTTGTTTATGTGCATACTCCTCTGATCACCGGAAGCGACTGCGAGGGCGCAGGAGAGATGTTCCGCGTAACAACACTGGATCCGCAGAATCTTCCTCTGGATGATAAGGGAAATGTGGATTATTCCCAGGATTTCTTTGGCAAAGAGACCAATCTTACTGTAAGCGGTCAGCTGAACGGTGAGACTTATGCCCAGGCATTCCGTAATATCTATACGTTCGGACCAACCTTCCGTGCAGAAAACTCCAACACTACCCGTCATGCGGCAGAGTTCTGGATGATCGAGCCGGAGTGTGCGTTTGCAGATCTTAACGACAATATGGACCTTGCGGAGGATATGCTGAAATATGTGATTCGCTATGTGCTGGAGAACGCTCCGCAGGAAATGAACTTCTTTAACTCTTTTGTAGATAAGGGACTGCTTGACCGTCTGAACCATGTAATTGATTCTGAATTTGGCCATGTGACTTATACAGAAGCGATTGAACTGCTGGAAAAGAACAATGACAAGTTTGACTATAAGGTATTCTGGGGATGCGACCTTCAGACAGAGCATGAAAGATACCTGACAGAGCAGATCTTTAAGAAACCGGTATTTGTTACCGATTATCCGAAGGAGATCAAAGCTTTCTACATGAAACAGAACGAGGATGGTAAAACGGTTGCAGCTATGGACTGTCTGGTTCCGGGAATCGGTGAGATCATCGGAGGAAGCCAGAGAGAGGACGATTATGATAAGCTGAAGGCACGTATGGAAGAGCTTGGACTGAAGGAAGAGGACTATGGTTTCTACATGGATCTTCGTAAATACGGTTCCACACGTCATTCCGGCTTTGGCCTCGGCTTTGAGCGCTGCGTGATGTATCTGACAGGAATGGGCAATATCCGTGACGTGATCCCGTTCCCGAGAACAGTAAACAACTGTGATCTATAAGGAGTAATGAATGATAAGATTTATTCATCTTGCAGATGTACATCTGGGAGCAGTCCCCGACAGGGGCTGTCCCTGGAGCCATGAGCGGGAGGAAGAGATCTGGGAGACTTTCCGCCGGGTCATTGCGTCTGTACGCAGAGATCCGGTGGATTTCTTGTTTATAGCAGGAGATCTTTTTCACCGGCAGCCCCTTCTTAAGGAATTAAAGGAGGTCAATTACCTTTTTTCCACCATTCCTGAAACAAGGATTTTCCTTATGGCAGGGAATCATGATTATATAAAAAAAGATTCGTTTTACAAAGGCTTTTTATGGGAACCCAATGTAACTTTTTTTGATCAGGAGATGCGCTCCTGTGTGGTGATCCCTGAGCTTGATGCATTTGTATATGGTATGAGTTATCAGCATCAGGAGATCAGAGATCCCCTTTATGATGCCTGGAAACCAGAGGAAAAACCCGGATTTCATGTGCTTCTCGCCCATGGAGGTGACGGGAATCATATCCCTATGGATATGAAACGGCTGATCGGTGCCGGTTTTTCTTATCTGGCTCTGGGACATATCCATAAGCCTCAGGCGGTGATCCGGGGAAAAGCATTGTATCCGGGCGCGCTGGAGCCGATAGACCGTAACGATACCGGAGAGCACGGATATATCCTCGGCAGTTACGAGGAAGGCCGGATACGCTTGAAATTTATCCCGTTTGCATCCAGAAGCTATCAGAATCTTCTTTTGACTATGAAGGAGACCACCACCCAGTTTTCCCTTGAGGAAATGGTGAAAAATGAGATTTTTAAACGAGGCGGGAAAAACATCTATCGGATCATTTTAAGGGGATGGAGATCTCCGGAACTGATCCTTCTTACAGAACGTCTGAAAAAACTGGGAAATATTGTGGAGATTCTGGATGAATCAAAGCCAGCCTATGATCTGGAGGAATTATACCGTAAATATACAGGCACTCTCATTGGAGACTATGTTGGCTGCTTTATGGGAAGAGAGCTGACGGTAGTGGAGGAGAAGGCCTTGTATCATGGACTGCAGGCTTTGCTTGAAACAAGTATACTGAATCAATAACAGGAAAATATCATGATCATAAAACGTATTACTGTAAAAAATTTTGGCAGACTCCGCAACAGGACTATGGAATTTTCACCGGGGATCAATGTACTCTGGGGAGAAAATGAAAGCGGGAAGACTACGACACATACTTTTGTAAAAAGTATGCTTTACGGAATCCATAGACAAAGAGGAAGAGCCGCGAAAAAAGATGCGTATTCGCTGTATCTTCCCTGGGAAAATGCCGCAGACTACGGCGGAGTTCTGTGGTTTGAAAATGGAGGAAAGAATTTCCGTCTTACCAGAAATTTTTATAAAGAAAACCAGATGGCAGAACTTTTCTGCGAAGATGATGGAGAACGGATGGATGTGGCGGCAGGCGACCTGGATGCAGTCCTTGGCGGGATCAGTGAAACTGTTTATGAAAATACAGTTTCTATTGCCCAGCTGAAAAGCACCACGGGGGTGGAGCTTGTCCGGGAGGTCCAGAATTACATGGCCAGCTATCAGGGAGCGGGAGACAGCTCAGTGGATCTGGGACGTACCATGCAGATGCTGAAAATGTCCCGAAAGGGCTATCAGGTTCAGGCGGACAAAAAGAAAAAAGAAACGGAGCTGGAAAAAGAAAAGCTGCTTTCCGGTATGGAGTATCTGAAAAAGGAACTGGATAACCTGGATGTAAAGGAGCAGGAGCTGGCAGGACAGTATGAAAAGGAAGAGGAGAGAGGTATCAGCGCACTGGAAGAAAGCCTTTCTGCTCTTTCAGCCAGAAAGAAACAAATGGAGATGCTGATGCTCGGGGCTTTGTTCCTGGGCGTGGGAGGTGCTCTTGCAGTGGCCGGATTACTGAAAAGCATCTTTCTGGCTATGTTCATCGGTACAGCCGGTATCCTGGCTGCGGCCGGATGTTATGTCCTGCGTCTCCGTATAGCAGAAAAGCTTCAGAATAAAGAACGCCAGAAAAGCCGCTTTGCAGCAAAACAGGAAAAACTGGAATGGAGCAGGGACAGCCTGAAAGAAACACGGAAAGAAAAAGAGACGGCACTTGCCAATATCATGGCAGAATATCAGGAGACAGAGGAACATGCTTATCATCCGCTTGCAGAAGAAATGGAGATTGAAGCCCTGAACCTTGCCATGACGGTAATCGATAAGCTGTCAAAAGATATCCACCGTCAGGTGGGCTGGAAGCTCAGGCGAAGAATCTCTCAGATTCTGGGAGAAATCACAGGAGGAAAATATACGGAGATCCTGATCGATGCGGATCTTCATATTTCGGTCAACACAGGAGAGCGTACAGTAGCTCTGGAAAATCTCAGCAGGGGTACTGTGGAACAGATCTACTTCTCTCTGAGAATGGCCGCAGGAGAGCTTCTATGCGGCTCAGAACAGCTTCCGGTATTTCTGGACGAAGTATTTGGCATGTATGATGAGGAACGTCTTACATCCGTGCTGAAGTGGCTTGCGAAAGAGAAACGTCAGGTGATCATCTGCAGCTGCAGACAGCGGGAAATGGAAATTCTGGAAAAGAATGGGATATCATATAATAAGATAGCTTTATAAAGACGTGATCCGGCAGATACAGAAAACCGGATCATACAGACAGAGAAAAAGAAAAGACTGATGACCTGCAGAGTTCAGAAAGAATCTGAAGGTCATCAGTCTTTTTATGGGTGGCGCAGGAGCTTTTATAACAAAAGCTGGTTATTTGTTCTGCTCCATATAGTTGTTTACACAGCGTTTGATACGATCCACAGGATTCAGCAGGTGGCTGATGGACATATCATGATTCAGGGTATCCACGATAAGAGCGATGTATTTACTCATATCACAGGAGATATAATATGGTTTTTCCAGAAGCTCCGGTGTCTGATATACCAGGTTGGTGGTAAGGAGCTTATCGAAATAGCCCTTCTTAAATCCTTCGTCAAATTTTTCCAGACCGTCTGTAAAGAAGCCGAAAGTAGAACAGATATAGATCTTTCCGGCACCTCTTTCTTTCAGAAGAGAGGCGATCTTAAGGATGGTATTACCGGAAGAGATCATATCATCGATAAGAATCATGTCCTTGCCTGCCAGCTTCGGTCCAAGGAATTCGTAAGCGGCAATCGGATGGCGTCCGTTGATACGTTTAGAGTAGTCCAGACGTTTGTAATACATACCCATATCCACACCCAGCACGTTTGCAAGGTAGATAGCGCGGTTCATACTTCCCTCATCCGGACTGATGATCATAAAATGCTCGTTGTCGATCTGAAGCCCTTTTTCGTGTTTCAGAAGTGCTTTTATGAACTGATAAGAAGGTTTTACAGTTTCAAAGCCGTGGAGAGGAGTTGCATTCTGGACACGGGCGTCATGGGCATCAAAAGTAATGATGTTTTCTACACCCATAGATGTCAGCTCCTGAAGAGCAGTTGCGCAGTCCAGGGATTCACGGCCTACACGTTTGTTCTGTCTGCTTTCATAAAGATAAGGCATGATAACATTGATCCTGCGGGCTTTGCCTCCGATTGCGCCGATTGCGCGCTTCAGATCCTGAAAATGATCATCCGGGGACATAAGGTTGGTAAAACCTCCCATACGATAAGTCAGACTGTAATTGCACACATCAACCATCAGATAAACATCATCACCGCGGACAGATTCTGTGATCACGGATTTGCCCTCACCAGAGCCGAAACGGGGATTCTGGACATTGATGATATAGGAATCTCTCTGATAGCCCTCAAAAGCAAAGGAACTCATTTCCTGATGATCCCTTTCGCGTCTCCATTTCGCAAGCCAGTCGTTGACTTTTGCTCCAAGTGACTGGCAGCTTTCCAGCGGGATCAGTCCCAGTCTTCCTACAGGGAGTGTTGTCAGATCTTTGGTGCTTAACTGTGCCATTCTTTATTTTCCTCCTAAAAAAATTTTCTGTATACGGATATCCTTTCCGATGAGTTTGATCATCTGGAAATTGCTGGCGATCCGGGAGAAGGTTCTCTCGGAATAAGTTGCGGAAAAATCTTCCAGCTTCAGGTTGGTGGAGATGATCGTAGACCGCCTGCGGGCGATACGTTCATTGATGCACAAAAAAAGCTGTGAAGATACAAAGCTGTTGGTAAGCTCTGTTCCAAGGTCGTCAATGATCAGAAGATCACAGTCATAAATGAAATCCTCTCCCGGATCATGTTCCGACCTTTTATGAAAGGTATTCTGCGCCATTTTATCAAAAAGATCAAAGGCTGAAAAATACAATACGCAGTGAGCCGTCTTCAAAAGCTCATGGGCAATACAGTGAGAAAGAAAGGTCTTGCCCACTCCGGTGCTGCCGTACAGGAACAGGTTCTGACAACGGGTGTCAAAGTCCTGAACAAAACTTCTGGCGGCTTCATAGGCACGCAGGGCAGTTTCCCGGGCAGTCAATCCGGTTGCCTCATTTTTTATTGTATCAGAATACCAATCAAAAGAAAAGTGCTCAAAATTTTCTTTTTCCAGGATTTCTGCCAGGTTGGACTGGGTATATAAAAGCTCTATCTCTGCTTTTTTGAAGCAGGAGCATTTCTGGCTGCCTATATATCCGGTGTCCTGACAGTGGGGACAGATATAATGCGGTTCCAGATAATCTTCAGGAAACCCTTCTGTTTTTAGAAGTGTACGCCGTTCCTGCGCCAGCGCAGCCACTTCTTTTTTCAGATCTTCCACAGAACCGTTTCCTCCGCTTAGCAGGGAACGAGCCTTCTGAGCGCTTAAAGAAGCCACTTCCTGGTCGATCTGGGAAAGGCGGGGGATTTTGGCAAAGGCATTTCTGCGCCGTTCCTCCAGGTCATGCCGTACATGAGCCTGACGCCGGTTGTATTCTCTCATGATCACATCGTACTGAAAATTCTGCAGTGCCACCTTATCCCTCCTGTCTCAAAATGTTTACTGGTTCAGCAGACGCTTCTCGTATTCGTCAAAGTTATACTCACGCTGCTGGAAATTGTTGAATTTGTTGCCGGAAGCCGGAGCTGCAGGAGCTTTCGCCTGCTTTTTTTCCTGTTTGCGTTTTTTGTATTCTGCATCCAGGGCCTGAATGTCTTCCAGACTTTTGACCTGCTTCTTTTTCCATCCTTCCAGGATCTTGTCTGCGTACTGGAAGCTTGCCTGTCCGGTCTGCAGGACAGTCCTTGTACAGGCTTCCTGAATAACGGCCAGGGAAAAACCGTAGGTCTTGAGCCAGGTATCCATAAGAGTGACTTCTGTTTCTACCGGGCTTCTGTTGGTGATGCCCAGTGCCTTGAGGATAGAGTAGTAATCCTTACTGTACCGGGCGTTTGTTTTTTTGGCCTCTGCTACTGTAGAGATTCCCTCCTGCGCCCATGCCAAAGCAACTGTTTCCATATACCGGATGCTCTTGTGGCTGCGGCTGACGCAGTACTCCAGAAGATATTCGATCAGATCTGTGGAAAAGCCCAGGCCATCGTAAAAGAAAAGAAGCTTCTGGATCTCTGACGGGGAGAGGGTTTTGCCAAGATACTGTTCTGCAATATAAAGGAGCTGGATGATCTCTTCATTTTGCTTCAGTTCCCTGACTCTGTCAGGGGTAAGAGGAGCCGTCCGTGCCGGAGCCGGCTGTTTCGGAACAGAGGAACCGGCAGTTTCCGATGCAGGAGCCTTGGATCTGGGAGGCAGAAGCGCAATTGCACGCAGGGATTTGTCATCTGTAAAATCCAGCGCAAGAAGCTCCTGGCGCGCCCAGTATTTCAGAGCACGCAAAATATCCCGCTCTGTACAGAGCAGGTGGTCTGCCATTTCTTCCAGACTAAAAGAAACCGGAGTAGTGGACAGCGCACGTAAAAGATAAATATAAACTTTTACAAACTCACCATTGGCCTCCGGCATGTAGTCGTCTATAAATATATTGGACAGAAGCGTAACCTCTGACTGGGAGGGCTTCTGAAGTGTGATCATACCCATGAACGATCTCCCGCTTTCTATATCTTTCGAGTCAACTGCATTATAGCACAAGATTTTTCAAATGAGAATAGGGTATTTTGGACTTTAACTTTCCACACAAAAATGTGGAAAATGTGGATAATGTGGACAACGAATTTTGGCGGAAATTGTCTGTAAATTCTGCAACCCCTGTATTTTGTAACATTTTGGTGGATTATGCAGGAAAAAAATGTGGAATTATGTCGGTCTATAAAAGCAAAAAAAATCCACATGTCAGGCACGGGGGAAATGTGTATAAACATGTGGATAATGTGGATAACTATTGTCCGAGAAGTTGTTCTCCTATATTTACAACGTCTCCGGCCCCCATAGTTATCAACAGGTCACCCTGTGTACAATTTTCAAGTAAAAAATTTTCGATCTCGTCAAAAGTCGGGAAATATTCGCAGGGAGTTCCCAGTTCCACTATTTTTTTGCAGAGATCTTCTGAGGAGATACCAAGGGTATCGGTTTCCCTTGCAGCGTAGATATCAGCCAGTACCACATGATCGGCCAGGGAAAGGGCCTGCGCAAACTCCGGAAGGAGCGCTTTGGTACGTGTGTATGTATGAGGCTGGAATACACACCAGGTTTTTTTGTGAGGATAGTTTTGGGCTGCATGGAGTGTTGCCTCGATCTCTGTTGGATGATGTGCATAATCATCAATGATGGTCACTCCGCCTACCTGTCCTTTATACTGGAACCGGCGGTCGGTTCCGGTAAAACTGTTCAGACCTTCTGCGATCACATCCCAGGAAAGATCCAGGAGCTGTGCCGCTGCCACTGCAGAAAGGGCGTTGGACACATTGTGGATTCCGGGAACCTGAAGGGTACAGGTGCCAAGAGACTGTCCCTGGAAGGATACGGTAAAGGAACCATGTCCAAATTCATCATAAGTGATATCGGAAGCCGTATAATCAGCATCATGCTCCAGGCTGTAGGTGATCACACGACAGGAAAGATCTTTGGTGATCTGCTGATATTCCGGTGTGTCAGCATTGATGATAAGCGCGCCGTCTTCCGGAAGAAGTTCTGCAAATTTACGGAAGGACCGGCGGATATCTTCAATATCCTTAAAGAAATCCAGATGATCGGCATCAATGTTCAGGATGATGCTGATCTTAGGGAAAAAGCTAAGGAAGCTGTTGGTATACTCGCAGGCTTCCGTCAGGAAGGTTTCTGACTGACCTACACGGATATTTCCTCCAATGGCCGGGAGAATACCGCCTACACTGATCGTAGGGTCACAATTTCCTTTCAGAAGGACATGAGAAAGCATGGAGGTGGTGGTTGTTTTTCCGTGAGTGCCGGAGACGGCGATGGGAGTGTCGTAATTTCTCATGATCTGTCCCAGAAGTTCGGCTCTGGTAAGCATAGGCAGATCCAGTTCTTTTGCTCTGGCAAATTCCGGATTGTCCGGATGGATAGCGGCAGTGTAAACCACTACCTGTACCCCGGGTTCGATATTGGAGCCGCGCTGTCCATAGAAAACTTTTGCTCCTTTTTCTTCCAGAAGCTTTGTGAGGCTGCTCTCTTTCGCGTCAGAACCGGAAACAGTAAATCCCTCTTCCAGAAGGATTTCTGCCAGTCCGCTCATACTGATGCCTCCAATTCCGATAAAGTGAATGGAAAGCGGTTTATGGAAGTCTATCTGATACATAATATTATTCTCCTGTTCATTTTCATTTATGAATCTGTTCCTATTATAACCCTATCCGTGTAAAATGAAAAGTCTTTCTTAAAGTAAAGGGGAGAAGAGAGAAGCGATTGAAGTTAAAACATAGTAAAAACATGTGCAATTACTCCAAAAAAAATAAAAATAAAGCTAAATTATTGTAAAAAATGTTCACTAATATGGTGAAGTATGGTATAATGGAAAATCATAACATACAAGGGGTGAATGCATGATGATGAAAAAAGAAATGATTGCCATGCTTCTGGCTGGCGGTCAGGGCAGCAGACTTGGTGTGTTGACAGAGAAGGTTGCTAAACCGGCTGTCGCTTTTGGCGGAAAGTACCGGATTATCGATTTTCCGCTGAGCAACTGCATCAATTCTGGCATTGATACAGTTGGTGTTCTGACCCAGTATCAGCCTTTGCGCCTGAATACCCACATAGGGATCGGTATTCCGTGGGATCTGGACCGGAACGAAGGCGGTGTGACGGTACTTCCTCCTTATGAGAAAAGTACGAACAGCGAATGGTATACGGGAACGGCAAATGCTATTTTTCAGAATCTTGATTATATGGAACAGTATAATCCGAATTATGTCCTGATTCTTTCAGGAGATCATATCTATAAGATGGATTATGAGGTGATGCTGGATTTCCATAAGGCAAATAAGGCAGATATTACCATCGCATGTATGCCTGTACCGATTGAGGAGGCAAGCCGTTTTGGTATCATGGTTACCGACGAGACAGGACGGGTAACAGAATTTGAAGAAAAACCGGAGAAGCCAAGCAGCAACCTGGCATCTATGGGTATTTATATTTTCAGCTGGCCGGTTTTGAAAGAGGCTCTTATTTCATTAAAAGATCAGAGCAGCTGTGATTTTGGAAAACATATCCTTCCATACTGCAAGGAAAAAGGACAGCGGCTTTTTGCATATGAGTATAATGGCTACTGGAAAGACGTAGGAACGCTTGGTTCTTATTGGGAAGCCAATATGGAGCTGATCGATATCATACCGGAATTTAATCTTTATGAAGAATTCTGGAAAATTTATACAAGAGGCGACATCATCCCGCCGCAGTATGTGTCTGCAGATGCAGTGACAGACAGATGCCTCATTGGAGAAGGGGCAGAGATCTATGGAGAAGTACACCGCTCTGTGATCGGACCGAATGTCATCATTGGCAAAGACTGTGTGATTCGGGATTCTATCATTATGAGAAATTCAGTGATAGGTGAAGGCACAGTAATGGACAAAGCGATCATTGCAGAGGATGTTGTCATAGGCAGGAATGTAACTCTGGGCTGCGGTGAAGAGGCTCCGAATGTGCTGAAGCCATCCGTATATGCTTTTGGCATTGCGACAGTCGGTGAACGCAGTGTGATTCCGGACAATGTAAAGATTGGTAAAAATACCGCCATCTCAGGAGTGACTGTACCGGAAGACTATCCGGAAGGAATGCTGAAAAGCGGACAGAATATTAAGGCGAAGGATGGTGATAAGGCATGAGAGCACTTGGAATTATTCTGGCAGGCGGAAATAACAACCGCATGAGAGAGCTGTCTAATAAAAGAGCGATCGCAGCTATGCCTGTGGCAGGAAGCTACCGTGCCATTGATTTTGCACTGAGTAATATGGCAAATTCCCATATTCAGAAAGTGGCTGTTCTGACTCAGTATAATGCAAGATCGCTGAATGAACATCTGAGTTCCTCTAAATGGTGGGACTTCGGCAGAAAGCAGGGCGGACTGTTCGTATTCACTCCGACCATTACCAAGGAGAACAGTCTGTGGTATCAGGGAACGGCAGATGCGATTTATCAGAACATCACATTTTTGAAAAACAGTCATGAACCGTATGTAGTCATTGCCTCCGGCGACGGTATCTATAAATTGGATTACAATAAAGTTCTGGAGTTCCATATTGCCAAACGGGCGGATATCACCGTAGTCTGTACAGAGTGTAAAGATCAAAGCGAGGTGGAGCGCTTTGGTGTGCTGCGCATGAATGATGACTGCCGGATTGAGGAGTTCGAAGAGAAACCGATCGTGTCCTCTTATAATACAGTGTCCACAGGTATTTATGTGATCCGCAGAAGACAGCTGATCGAGCTTCTTGAAAGAACGGCACAGGAAGGCAGACATGATTTTGTTAACGATATCCTGATCCGTTATAAAAATCTGAAGAGAATTTACGGATATAAGATCGATTCTTATTGGAGTAATATTTCCACAGCAGATGCTTATTACAGAACCAATATGGCATTCCTGGATCCGGAGATCCGCAATTATTTCTTCCGGCAGGAACCTGCTGTAAAAACAAAGATCGATGATCTTCCTCCTGCAAAATATAATGCAGGGGCAGTCGTAAAGAACAGTCTTGTTGCCAGTGGCTGCATCATCAACGGAACAGTGGAAAATTCAGTGCTGTTCAAGGATGTTTTTGTAGGCAACAACTGTGTGATCAAAAATTCTGTGATTCTCAATGACGTATACCTGGGAGACAATACCCATATTGAAAATTGTATTGTAGAAAGCAGGGATACGATCCGGGCAGGTTCTAATTACTGTGCCAATGACGGAGAAGTGAAGATCGTAGTAGAGAAAAACGAACGCTACGTGATTTGAGAGTTTTTAGATTGTAATACATATGTAAAATGAAAGGGGCAGAAAAAGATGAATATTACGGATGTACGCGTGAGAAAGGTTGCAAAGGAAGGAAAAATGAAGGCGGTAGTTTCGATTACTATTGATGATGAATTTGTAGTTCATGATATCAAAGTGATTGAAGGAGAAAAGGGGCTGTTTATCGCCATGCCCAGCCGTAAGGCAGCAGATGGAGAATACCGTGACATTGCACATCCGATCAACTCAGCTACAAGAGACAGGATTCAGACACTGATCCTGGATAAATATCAGGAAGTTATGAGCGAGACGGACGAACAGGAAGAGGCAGCAGCAGAATAACACCGGATATCTGTAATAAAAACGCAAAGTTTTAGTAAAAGAGATATTCTAAACCGGGTGAAAATCGTGATCAACTGGTTTTAGGATATCTCTTTTTTTGTGGTTTTCATTCAAATATTACATAGTTGTTACAAAAATAAAATAAAAGTATTGATTTTTCTTCGAGATATTGTTATACTTGTCCTACGAAAAAAATGATGAGGTGTTTATATGAGTATGAAGAGAGTTCTTTCACTGCTGTTAACCGGAGCCCTGATCATCTCTATGGGGACAGGCGTTTTTGCTTCCACAGAAGACCAGATTGCAGAGGCTCAGGCTCAGAAACAGGAAGCTCAGGCAGGACTTGCTCAGGCGCAGGCGAATATCAGCAGCCTTGAGAGTAAGAAACAGGAACTGGAATCCTATATGGCAGAACTTGACGCACAATATAATGAACTGACAAACAGTATTTCTCAGCTTAGCATAGAAGCTGCGGAGAAAGAAGATGAGCTGAAGAAGATTCAGCTGGAACTGACAAAAGCGAAGAAAAGAGCAGAAGATCAGTATGAAGCAATGAAGCTTCGTATTGTGTATATGTATGAAAAGGGCGGAAGCTCCATGCTGGAGACACTTCTGGCATCAGAGAGTATTGCAGACTTTTTGAACCAGGCAAATAATATTTCCATGATGTCCGAATATGATCGGAACATGTTGAAAGAATACGAGGCCACACAGAAAAATATCCAGCAGCATGAGGAAAAGGCCGTAGAAGAGTCAAAATCCATCACAGCGCTCCTGACAGAGAAAAATGCCAGACAGCAGGAAGTGCAGGCTCTGGTTTCAGAAACAAGCAGCAGTATTGATTCTTATATTAACCAGATCAGTGCAAGCCAGGAAGAGGCAAATATCCTTATGGCTCAGGTAAACAGTGCAGACAACAGTATTTCTTCACTGATGGCTCAGGCTGCGGCAGAGCAGGCGGCAGCGGAAGAAGCAGCGGCTCAAGAACAGGAAGCATCAGCGGAAAGTGCAGAGCAGCAGCCGGAATTTGATCCGGAAACCGATACAATGGATTCCGAGAGCAGTTCTTCAAGCAGTAATGTGATAGTGGAAGAAGAGGCTCCGGAAGGGGATGCAGGCGTATCGGAAGATACATCTGAAAATGCAGGAAGTTCTGACACTTCTTCTGATTCCTCAAATTCCGGACAGGGTACGTACCTTGGAAACTTTACACTTACCGCATATTGTAACTGTGCTCAGTGCTGCGGAACAGCAGGAAATGCAACCGCAAGCGGTGCTATGCCAACATCAGGACATACAGTAGCTATGGCAGGTGTTCCGTTTGGAACACAGCTTCTGATCAACGGAACAGTATATACGGTAGAGGATTTAGGAACACCGTATGGTCATGTGGATATTTACTTTGACAGCCATGCAGAGGCTCTGAGTTTTGGGCTTCAGTATGCAGATGTGTATCAGTTAAACTAAATAGTATAAAAAAGAAAAAGGGTATGTGAAAATGGAAGATCATTTTTCACATACCCTTTTGTGTATGGTTTTGGCCTGTTCAGAACCACAGTGCATGAAGCAGGCGCTTTTACGTGTCTAGAAAACACAGGAGTACAATTATACTTTCACAGTATTTTAATTTTACAGATAAGGCGTTCCCGGAATCTGAGGATAACTTCCCATTCCGATCAGAAGCTCCAGGCCAATCTGGCGGGCTTCCAGGACGGCTTCTTTTACTGCACTGGCATCTCCGGAAAGAGCAAGGATCACCTCATTGGAATGGCTGGTTCCGATATCCGGCGTCATATAGCTGATGATCTTTACGGCAGAAGCCTTCATGGCTGTGTCTGCCATTACAAGGCCGATAGCGGCAGGAGAGCCTGCCATAAAACCAAAAGCTTCCCCGGGTTCTGCATGAAAGGCTTTCTGGAGAGCCGGTCCTGCACTTGCGGAAAAAGCAAATTCCAGATGACCGGATTCGCTGATATAAAGTTCCCCGGCGTATTTTCCGGTGAGCTCCAGAGCAAGCTCGACAGCATGACGTACATCGGAAACATCATTTCCTCCAAGGACGATATAGTTTCCGTGGCCGCCCCAGCCCTTGGTATCTCTGGGAAGTTCAATGGAGAGAACCTCTGTATTTGTGGCCTTTACGGCATCGTCAATGGCAGTGATCTGTCCGGCTGCTCCGGTACGGGAACTAAAAAGTCCAAGTGTATGATAACGTGTGCCGATATTCATTTTTTGAAGAAGTGTATCATCAATGCCGGAAATCACCAGTCCAATGGTGTCCAGAACTGCAGTTCCTACAAATTCTGTCCGGGTACAGTGTGTGCTGATGCTTTTTATATCCATAAAAATTACCTCTTTTTTGGTATTGTGATTTTAATATAGCTTAAAAGGACTGGGATTTCAACGGATTTTGCTGTATTTGCAGGTGTTTTTGCTTTTTTTGGAGCAGCTAGATTGTTTTCTGGATATTTTTTAAAACTTTTTTGAAAAAAGTGTTGACAAATACCACTAAAATGAATATAATAATTTTTGCAGTCGCGAGTTACGACTGATAAATGAAAAAATCGAAGCGTGGCTCAGTTTGGTAGAGCGCTGCGTTCGGGACGCAGAGGCCGCAGGTTCAAATCCTGTCGCTTCGACTAGATGATGAAGAATCTCTTTTTAAGAGGTTCTTTTCTTTTTGTAAAAAAAGCATGAGAATGTCTGAAATATCTTTATTTCATATTGTTACCAGATTGTAATCTCCCTTTGTTATGATAAACTCAACATAATGAAGGGAGACATTTTTTATGAAAATATTAGAAACAAAGCATCTGAAAAAATATTATGGTCAGGGCAGCAGTCTGGTAAAGGCCGTGGATGATATCAGCATCTCAGTGGAAAAAGGAGAGTTTGTTGCAATCGTGGGGACCAGCGGATCCGGAAAGACTTCTCTTTTAAATTTACTGGGCGGTTTGGACTATGCGGACAGCGGCGAGGTGATCATCGGCGGACAGTCTCTTTTGAATATGAAAGATGAGGAACGGACTGTATTTCGCAGAAGAAACATTGGATTTGTCTTTCAGAATTATAATCTGGTATCTATGCTGGATGTGTATAAAAATGTGGTTCTCCCAATACGCCTGGATGGAAACAAACCGGATGAGGAATTTATCGGAAAGATTCTGAGCCTTCTGGGACTGACAGAAAAAGTCAGGAACAGACCGAATCAGCTTTCCGGCGGACAGCAGCAGAGAGTGGCCATTGCAAGGGCACTGGCTTCCAAGCCAAAGATTGTTCTGGCTGACGAGCCGACCGGTAATCTTGATTCCCGTACAAGTGCAGAGGTTATGGGGCTTTTGCAGATGACCAGCCGGGAGTTTAACCAGACAATCATTATGATTACCCATAATGAAGAAATTGCCCAGCTGGCAGACCGCATCATCCATCTGGAGGATGGCAGAGTAGTGGGAGGTGACATCCATGTTTCGGAATTCTGATAAGGAAGTATTAAAGGAGCTGGCAAGGGATAATTATTCCTCTCATAAAAGCAGAAACCGAATTGCCATTCTTGCCATTGCTCTGACCACGCTTTTGATCACAGCGGTGTGGACAGTAGGAATCAGTATGATTTCGACCATCAGTAATTACGGGGAATCTGCTCCAGGTCCGGGCTGTGAAGGAAATATTAACGGCACAGAAGAAACCCGGCAGAGGCTAGAGGAACTGCCTCAGATCCAATGGGCAGATATGGCCAGGGAATGCAGTGGGGCAGGACTTCACAACCGGGAGTTTGCCGGCATGGACGTGCGGCTGCTGGCTCCGGATAAAGGTTACTTCGGACATAATTTTGTGGAACTGATCGAAGGCAGATTTGCACAGAGCGCGGATGAAATTGTGATTTCTGATACTATGGCGGAACGTCTGGGGCTTGAAACAGTGGTTGGCAGTCAGCTGGAGCTTCTGGTGATGATCGGCGCAGATGAAAAAATGGTGGAAACGCCCATGACCTTTACCATTACCGGATATTATAAAAATCCCCTGATCAACATCAGCAAGGTTTATGATGAGATATATACGGTACCTGAATTTATTACACAGTATAATCCCGCTATGGGTCAGCGGCCGCAAAAGATTTATGTGAAGCTGAATAATCTGAATCCTCTCCTGATGAAAACAGATGTAATGAATAAACTGCAGGAAGCCAACGATCTGGCAGGAGGTACCGGAACCGGAACAAAAAATACCAGCAGTATGGGGAACATGCTTTTAAGTGTAGGACCGGCGATTCTGTTTGTGCTGTTTATTGGTATGAGCGGTTATTTTCTGATCTATAATGTGTTTTATATTTCTGTATCCTCTGATATCCGCTGGTTTGGCATGATGAAAACCATCGGTACCACAGCAAGACAGCTGAATGCTGTGCTGATGCAGCAGATTCGCCGTCTGGCAGTTATTGGTATACTGATCGGAATCGTACTGGGGTATCTTGTGGGAAATCTGATCGGACCGGGAGTGATGCGGCAGACTATGTATGGCATGTTTTACAAAGCTCCAAACGTTTTGGTGGTGTTCCTTCTGGGAGCCGGATTTTCCTGGTTTACCGTATACATCAGTGCATTGAAATCTCTGAAGCTGGCCTGTCATATTTCTCCGGTGGAGGCAGCCAGATTTACACCCAAAAAGAAGAAAAATATGTTTACGATTCTTTCTTTCGCGTTAAGCGGAATGATTTTTCTGGTTTCCTGTAATGCGGCTCTGGGATTTTCCATAGATCATATGGTGGAACGCTACAACATGAAGGATGCCAGGATTTTTCATAAGGGTTTCTCCTGGTCGCTGGAAGAGCCTTACCAGCCTGTTTCTGCAGAATTGCCGGAGAAAATATCTGCACTGCCTTTTGTGACCAATGTGGATGTGGCATATCAGGCAAGGCTGATGCCGGATTATGAGGAAACGACAATGGGAAGAATTTACTGGCCTTCTCTGGCTCAGGTGTCTCTGGACGGCGCGTTAAAAAAGGAAATGGAATTTTTTGCAGGCAGTGAAGAATTTATGAGTACTTATGGTGACACAGGTCTTCGGGATCAGGCAGAAAACAACCGGTGGAAGCTGGGAGTAAAGGGAATCCCTGCAGATTTGATCCAGCAGGAGCTTGCCTGTGAGGGCGTTTTTGAGGGAACTTTGGATCTGGAGAAGTTTGAGGCAGGAGAAGGGATTGTATGGGCGTCTCCGGACAGTCAGGAAATTCTGAGAAGAGATTTTGAGGGCAGCGTACATTCTGGAGATAAAACAACAATCGGTTTTTATGATGCTCAGGGGAACTGTAATAATCTCTCGGAATCCTGAGTGATTATAGCCAGCATAGCTGGCATTGAACTTTGAAAAGTAAATATTATCTGAAAAGAATTAAAATAGACATGAGAAACAGACATAACTATCGCTATGC
>Ga0129308_1001389_pt1 | contig 25523 bp, 23 predicted proteins | sample L827metagenome_FD_94440 | JGI IMG/M metagenome (GOLD analysis project Ga0129308, IMG submission 94440) | Ring-tailed lemur group fecal microbial communities from Wisconsin, USA - L827 metagenome | ecosystem: Host-associated > Mammals > Digestive system > Large intestine > Fecal | place: USA... | reverse complement strand
TAGATTTGAAAAGAGGCCTGAGCAGGCCTCTTTCCTTACACCTATATCTTTTTTTGGTGTCTTCTTTACACATAATCTTTGAATAAAGCTTTTTCTTCTTACACCAAGTTATTTTGGATTACCCAGAAAAATTACTTCTGCAGATTTTTAAATACTCATATTTTGATACTGGCCGATTCTATCAGGACTGATCAAAAAGCCACCCACCTGATCTAACGAAAATATCTTCAGCTAATAAGTATAAACACATATCTGAAATCAAATTTGCACAGATAAAATATTTATCGTGAGCCTTCCTGTCCGGCCAGCATTTTAGCTATCCTTAACATTTTTTCTTTGCTGTACATCAGGAATTCTTTATAACCACAATAATGCTCATCATAGTAACAAACACTTAATCTCCTGCAGTTGCCATGACACATATGAATAAATGGACAAGTATCACATTCTTTACAAAGCTTCCTCTTCTCTAAAAGAAACGCCTTTGCTCTTTCATGCTTCATCATCTCTTCAATCGAATGTTCATTGATATTGCCGCAGCAATACTCATCCAGAACATAAAAATCACAAGGATAAACATTCCCATTTCCCTCAACAACTAACTGCATATGGCATTTCCCTAACATGCCGCACTGCTGAGGAGGAACATTCAAATACATCGGTATGACATTATCAAATAAGGTAACAGACATATATCTTCCTTTCATATATGCCTCATACCACTTATCAAAAAAAACTTTATAAAACTTAGCGAAATCAGCTGGTGTTAAATGAAATCTGTCTATCAGAGGGTTGCCTTCAAGCGTAGGCAAGCAGGGAATCAGCTGAATATAATTTAAATGATGCTTCTGATAAAATGTAAACAATTCCTCTGGTCTCTTAGCCAGATCATGCGTTAATACCGTTAATATATTGTAATCAATTTGCGCTTTTTCCAGTTTTCTGATATTAGCCATAATCGTTTTAAAAGTGCCCTTTCCAGCAGTATCCTTTCTGACACGATTATGATTTTCCATAAAACCATCTAAAGAAACACCTACTAAAAAAGAATGTTTTGCAAATAAGGAGATCCATTCATCATTTAACAGCGTGCCATTTGTCTGAATAGCATAGGTAATGCGCTTCGTTTTATTTTTAATATTTACATAATTGATAAATTTTCTAAAGTAGTCAATGCCGGCCACGGTAGGTTCCCCGCCCTGAAAACAGTAATTGACCTGATCAACCTTAAGTTCCAAAGTTTTATCAATTAAGGATATCATCGTTTGATCATCCATGATCCCCATGGAGGCACATTCTCTGTTAGCACTGACATCTTCATAAAAACAATAAGTACAACGCAAATTGCATAGAGACGATGCTGGTTTAATTAATAGTGATATTTGCTTCATGATGACCACCCTTCCTGTCTTTTATCATAGCACAGCTAAATATTTCCGACAATAACAAAAGAAGTCAACCTAAATTGACCTCTGTTTGTTTTTCACTTTCAATTTTGCCTGAACTCGATTTTTTAATACATTATTTGATGTTAAAGGAACATAAATGCGATAAGGCTTCGCACGCTTTTTTGTCTGTATGATTAAAGTCAGCATTCCGGAACCCAGGCTTTTAATCTCCTTGATAGAATGCACTTTTGCTCCAAACAATATTTTTGTATCACCCGCTAAAATAATGCGATAACGCTGAAGCAGAGCTATACATATGCCAAGCAGACAAAGAATCAGAGAAAAAGTATATGTTGAGGCATCAATAACACAGATAAGACCAACTAAATTAATGCCTGCACCTGCACTCAGTTCAATCCTTGACAACAGATCAAATTCCAATTTCACATTTTGGTCTGCTTTTTTAAACTGCACCATCATCCATATCATGGAAGCATAAGCAGCGACAATACCAAGTTTTGCAAACATTAGAACTATAAACATATACTTTCCTCTCTTTCTTTTAATTAAGCAGCACTATTAGCAGCGGCTTCTTCAGCACAAAGCTTTTTATCGTATTTCTTAATCGCTGGGATCATCACAGCAATACTTAAAATCATATTTACCAGATATACAATGACAGCACGATAATCCATGGACATCAGGAACACTTTAATAATTGCCGGAACTGTAAATGGAATACCCAGATATGGTATATTCATTAATCCCCATTTACATGCCAGATATGGAATTGCACCATTGAGTGCAAATACGATGAGATATGGAATAAAAATATCGAAATTCAATACCAGTGGCAGACCGAATGTTAATGGTTCTCCTATATTGAACAATGCCGGAATAATGGCAATTCGGGAAATTGCTTTTAACTGCTGTGATTTTGCCACGATCAATAACGCAATAACAATGGCAAGAATACCCGTTGTTGTCCAGTTCTGGAAGGCACTGTTAAAGATGTGTGTTGGTTTCTGTCCAGCCGCAACTGCTTCTGCATTTTCAACTAAATTTGTTGTTAAAAAGACATTGACAACAGAACCGGCAATGTTGTTGCCATGCAGACCAAAGAACCATAAAATACGGACTAAAATACAGTAAATCAACACGGCTGTCAAGGAATCGCTTGCCGAGAATAATGGTGCAAAAATACCATTAATTAAACCGCCCAATGTCTGTCCAAAACTGCCTAAACCTAATTTTACAGCAAATACTGCAATTACTACAATAATACTTGAAAAAATTTGGTTGATTGGTTCTGCTGCAAATGGCGGAACAGAATCAGGAAGCTTGATTTTAAAACCATGATTTAATAACCAGTTATTGAATTCTGGTACACAATAGCCAACGACAATCGCAGCCATCATGCCTTTGGCACCCCAAAAGCCAATATCTAAACCACCGTCAGCCAAAAATGAGCACTGCAAAGCAATAAATGAGAAAATACTCATAACCATGTTGTTAGGTATTTTCATTTTGTCATGCTCACATACAGCGATAACCATACCAATCAAAATATAGAAACCAGCAGCATTTAAACCTAACTGATATCCTAAGTTTAACCAAGCTGCGTTGGCTTCTGAAAATGCTCTCCATGCCACCGCGATTCCTGACGTGGAATCTGCAGGGAATGGCGGAGTCATTAATAACATAAAAATAGACCCAACCATTGTTGCATTCATACAGGCAACGATACCTGCCTGCATGCAGGCAATAAATTTTAAGTTACAAAATTTTGTGACCGCAGGTGTAACTTTTTCCTGAATAAAATCCATCATTGATGTATTTTTAGCCATTTTTCCTTCCTCCTAAATTCGTATTTCGTTAACCTAACTATTTTTCAAATCCCATTCGTTCAAACTGCCATTTTGGAGCATCTGCTTTTCTCATTGCCGCAGCCATTTTCTCAGCCATCCTATTTTCCAAATCTTCATCATTTAACGGATGCTTCTGATGAGGATCATTCATTTTATCATACAAAGCATTTGGATGGATCATGAAACTGCCCTGTGATTTTGCACAAGGAATCTGCAAAAGCATGTTATTATTGGCATAAACTCCGCCATTGACAAAATCTGCTTCATTAATTTCCTGACAACTGATAAAACCGCGCATCAATGTTGGCATTAGCGTCATGTTATATACTGGCGAATGCGGATCAACAGCACTTCGCATATAACAATATCGGCCATCATAAATATTGATTTGTCCGCCGTGAACGCCAAACAAGATATCCTCATGAATCGGTGTGTCATTTTCAATCACCGGGCTTAGATTTCTGCCATCAATATTTTCCAAGGACTCTATTTCAAAATAATTTAGCAGAGTTGGTGCCAAATCAATTGTTTGAGCCAGAGAATGACGCCTTTGACCATCTTTCTTCACACGGGGATCATGAATAAAGAATGGTGTATGAATAACCTCATCAAACATTGGTGGAATATTCTTGCCAATAAAATCATGTTCTCCTAAGAAAAAGCCATGATCTGTATTCACAATCAGCATTGTATCATCCCACATAGCATGAGCATCCATTTCATCAAGCACACGTCCTAACTGTGCATCACACATAGATAAAAGGGCACAATACTCTTTGCGCAAATGACATATATCGTCCTTCGTATACTTATCTTTAACAAAAGAATAAGCAGGAAAATTAAACGCTTCATGAGCATCGCAGCAGTCATATAATTGTCTGTATTTTTCAGGAACATAGAATGGTTCATGAGGATCAAAGCACTCAATTTGCAAGAACCAATTATCTTGATCACAGAAATTTCTAATAAAATCTACACCGGCAGATACTGTTCTCACGCTAGGCATATCTTCTTCACTGCAGATTCTTGTGCGATTAGCCAAATGTTGAATCGCTGATTCATTTTTCTTATTAAGCGAACATGTATTTAAAGAAAAATCTGCACAGCCCTGCGGTGTCCATCGATCACCTTCCTGTCCTCTGAAAAACTCAAATGTGTTATATCGGGAGTGATATGTACATCCGCCATCTTCCCAATAATGGCTGTGATCTGTTACTAAATGTGTATAGATACCATTTTTCTTCAAAGTTTCCATACAGGAAATATCGAATGGTTCAAGCGGCCCCCAGCCTCGATGCATAAAGTTATATTTGCCAGTGTGCAATTCTCTTCTAGCTGGCATACAAGGCATGCTTCCTCCATAAAACTCATCGAATGTGATTGCTTTTTCCTGAAGCCTTTTGAAGTTTGGCATGATTGAAAAGTCACAGCCATAATTAGGCAAATAATTTCTTGTCAAGGTGTCGAACATAAACATAATTGCTCTCATTTTTTACCTCCTCTCTTCAAAAATAGTTGTCGAAACGTTTTACAAACCCATTATATCAAAATTTATTGTAATGTCAATAGAAAATCGAAACGTTTCGACTTTCTTTGCGTTTTAGTTTTTCATCATACTAAACCATGATTTTATTTAATGACCAATTTGTGCTATAATGTAAACAGTATTAACAATAATAAAATCAATAGAATGGAATGATATATATGGCTTCAATTAAAGATATTGCCAAAGCTTTAGGATTGAGTGTTTCCACAGTATCCTTAGCTCTCAATGATAAACCGCGCGTTTCCAAAGAAACACGTGATCTTGTTAAGGCAAAAGCAAAGGAATTAAAATATGTGAAAAGCGGAATTGCTGCGGACTTGCAGAGAAAACGCACGAATTTAATTTTATTTATTATCAATGATGCATCTCGTTCTTTTTTCTCTACAATTATTAATCATCTACAGATAGCAACGTCATACTTTGGTTACGATTTTTTGATTTGTACAACTTACGGCAATCATCTTTCAACTGCAAAACGCTTCATTAAAGAACATCGAGCCGATGCAATTATTATTTATACCTCTACAGTTCCCGATGAATTAATCATAGAGAACGCCCGGGAAGACTTTCCAATTGTTGTTCTGGGCAGAGAAGTTAAAGGTGAAAATATTTACTGTTATGCTTTTAAAGATGAGGAAAAAACACTTTGCACAACGGATTATCTGATCCATCAAGGACTTCAGAAAATAGCTTTCGTGAAAGGATCCAGCGTCTCATTAGGAACTTCAAAGACCTTTAATAAATACAAAAACTCATTAGAAACTCACGGAATACCACTTGATGAAAAATTAATATTTGACGCTAATGGTTCTTCATATAACCATGGGTACGAAATCACTGAATCCATGCTGCCGCTCATTAAAAATATTGATGCAATCCAGTATTCTTCTGATGATATTGCCATTGGCGGAATGATTTGTCTTAGAAATCATGGCATCCGTATTCCTGAAGATATTTCAATTGTCGGCAAAGGGAATATTCCTGAATCTAACTTTATCTCTCCTGGTCTCACAACTTCGGGTTCCATTAAAGAAGACTATCTCTTCTTTGAAAGCATTGTTCATTATCTAATTTTATTGATTGAAAAAAACGAAGACTATACAGAAGTTTCAAATCAACTGGCAGATTTTTTAAACAACTATTATAACCCAGCAAAATTAATTATTCGTGATTCGGTTATTAAGTCACAGAATGATACGAATATTTCAGTAATCCAGAAGAAAGCATTTACGACTAAACAACAATAGAAAATTTTATTATTTAAAAATATTCCTGATATATATGACAAATGCTTGCCAGGACTATTTATGCCCACTTGCATTTAATTTATAAACTGATATATCCCCATAACCTCATTTTTGATAAATTAAACACAACTACAAATACCCTCTCATCTAACACTGGTGAGAGGGTTTCATATATCTGTAAATATCACAATTGATGACTTTAAAACATTAATTCTTACTAGATTTTGAACTTTGAAGTGATTTGACTATGGCATAGCATTCTTTCCATTCTTCTTTTGGAACCCTCAATATCTCCATTGCTTTTTCAAATGTACATGTTAATGATTCCATCAAATAGTAAGCATGATTTCCTTGGGTTTGTCTGGTTCCCTGACCAATGCCTTGTTCAATTCCCTGTTCAATAAAATATGTACTGATACCTGACATATATGCTGCATCTCCTTCCATTTTTTTAGTCATTTTAATACCGTATTCCTGTTCTAATATCTGCTTTTTCTTGTCCAGATCTTTTTCCAGCAGTAATACCCATAACATTCTGGCAATGCCTGTGCTTTCTTTTCCTAAATTAATCATGATAATCGTTATAAAATCATAATTTCCTTTAGGTTCCTGATAGCCTCAGGCATTACCTTTTGTTAGAAAATTTTTTACTGCATAGAATGAGTCTTATCATTTTGAAGTGATTTGACTATTGCATGACATTCTTCCCATTCTTCTTCAGGAACCTGAAAGAACAACATCGCTTCTTCGAAAGTATAGTTATAAGCTTTCATCAAACGATAAGCACATTCTCCTTGGGTTTGTTTGACTCCCTGATCAATAAAATATGTACTGATACCTGACATATATGCTGCATCTCCTTCCATTTCTTTAGTCATTTTAATACCGTATTCCTGTTCTAATATCTGCTTTTTCTTATCCAGATCTATTTCCAGCAGTAACACCCATAACATTCTGGCAATGCCTGTGCTTTCTTTTCCCAAATTGATCATGATAATCGTTATAAAATCATAATTCTCTTTAGGTTCTTGATAGCCTTCATCGCCGTCTTCTGTCATGTTGTATTTCTTGACGATGTTCTGTCTGTATTTTGGCGGATTCAGGCATATCCATATTGAATATGTCTTAACTAAATCGCCGTAATGATTGCCTTCAAATACTCTGCCCTTTTGAGCAACAACTTCTTTACTGACATAATAACCTGCTCTTTTAAGCAGCGGATAACCAGGATTGTACTCAGACTGACATTCTATATTAATGACCAGTCCTATTTTTTCTTCGCTTCCCGGTAATCTGGCATAATAAACCAGATCTAATATGACCTTGCCGTTTTTGACGGATACGTTTTCCTGACTTTTACCATGAATCAGTTCTAATGATCCCGTACCTTCTTCTATATAGTGATCAATAATTTCCTGTGGATCACAGCCCTGATATTCTGGGATACACTCTGACATAATACGTGCCAGAATTGGCTTATAAGATAAGATGATTTTACAAGCATTATCCCATTTAGCATCAGAAAACAAAGAAATTTCATTTAAATCCTTAGAAAATGATGATTCAGTACTCATTTATTCATCCTCCTTTGCAAATACTGAACAACATACAAAAGAACAAAACGTTTTTCCTTTCCCTCACTTATATATCGGACACTCATTTAACATTGACTTTAAAATTTTTGAAAAAATTTTTTAGAACAGAAAATACATTGAACCAAGGTTTACAAAACCATGCAGATATCTAAGCGGGCAACAAGGATATCCACTAAAACCTCCAACAGACCAAATCTGGGATATGCCCTGCGCCCATACCTGCAAGCAAGCATTCATTCAACGCTCATTTACTTGACAATACATCCAGCATTATTTCATCCCCCTCACTGAAATATCAAATGAATCAGCACCATTGACTTCAAAATTATTTCATTTTTATCTATTTTAAACACAAATTTTTGATCCCTGAAAAACTCAGCGTAATGTATAATAAAACAAGCAAAAACGCTTAGCTGTAAAACAAGTACTAAAGATTGATACCACTATTTTAATTTGCTGTTTATCCAGGCTTTAAAACAACTAGCGTAAATTATTTATATCCGAGCATCTTTAGGTGCCAAGAAATGGAGGAAAAATGAAATTACTTGAAACAGAAAGACTGATTTTGCGGTCATGGCAATCAAAAGATATTGATGACCTTTACGAATACGCAAAAAACCCTAATGTGGGTCCCATGGCTGGATGGCAGCCGCATTCTGATAAATCAATATCTCAAAAAATTCTGAATTCTTATATTGAAAACGATAATACGTGAGCCATAGAATTAAAAGAAAATCACAAAGTTATTGGTTCGATAAAGATATCTCCTGATGAAAACAGGGGCAAATATTATGCAAAACAAATGAATTAAGCACTCTCCCAAGTTTATTGGGGAAATGGATATATGACAGAGGCTGTACAACGCGCAATTAAATATGTATTTGAGGACATGCAAATAGATTTATTATCCGTTTTTCATTATCCTCACAACCTTATTTCTAAACGCGTTATAGAGAAATGCGGTTTTGAATACGAGGGAATCATTAAACAAGGATGTAAAAGATATGATGGGCAAATCTTCGATGCTGTTTTCTATTCAATACTAAAATCTGACTACCTGAAATCTATTCATTAGTTAGCTGATTTACTCATATATATTAAAAATTTGCCACTATCTGCGGCATTTTTTAATATTGCTTCTTGCCTTCAACGTTGTTATATTAAAAACAGAAAGAGAGGTATATCTTATGAAATTATTAATTCAGTCAGATGATTATGGGATTACTGAAGCTGTCAGCTGTGGCATTATCAAAGCCATTACTGAAGGTGTTGTCAGATGCACAGGAATGTTTACGAATATGCCTTCATCAAAAAAGGCCGCAGAAATGATTAAAGATATTGATGTCTGCTTAGGTATAGATATCAATTTTGTTGCTGGCAAGCCTGTTGCTGATCCTAAATTAATTCCTTCTATGATTCGTTCAGACGGATTCTTTTATGACTCAAGACAGAGACGTCAGCTTGATAAAGAATGTGAAAGTCATGATCACGTCAACTATGAAGAAGCATTAATCGAAGGCCGTGCGCAAGTGGAACGTTTTATTGAACTCAATGGAAAAAAACCGGAATATTTACACGGTCATGCTTATGGCTCCCCAACCACTGCTAAAGTCATGGAAACATTAAGCAAAGAATATAATATTGGTATTTCCCATACGATGCTGGATGCTAATCAGGCTAAAATGGCAAAATCATGGTATACTGTCCCATTTACCCTGGAACAGCAAATGGCCTGCAATACCAAAGAATTCCTGACTCATGACAAAGGAGAAATTTTAGGCAGTGAAATCGCTGCAATCATTTCTCATTGCGGTTATATTGATGCGCCATTATTTGATGTAACTTCTTTCACAGTGATTCGTACCAAAGATTTAGAAGCGATGACCAGTCCTGAAATGAAACAATGGATTAAAGAAAATAACATTGAACTTATCAGTTATCGCGATTTAGACTTCAATCCTGCTTTATCTTAACAGCCGTCATGGCTGTTTTTTTATCCTTAAAATTTCATATTTTTCCACTATCATTCTTCTAACAGAAATATTATAATATTTAATATAATAATTAAACAAAAGCCGCCAGAATTATGCGGCAGAAAAATATGCCTTTCTATTTTCTTGTTTATAGTAAAATAAATCTATAAAAAGACTAAAGGAGGATACAGTATGACAAGAATTATTTTTAACGCTGATGACATTGGTTACAGCGAAGCAGTTACTTTGGGGATTATTAAAGCCCATAAAGATGGTTTAATCAAAACAACAACCATGATGACTAATATGGATGCTGCACCTTTTGCAGCTAAATTGCTAAAGGAAAATCCAGGATTATACTGTGGGCAGCATTCTAATATCGTGATTGGAAAACCAGTATCTGATCCAAAAGATATTCCATCGTTAGTTGATGAAAATGGTCGTTTTAATACAAAAAAACGATTAGCGGCAGGGCAGCGGTTAGATCCCGAAGATATTAAACGTGAAGTGCGCGCTCAGGCAGAGCGTTTCAAAGAACTAATGGGACATTACCCAAGTCATATTGAAGGACATGCTGTCAGAGACCCTGGATTGGAATATGCCATTCGTGAAGTTGCCACTGAGCTCGGTGTTCATTACAGCGATGTTTCCCGTGAAATTATCGATGGCAAAATGATTACTAAATACGGCCTTCATAACAGCGGCTGGGAAGTACCAGTGCATCCTGAAGTGATGTATTACCAAGATAATGTATGTTTAGAATATTGGTTAGAAGACTGGGGCAGCCTTTTAAGTAAAGATTTAGTAGAAATGCATACACACCCAGGTTATATCGATCAAGACCTGCTCGACTGGTCAAGCTATAACATTACCAGAGCAAAAGAAGTACAAATCGCCTGTGATCCTCGCCTGAAACAATGGGCAGAAGAAAACGGCGTAGAGTTTATTACCTTTGAACAAATCAAAAAACTATAGGAGCTGATGACTATGGACAGACGTTTTATTCAGTTATTCAGACTGTTGTCCAAACAAAATGACTACATCAAAGCAGAAGAACTTTGTGCCCAGCTAAATATCAGACCACGGACATTAAGAGAAGACATACGTCAATATAAAAATACTATTGAAGAAGAAGCCGGATGTTGTATCGAATCAAAACCAAATGCCGGATACTTGCTGCATATCTGCAATGAAGAAAAATATAATCACTTTTTAAAGAAATTACTGCAGGAAGAATCCAATAATCAATATTTGATTCCGGTGCACCAGGAAGAAAGAATCAATTACATCATCCGTTATTTTCTTTCCCACCATGACTATGTTAAGCTCAATGACCTGGCCGATGAAATTTATGTCAGTCGTTCAACATTAAACGCTGACATTAAAGAAGTCAAAGAACGTCTGTCCTATTTTCATTTAAGTCTGGCCTCCAAAGCAGGCTATGGACTTAAGATAACAGGCAAGGAAAAAGATATTCGTTCCTGTATCGCTCAATATTTTTATCATTTTGACAATTACGATCAACAGTATATTAATGGTATGGATATCCACAGCAGTTATATTGACCAGAATGCATTTGCTTATATTAAAAACATTCTTTATGAGACAATCTCTAATTACGAATTTAAACTGACAGATTTTGGCTTCCAAAACCTGTCTATTCATATTTTTATCGCTGTCAATCGCATTATGGGTAAAACCTATGTTGAAGAATACACAGAGGAACCTGATTATTTCAAAAACAGCATCGAAGCCAGTATTGCTTCTGATCTGGCCGCAAAACTTAATCAATACTTCCATATTCTGGTACCTTCCAGCGAAATCCACTACATTACAATTCATCTGATGGGAAAACAATCTCTGCATCTAAATGACCAGCAGTTTGTTCTTGAGCAGCAAACGATGGATGTAACCGATAAGATTCTTCAGGAAATTAAGCATATTTATCAGATTGATTTTACCAAAGACTTTGATTTATATTCCATGATAACCATGCATTTACAGCCTATGTTAAAAAGGATGCAGTATGATTTAAAAATCTCCAATCCTTTAACTGAGCAGATAAAAAAAGACAATCCGGATGCTTTTGAAATTGCGGTTTTGGCAGGTAAAGTAATTTCCAGAATTTTCTCTAAACCAGTCAACGAAGGAGAACTTGGCTATCTGGCTTTGCACTTTGCTTTAGCATTGGAAAGATTAAATAAACCGGCTCAGAAAAACGTTATTATTGTTTGTGCCAGTGGTGCCGGAAGTTCACAAATTCTTTTATATAAAGTTAAATCCAAGTTTAAAGATTATATTAACCATGTACTGGTAACTCAAGCATATAAATTACCAGAAATCGATCAGAGTCAATATGATTTGATTCTCTCGACAATTCCCCTGCCATTTAAAACGGAGATTCCTGTTGTTCAGGTTCAATATTTTTTAGATGACAGTAATATTTCCGCTATTGAAAATATTCTGACCGATCAGCACCAGGATATGGACTTTATCAAAAAATGTTTTCGAAAGGAATTCTTCTTTTCTCATCTGAAAGCTAAAACCAGAGAAGAGGCGATTGCATTAATGTGCCATAAAATCAATGCCATTCATCCACTGCCGGACAATTTTTATCAGCTGGTCATGGAAAGAGAAGCTGTTTCTTCCACTGAGTTTGGCAACCGTATCGCCGTTCCTCATCCAATTCGTTTAGTTATGGATGAAACCTTCGTCGCTGTTGGAATTCTGGATAAACCCATCAAATGGGAAAAACACCATGTTAAGTTCATTTTCATGCTCTGTATCAGTAAACAATCTGAAGAAGCATTAAGCGTCTTCAATGAAGTACTTTCAGGACTGATTCTTAACACTGAGAAAATTCAGGAGCTGGACAGACATCCTGACTTTCAGACAATTCAGCGCTATATCGGAGGACTGGCGGCAGAAAAAACAGAGCAGTTAAAGGACAGCATTTTCCAATAATGAAAATATTGCTTTGTTGTGCCGCAGGTATGTCCAGCAGCCTGCTCGTTCAAAAAATGAGAGAAGAAGTTAAAAAAAGAGACCTTGATGATGTTAAAATCGGGGCCTGTGCCAAAAATCAGCTTCATCGTTATTTGCATGAGGCTGATGTTCTCCTGCTGGCACCCCAATTAAGCTTCTTGACAGAAGAAATCAATAAAAGATCTAAGGAGTATCAGATTATTATTTATAACATCAGTATGGAAGACTACGGAAATCTGGATGCAGCTGCTATTCTTGACCAGGTATTAGCACCGGCAAAGGATTCAAATATTTTGGCAGATACAACAACTGCAAAACTAGATCATTTGTATCAAAACATGCTTCCTTTGATTAATCGAATTTCTCTGTCACGCCCCCTGAATGCCATAACTTCAGGTTTTACGTCGATTATGCCGGCAACTGTCATTGGATCCATTTTTACTTTATTAAACAGTTTGCCATTCTCATCCTACACAAATTTCCTTTCTGATACTGGAATGGCCCAGATCTTAAGTTTAGGTGCCAATACCACCATTGATGTTATCAGTATCTATGTTGTTTTCTTCATTACTTACCAGCTTGTTAAATCATATCAATTAGAAGGGCATGGTGCGGGACTCCTGGCATTAATTTGCTTTTTCATTGTAACAGGCCGGGAAAACGGCAGTTATTCTTTAACCTACTTAGGAACCAAAGGTCTTTTCGGTGCAATTTTCATAAGCCTTTCTGTTGGCTATATGTATATCTTTATTTTGAAGAAAAAAATACGTATTCGCCTGCCTGAAAATGTTCCTCAGGCCGTCAGTGAATCCTTTGAAGCAATCATCCCATCTTTTTTAATTATTACAATTTATATTGTCGTTGCCGGGGTTACTAAGAAAACGGCTTATGGCAATCTGCATACAATGATTTATCAGCTTTTGCAAACTACTTTGACTAAATATATGAGCAACAATATTTTTTCTTATATCTTTTTCCAGATGATTACAAATTTGTTATGGTTCTTTGGTATTCATGGCGGAAATACAGTTGGTGCCATTACCAACCCTATTTATACCCCGCTTTCACTGGAAAATTTTGCGCTTTATCAGGCCGGAAAAGAACCTGTTAACATCATCTCGTCATCATTTGCAAAATGCTTTATTTCAGGTGGTGTAGGTTCCATGTTTTCTTTAAGCATTATTATGACTTTTTTAGCTAAAAGTCAGCGTTACCGGACCTTGGGAAAAATCTCACTGCCAACGACTTTTTTCTTTATCAATGAACCATTATTATTTGGTGTCCCTATTATTTTAAATCCTTTATTTTTTATACCCCTGATGTTTATCACACCCATCCTTGGTACTTTAACCTATGCTGTTATGAAAGCTGGTATCATTCCTATTCCCATTGGTGTTCAACTCCCATGGACAACACCGCCTGTCATTTACGGGCTTTTACAGGGAAGCTGGAAAATTGCTCTTTGGGAAGTAATCATGATAATTTCGGCAGGAATTATGTGGTTTCCTTTCTTCCATGTTGCAGATCGTCAGGCTTATGAAGAGGAAAACAAAAAATGCCACAATTAATTGGCAAGAAGCCAAATTTATTTGTGGCGATTTTTGTCATATAATGTAAGCGTAGTCAGGCAAACAGCCTTTCATAAGTAGTAAAAATGGGAGAAAAAAATAAAAAAGGAGGAGACGCATATGGATAAAATGATGAACTTTCTGGAAGATAAGCTCGTTCCAATCGCTTCAAAATTAGGATCAAACAAATACTTAAAAGCAATCAGCGGCGGCTTCATTGCCATCATGTCCGCTTCAATCGTCGGATCATTATTTACAATGTTAGGAAACCTCCCATTTACAGCTTACACAAACTGGCTAGCTGAGACTGGTTTAGGTGCCATTCTTGCATTGCCTGCTCAAGCAACAGTTGATTTAATTGCCTTATACGCAGCATTCTTTATCGCTTACACATTAGCTAAAGAATTTAATGTAGATGGTGCTGGTGCCGGATTAGCATCACTGGTATCATTCATGCTGGTGACTGGCCGTACAGAAGGTGCTTATGCAACCACTTATTTAGGTGCTAAAGGCTTATTCTGCGCTATGTTTATCGCCTTAATTTCTGCCAGAATTTACGTTTATGTCATTCAGCATGGCTGGGTCATCAAGCTTCCTGAAAGCGTACCACCAAATGTTGCGAACTCTTTCTCTGCATTGATTCCAACAGCTTTAGTTGTAACAGTTTTCTTAGTGATTGCAGGTTTAATGACATTAACTAGCTATCATGATTTGCATACTGCTGTATTTACAATCATTCAGTCATCATTAATGAACTTCATTGGTGATAACATCTTTGCCTTCACTTTCTTCCAGCTGATGACTAACCTGTTATGGTTCTTTGGTTTACATGGCGGAAATATTGTTGGTTCTATTACAAACCCAATCTATACACCATTAGCACTGGAAAACTTTGCGCTTTATCAGGCTGGTGAAGCTCCAAAATATATTATCTCCGGATCATTCAGCAGATGCTTTATCTCCGGCGGTGTTGGTTCAATGTTCTCATTAGCAATCTTAATGACATTCTTATCAAAGAGCCAGCAGTTTAAAACTTTAGGAAGATTAGCTCTGCCTACAACATTCTTCTTTATCAATGAACCATTGATCTTCGGTATTCCAGTTGTCTTAAACCCATTATTCTTTATCCCATTAATGCTTTTAACACCAGTTCTTGGCATTATGACATATTTTGTAATGAGTATTGGCTTAGTACCAATTCCTATCGGTGCTCAGATTCCATGGACAACTCCACCTGTTACAGTATGTATGGACTGAATGAAAACAGAAAAATTCTATCAGAAGCGGATAAAAAAAAGCAGCGTCCTAACCAAGACCAACTGCTTAATCAACGCTAAAATAAATTTTATTATTTCTTTTTTTCTTTCTATCCCACCATGTACCGGCTAATGAACAAGTGCCGCCTAAAGTGATAAAAACTATCATTATAATCCAAAATGCCATGCTTCTTCCTCTTAATTTAATAAATATTGGCAAATAAAGATTACGATTAAACATACAACAAGCAAGTGCAGTTACACCTGTTAAAAGTGCAAATATGATTTTTTGGTAATTCCTTTTTCCTATTTCCGGTTGTGTTTCATCGTAAGTTAATTGTTTTCCATCAATAAATGCCAGAATTTCTTTATAAGTTTAAATGTCATGATTCTTTTTAAACCTTTCAATATTACTTACCGTATATAGCGATTAATAAAAGAAAAAGTGAAAGCCATGGATTTAGCTTTCACACTTTTTATTCTTCTAATGGAAAATAATAAGGCAATACAGTCATAAAGATAATAACAGCCGCGAACATTGAAAAAACAGATAAATAAGTACCTACTTTAATCAATTTCGTATTAACTCTGGCCCGATATCGTCGATAATATTGCTCATTCAATTTGCTGGCTTTCACAGCAAAATAATAACCAAGAGCGCCAAAAAGTAAAATTGCGGCCATATACCACCACTGCATCTGTACCGCATGACCGGCTGGCCATAATGTCATAACAGTTCCGGCAAGTCCAAAAATCACCGGATAAATGGCATATTTATTTTTTAACCCTTTTTCCTGGATAATTTTCTGCTGGCGTGCTTCATCTCTTTCACTCATTTTTTTCTGATGATCTCTTTGTTTATTTTCTGCTTCCAGTTTTTTGGAAAAACGGCTTTGGGGCTTAATTTTAGCTCCGCAGGATGGACAGAATTTATCATTTTCAGATACTTCATGATGACATTTTTGACACTTCATAGACATACTCCCTCTCTTATTTTGATTGTAATTGATTTCTTCAAAACAAACAATGTAATCCTATGCCAACGAGTTGTGGCAAAAATTAAAAAAATGGGCAGAATTATAGTTGAATTCTTACCCATTTCCAATTATTTATCGTTTGTCCCGGCGATTAGGCACAATGTCACAGGTTTCCTGATAGAACGTTAACATTCTTTCTTTCATGATCATCACATCTTTTGCGTAGCTTTCATCATCAATGATATTGTTTAATTCCTGCGGATCTTTTTCTAAATCATATAATTCATCTTTTTCATAGAGACGTCTGACATATTTCAAATTTCCCATACGGATCATCGTTGCTTTTGTATGCTCTGGTCCCTCTTTGCATTGTTCAGAAAGACGTGGCCAGTACTGTGACTCTGGTCCATGACCTCTTTCCATTGCCCAGATTTCACCATGAATACGTCCGCCTTCACAGAAAACAGCGTCTTTATGCACTTCGTTTCCGGCAAGTGCTGGCAACAATGACTTACCAAATTGCACGTATTCAGTCTTAATTCCCGTCATATCACAAACCGTTTCGCACAAATCGACAAGTTCAACCAATGCTTTAGACTGACGTGGCTGGCAGGCAAATTGTTGAGCAGGCTTGATCAACAGCGGAATATTAGAAATAGGATTTTCAAAACAGTTCTGCACTTTTTCGGCGATACTGTAATCACCTGTATAGTCACCATGATCAGAAAAAACAAAGATGCTTGAATCATCATAAAAATCTAATTCTTTTAATTTATTCTTCAGGATACCAAACTGTTCATCAAAGCGATTGACCATTCCCAGATAAACAGCTTTCATTTCCACATAATTTTCTTCCAGCCAATCTTCAAGATGCTGATTCCTGCAGATGCCCTGAACCATGGATGGTTTGTCTTTTAAAGAAGTCATCGCTGGTCGCTTTGGTTCAATTTTACTTCTGTCAATTCGTGAATAATAAGGTTCCTCACAGCCATATGGCGGATGTGGGAAAGAAATAGTTACATATAAAAAGAATGGCTTATCATCATTTCTCTGTTTCTTTTCTTCCAGATATTTTAAAGCACTTTCCAGACAACGCCAGTCACTGCCAGGACGATGGGCTGCTTCTTTTGATATTTTACCCGTAAAATGAGAATAATATCCTGGAACGGTTGTATCCACTGCCTCCTTATTTTCATTTTTAAGGTTACTCCATAAAGGATTCTGGAATAATGACATAGGATTTGATTTCATATCTTCTTCCTGAACGCCATTAAAGAAATAATCACAATATTCTTCTTTAGAACGGTCTCCTGGGACAATATCATTTCTGCCTACCCAGACAACTTCATAACCATTATTTTTCATCGTTCTTAAAAAATTAGGTTCATCTGGATTCTGTAAAAAATGCATCGTTCTATGTCCCGTTGTATGAGGATATAATCCTGTTAAAAAGCTGCAGCGTGAAGGCACACAAACAGGGTTTTGACAATAGGCATTTTCAAAAGAAACACCGTCTTCTAAAAGAGCGTCTAAATTTGGGGTTTGACTTGCTTCGCAGCCAAGATGATGCAGGGAATCCGCTCTCATCTGATCTGCGACGAAATATACAATATTAGGTTGCTTAGCCATGTAAATCTTCCTCCTTCTACTACTCCTATTGTACAAAACAATGAATCATTTTTCAACCTATTTTGAAATTTGTTTTAATATATTTAAAATATTTTTTATTTTATCATAAAAGAGTTGAGAAAAATACAATTTACTTATATACTAAAGTTAAAAGAGAGGAGCGTTAATGATGAATCCTATAGATCTGATTGGACTGAATTATGAAAAAATGACTAAAAATGAACGTAAAATCGCTGACATGATAATTGCTGATCCTAAAAAGTTTATTCGATATGATTTGCCTGATATCATTGAGAAACTGCAAATTTCTAAATCGGCCATGGTTCGTTTCTGTAAAAAAATGGGTTTTTCCGGATATAACGAATATTTTTATGAATTGCGCCGTTTTTTAATGACAGGCGATCAAACCAGCCATCAGGAAGATATGATCCATACCATCTCTGATGCCTACATCAGCGGTATTCAGGATTTAGAAAAAAATCTGACCTCTGCCGAGTTTAAAGCGCTGGCACATATGATTTTAAACAGCCGGAAAATCTGGAGCTTTGGTCTGAATCGTTCAGCCTTAAGCGCCCAGCAGATGTCTTTAAGAGCATTAAGTGTGAATATTGATATTCAACCTGTCATCAACGACATTACCTACATGAAAGACATCATTCGTATTGCCAGGCCTGAAGATTTAATAATCATCTTTACAGTAATGGATAATACAAACTTTTACACCGAAATGATGCCTTTATTCAATCAGAAAAATGTTCGTTTGGCACTTATTACCTTTAATAAAAATCTTAACATCGCTCAATGTACTGATCATTTGACTGTTCTTCCGGCCAATTTTAAAACTTATGGCACTTTTTATGACGAACAGACGCTTTTCTTTATTTTCATCGAGATATTAGTTCATGAAATGATTGCTCAGAAAAAAGATTAATCAAAAATGGGAAGACTAAACAGCGCTTGTTTAATCTTCCCATTTATTTTAAAACCATCTTTACTGATCATCTTTGTCTTTAAGCAAAGGGCGTGTTGAAGCCGCAGAAAAAGCAAATGTGGATGTATTATGTAAAAGAGCGCTCGTTCCAGGAGCTAAAATACCTACAGCACCAAGAAGAATCAGTGAACTGTTAAAAGCAACAATACATAAATAATTCTTTTTAATGCGCTTCATCAATGCCTGTGAAAGTACTTTAAACTCCACAATTTCGTTGAGACAGCTTGAAGTTAATGTTACATCTGCCAGTTCTCTGGCTATATCTGAACTATCCTGCATTGATATTGATACATCGGCCATAGATAACGCAGGCGTATCATTAACACCATCTCCTACCATGACAACTTTTCTGCCTTCTTCTTTCAGCTTTTTAACATAATTTGCTATCTTCCGGCAAAACATTGGCCTGATACTGATGAATTCCCAACTCCCTGGCAATATGCTTTGCGGTATGTTCGCAGTCCCCTGTTAACATCACAATATGACCAAAGCCTGCTTCTCTTAATGATTGAATGACTTCTTTTGCTTCATCTTTGAGTGGATCATAAATACTGATGATGCCGGCCAAATGATTACCAATCGCTAAATAAATCAGCGAACTTGCACCATCTTTTTGCAGTTCCTCAATGATGCTTATCGCTTGATCGGTTTTAGGAATCTTCTCATCTTCAAAAATAAAGTGGTCACTGCCAATAATCGCTCGCTGTCCATGCAATGTGGTTATAATGCCATGAGCGATAATATACTCAACCTTGGCATGTTCCTCTTCATGATGCAGATTTTCCAAACGTGCTTGTTTAACAATTGCATTGGCAACACTATGTGGAAAATGTTCTTCCAAACAGGCAGCAATTCTCAGTACTTCATCCCGGGAATAGCCATCCATTGGCGTGACTTTCTGAACAGATGGACAGGCATTTGTTAAAGTACCGGTTTTATCAAAAACAATCGTATCCGCCTCAGCCATCGCCTCCAGATATTTTCCGCCTTTAACCATAATGGCATGCCTGCTGGCTTCCTGCATAGCACTGATCACTGAAATAGATGTTGAAAGTTTGATTGCACAGGAATAATCCACCAATAAAATGGAAGCGGCCCGGGTAAAACTTCTTGTCAAAAGCAACATGCCAAAGAAACCAAAAAAGCTAAAAGGAACAATTGAATCAGCTAAATGCTCAGCTTTCGACTGGATGCCCGCCTTGAGTGATTCATTTGTATCAATCATATCTACTATTTTAGAAATTCTGCTTTCCTGTTGGAGATTTCTTACCCTAATGCCTATTCTTCCTTCTTCCACGACAGTGCCCGCAAAAACCGTATCATCAACACCTACCATTTTACTCAATGGCTCACCGGTAAAACTTGATTCATTGATCAATGCCTCTCCAAGTACAATTTCTCCATCCACTGGAATCATAGCACCTGTTTGTACAACGACAGTATCACCTTTTTTTAACTGATCAACTGGCATTTCAATCTCACTGCCTTCATTTAAAACCCAAACTCTGTCAATATGCAAAGCCAGGCTTTCCTTTAACTGAAGGCTGGTCTTTTTTCTTGTATAATCTTCCAATAGCTCCGATACTGACAACAAAAACATAATATCTTTAGCCGTAGTAAACTGCCCGCCGATCATCGATACACCAATGCTTGTTGCATCTAATACCGGGACATTAATCTTCCCTCTGGCTAGTTCACGCAGTCCATTTCGAATATACTTAAAAGCTGATATAAAGCAATTGATTTTTTGCAGCGATGCAGGCAGAAACCACCGAAATAAATAATGTCTTAGCAGCATCTTTGTAAATTCATTGACATATTCCTGGGTAACTTTCTTCTGCACAAGTGCATAGTGTTTTTCAATTCTTGAAGAATCAGACAATGGCTGAATCTCATCGATCTTTAAAGCATTGATCAATTCAACCAATTCCCAACGCTTGTCTTTTTGATAAAGCAACAGGATACTGCCGGTGATATGATTAATTTCTACTTCCTGGACCAGCTCTGATCGAATCAGCTTTTCATATAAGGCTGTTTCTATATTTTCGGCAAACGCGTATTTACCATAACGAATACGCATTCTGCCAGGAATATCATGAACAATCTGATAACTCAGCATGATATTTATTCACCAGCTTTTTTGTTTCTTGCTTCATAAACAATATCTTTCGCATCTTCTTTAATGGTTTCATACGTTGCCAGCGTATCATCTTTTAATTTCATTCCAGCAGCTAATGAATTAACAGCTATTTTTCTAGCCTGTTCACTTTTGGCAAATTTAGATCCAACAATAGCCATTGCCATGCCTCCGATAAAGGACAAAACTGTTTTACTTTTTAAAATATCTTTCATTTTGAATTCCCCCTATTTATCAAATGTTATATATTGTTCAAAAGACCAATATATGATATAGGGTACTACTTTTAAAAAATGATTTCAATGCGTTTGTTAGCATAGACTAACGCATTGAAACAATTCCAAAAATGCATTTTGTCTAAATCTTCCTTATACTTTTATTTTCCCTTTTTATACTCAAAAAGATTTACAAACCTGCGATTCAGAACTGCATTATTAATGGCAGCTATGCCAAAAGAACAACCATGACTCTGCTATTTTTACCAAATCTTTTATTTCAGTTTTAAGCCATCTTTAAAAGCATTTCCTACTTTTTTTCCCAAAGTGACATAAACACTATTCATAGGATCAAAACAGATAGGATGAAATTTATCAAGATCAATTTTGCCATCTTCATCAAGAATATTTTCATCCGCAGAAACATTGACAATTTCGCCTAATAATAATTCAGAATCTTCATCATAAGTTATCATTTTACATTCCATAGTCAAGGGCAGTTCGTCAATCATTGGCGCATCGACCAATTCACTCTTTGACACATGCAATCCGGATTTCACAAATTTATCTGGATTTTTATTTGCGGAAACAACACCAAAATAATCTGCTTCGATAACATGTTTGGCATCAGCCATGCTGACTGTAAATGCACCTCGTTCAAGAATATTCTGCATTGTTTTATGCCCCTTACTTAAATATAAAGCAACTTGCTTATAATCAGCGATGCCGCCCCAAGCGGCATTCATAGCATCTGCTTTTCCTTCCTGATCATAGGTTGCAATAATTAACACCGGCTGGGGATACATTAAAGGTTTAGCACCTAAATTCTTTCTCATCTACATTCCTCCTTAGAAAAATTATATGTGTATAGTTTACACCTTGGAGTCAACTTCAAGTCAAGCATTTCTATCTAAAGTGACTGCCAGATAAATAACACAATGAACTTTGCCTTCTTTTCATCAATAAAGAAATCCGCCTAAATCGATGATAATCTTCTTAAAGAAATTTGTTTTTTAAAAGTATTGCATAAGTTTTTTTGTTTTTGCTTTAGAACTAATATAATTTATTATCGTTTATATCATTTATATATTGTATTTCTTGTCCTTTTTATCTATTATATAAGGTATGGGTAAAAAGGGGGATGAAAATGAAAGTAAATATTAAAGAATATATTGGAGACAAAGAATTTTATATCAGAATGGCTAAAATTGCTATTCCTATTTCTATGCAGCAATTAATTACTGTTGGCATTAACCTCATGGATACGATTATGCTTAGCAGTATGGGTGATGCTCAGTTATCCGCTTCAACGCTGGCTGGACAATTCATCACCCTCTTTCAAATCTGCTGTATGGGAATTGGCATGGGAGCCTCTGTATTAACCGCAAGATTTTGGGGAATGAAAGATCATCATTCTTTGCGCCAAAGTATTACGATTATGTTAAGATTCGTACTTATATTCAGTGCGGTTTTTACATTGGCAACCTTATTTATTCCTGGAATCATTATGCGTATGTATACCAGTGAAAAAGAAATTATTGACTATGGAATACTCTATTTCAGATGGATAATTCCTACTTATTTCTGTATGGGGTTATCATTAACCTGCACGATTGTTTTAAGAAGCGTTGGTCAGGTCCGTATTCCTCTGCTTTGTTCAATTATTGCTTTTTTCATTAATATTTTCTTCAATTGGGTATTTATCTTCGGACAATTAGGTGCACCGCGCATGGAAATTGCCGGCGCAGCTTTGGGTACATTAATTGCCAGAATTTTTGAACTTGCCTTTATCTGCGGATTTTTCTTTTTCAAAGATCAGCGCATCAAATACCGTTTGTCAAATTTAACCATGAAATGTAAAAATCTGATTGGTGAATATTTCCGCATCAGTATTCCAGTTTTAATCAGTGATTCCTTACTTGCATTAGGAAACAATGCTGTTGCAATGGTCATGGGAAGAATTGGAAAGACATTTGTCGCTGCCAATTCTGTAACATCAGTTGTCCAGCAATTAAGCTCTGTTTTAACTCAGGGAGTGTCAAATGCCAGCGGCATCATCACTGGTCATACGATGGGTGAAGGTGATTACGAAAAAGCTCAGAGACAGGGTTACACCTTCCTTGGACTTGGTTTTATTATTGGACTAGCAGCTGCGGTCATCATCATGATTGTTCGAGAACCAGTGATCAATTATTACCAAGTGACACCTGAAGCAAAGGCAATTGCCCACGAATTGATGGATGCTGTTAGCTTTATCATGATTTTCCAGTCTATGAATTCAATTTTAACCAAAGGTGTCTTAAGAGCCGGTGGAGATACTAAATTTCTTATGGCCGGAGACATTCTGTTTTTATGGGTAGCCTCCATTCCATTAGGTGCTTTAGCCGGATTAGTTTTCCATTGGTCATCATTCTGGATCTATACGATGTTAAAGATTGATCAGATTATCAAATGCATATGGTGTTTCTTCCGTCTAAAAAGCAGAAAATGGATGAAGAAAATTGCACCAGCTAAATAGATTATTGGAAAAAGAAGGTTATGATGTACAGAATTTAATCATGACTGAAGGACTCATATTGCCAGAATATTCAAAACCGCATGAAAAGCAGATGTGCTAATAATTATTTAACATGCTTATTAAAAACCTGTTTAAATAACCTTCATATTGATTAAGGATTGCTTTGGCAATCCTTTTTTAATTCGCCAAAAAATAATTTTTATCGATTTATTTTTTAAATTATCTTCATAATCAGATAATTTTTTTGTATAATGAAATTAATCTGAGGTGAGTTATATGAAAGAAATAATCATGAAAATTTATCATCGCATTAATAATCGCATTCTTGACTATCGTTATAAAGTGCATAAAAATGCAGGAATTTGTTTTGCCTACTATCTTATCATGTCCATTATACCCATCTGCTCTTTATGTGCATTTTTTGCTTCCATGTTCAATGTAGATCTAACTTTGCTAGAAAGAACCCTGGAAAAATTTTTAACACCAGAATTTTCTTCAGTTATTGTTAGTGCCCTTAACTCTGACAATGTCAGTATTTCTTCAATTGTTGTTATTTGTATCTCAATATTTGTTGTAAGCAGAGGAATCAATCAGCTCTATGGTATCTCTAAAAATCTATTTCCAGCTACTCATGAAAGAAATTTTATCGTAGAACAATTATTCATGCTCCTCAAAACCATTGCCGTTTTTATTCTGCTTGTAATTATTATCTCTATTCTGACCTTTTTTCCTGTCATCAATTCTTTTATCAATCTCAGCGACTTCTTCATCTATGAAGATATCTACTTATTTATCATTTTCTTCATTATTCTGTTTCTTCTTTACAAAATTATCCCGGATGTTCATGTCCACTTGTTTGACATTATCAAAGGGGCTGCAGCTGCCAGCCTTTTATTACTGATATTGTTATCAGGCTTAGAGTTTTACTTTAAAATTGCTGATTATAACACCGTTTATGGACCTTTAGCATCAATTGTAGTCATTATGATTTCCTTTACTATGATTGCGGAAGTAATTTATATTGGTATGTATGTCATGTTTGAAGCACATATGAAACGTCTTATCATTGCTATGCAGAAAAAATATAATCTATCATCTCATCAATTTAAGTAAAAGTAAGATTAAAGAGGGAAATATCTCTAATAGCACTCATTTATTCACTCAAAATAAAGATAAAACTAAACTTTAATTAACTAAAAATCCAATAATTTCCTGCTCATTATGAAAATCTGGTATTGCATCTAAAATCATTTCCAGATTTTCATTCGTCTGTTCTGAAATTTTTGCTTTCAGTTCTTCTGATAATGAACCGAATCTCTTTATATAATTTTTACTGATCAAGTGAAGGAATATATTCCTTTCGCCTTCCAGCATACCTTCCTGCAAAATAGCAGGTCTGGCTTCATCTACAGCCTGCTGCGCTGCTTCTTTTCTGGCCCTTCTCACTATTTTATCCGTTTTTCTCATCGCTTTTTCTTCGCCTTTTTTCTCGGCTTTCTTTAAAGCATTTGTTACTGCCTGACACATATAATCTTCTCCTTCCAAGGATGTTTCTTCTAAGCTTTTCAACTCTGCCAGTATCTCATAACTGTTTGTCGCTGATACCGCTGCTAAGATAACTTCTCTGGTC
>Ga0129308_1001386_pt1 | contig 25549 bp, 24 predicted proteins | sample L827metagenome_FD_94440 | JGI IMG/M metagenome (GOLD analysis project Ga0129308, IMG submission 94440) | Ring-tailed lemur group fecal microbial communities from Wisconsin, USA - L827 metagenome | ecosystem: Host-associated > Mammals > Digestive system > Large intestine > Fecal | place: USA... | reverse complement strand
GGGAATGGACGCATCGGAGCCCATGTTAATAGCGGGCTTGTGGTTGTCTGCGTACTCATAGTCAATGGCAGACTCACCAATGGTGATAATTCCAACCCCTCCCTTTGCGATGCGCTCATAGTAGGCCAGCACCTCAAGGTTTGATGTGCCGTCAGCATTGGCCAGCATATATCCTGTCGGAGACAGCTCAATACGGTTTTTCGCAGTCACTTTCCCGAACGAGAAGGGGGAAAGGACATGATCAAATTTTCCCAATTAAATTACCTCCTTATATTGAGATTCCTTTTCTCTCCATGCGCGCATACCCATGGTGAGAAACAGATCCAGGCTGGTGTTATGATTGCCCGGTATGGCATCATAACCCGTTCCGTTTTTCATGATGTTATCGCAGATTTCCCGCAGAAGAACACTGGCCCCATAGGGCAGCACATCGGGGAAGATGACGATTTTGTAGCCCAGCTGTTCAAGCTCAGCGGCGCTGAGGCGGGGGGTCTTTCCGCCCAGAACCTGGTTGGCCATCAGCTTGATCTGACCGCCCAGCTCCCTGCCCACCAGTTCCACCTCGTCTATGGTGGTCAGCGCTTCCACAAACAGGATGTCGGCACCGGCATCCATATACATTTTGCAGCGGTCCAGCGTCTCTTCCATGCTGTAGACGGCGCGGGCATCGGTTCGGGCGACGATCATGGTATCGGGAAAAAACTTCTCATTGACAGCGGCGCGGATTTTCTGGGCGAACTCGCCGGCAGACACCACCTGCTTGCCCGCCAGATGGCCGCAGCGCTTGGGAGAAACCTGATCCTCCATCTGGACAGCGGCAATGCCGGCCGCTTCAAACTCATGCACGGTGCGGATCACATTGAGCTGGTTGCCGAAGCCGGTGTCGGCATCGCAAATGGCGGGGATATTGGCCTTGATGGTGATGCGGCGGGCATTGTCTGCAAAATCATTCATGGTGGCAAGCCCAATATCAGGCTCGCCGATGCCGCTGGCAGAGGCTCCGGCGCCGGTCAGATACAGTGCCTTGAAGCCTGCCTGCTCGGCGACCCGGGCAGAAATGCCGTCAAACACACCGGGCATCATGACAATGCCCGGATCGCTGAGAAGTTCTCTCAGCGCTTTTCCTGGATTTGTAATCATAAGCTGTTATCTCCTGACAGAGTTACTTTTTTATATAGCCTTTGGCGGTCAGAACGCCGTCTATCCCGCCGGCTTCAAGAATTTCAATCATCTCTTTGGAGAGTTTGTTGCCATACCGGGTCTCGCCGGTGCGCTTGTTGGTCACGGAGCCTTCGCTGAAGTCTATCACGGCCACGTCGCCCTCGTCAAACATTTTGCTGACGCCATCCAGCGCGATGGCCGGGAAGCCATAGCTGATGCAGTTGCGGTAGAACAGGCCGTTATAGCTGTCTGCCACCATGCAGGCCAGACCCAGTCTCCGAAGGATGAGGGCGCCGGGGCGGGAGGAACCGGTGCCAAAGTTGCTGCCCGCGATAAGAATGTCGCCTTCCTTCACCTGAGAGGACCAGCCGGGGCGGTTATCGCTCATGCAGAGCCGGCATTGCTCTTCGGGGGAAACGCGCAGGGCATTGTGGGGAAAAATCAGATCGGTGTTGATCTCATCACCGAAAATCCATACTCTGCCTTCTTTTTTCATTCTGAGGTCCTCCCTGTGAACAGTGTTCTGGGGTCAGTGATCACACCGGCGATGGCGCTGGCGGCGGCAGTCGTCGGCCCGCAAAGCATGACTTCGCTTTCGGGGGAGCCAAGACGGCCCTTGAAATTCCGGGTTGTGGTGGACAGGCAGCGCTCACCGGGTCCCAGCAGGCCCATGTGCCCGCCGTAGCAGCAGCCGCAGGTCGCATTGGTAACAACGCAGCCGGCTTCTACCAGCGTCTCCATCAGGCCTTCCCTTACAGCCTGTAAATAGATGCGCTGGGAAGCGGGGGTGATAATGAAGCGCAGGCCGGGGGCAACGTGTCTGCCCTTCATAATCTGCGCCACTGTCCGCAGATCCTCGATGCGGCCGTTGGAGCAGGAGCCCACAACGACCTGGTTGAGGGGCAGGCCCTCCACTTCCGTAACCGGGACGCAGTTCTTGGGGATAAAGTGAGGCTTGGCCACATAGGGGCACAGCTGGCTCAGATCAATATCCCGGATATCCGCATAAACAGCATCCTCATCGGGTGCTACAGGCGTAACCTCCCGGTCACCCCGCTCCTTCAGATAGGCGTCCAGCCGGTCATCATAGGGGAAGATGGCAAACTCGGCATTGATCTCCGCGCACATGGTGGAGATGCTCTGGCGCTGGGGAATGGTAAGGTTCTTCACCCCATCACCGCCAAACTCCACGGAATGGCCGGTTGCGTCGCCGTAGGTTCCGGCAATATACAGGAACACATCCTTCCCGGTGCAGCCGGCCGGCAGTTCGCCATGGAGCCGGTAGAGGATGGTGGGGGCAACCTGATACCAGGTCTCACCGGTGCAGAACAGGTAGGTAATATCGGCCGGGCCGAAGCCGCGGGCAGCGGCGTTCAAGGCCCCGGCAGCACAGGTGTGGGAGTCGCCGCCGGCGATGAGCCGGCCAGGGGCGGCATAGCCCCGCTCGGCCAGCGCCTGATGGATAACGGCATGGTCGCCCACATCAATGAAGTTCTGAATGTTGTGCTTGTGAACAAACTGTCTGGCATAAACGCCGCCCAGAGCGTCCCGGCTGGTAGCCGCAGGGACGGAATGATCCATAAGGATCACGCAGCGCTCGGGATGATCCAGATGATCCACCCCTTTATACATGTCCTGTCCGTCCACATTGAAGAACATATCGTGGCACACGGTCCAGTCCACTTTGCAGGTAACCGTATCGCCGGGCTTGACGGAGGCAAGACCGGCATGGGCGGCCAGGATTTTTTCGGACATGGTCATCCCCATATCAGGTCACCTCCTCAAAGCAGTGGTTGGGAACATAGCAATAGCCGTCCATGAGCCGCCGTGCAGTGCGGGCGTAACACACCCGGGTGATTTCCGGCACCCCGTCCCGAACCTGGCATTCGGCGCTGACATCCACGATGCCGCCGGGATGACCGATGTTGATGTCGGTCCCGGACTTGCTTCCGCGCACTTCATAAACCACCGTGCCGGAGATCACTGCCGCCGCGGCCGTACAGCAGGAGATGCTGCCCGGATAGGTCTTGTGGATGCCGCCCAGGAACAGCACCCGGGAAAGGAAGTCACAGTCGGCGGCAGCCACCGTCTCGCCGGTCAGGTGGTTGGTGTAATCAAAGGGCTCCGCCACGAAGGCCAGGAAGGGGACTGCGTCCTTTGCGTTGTAGGGCTTTCCCAGCAGGCCGAAAACCTCCTTGCGGATTGCCTCCAGCTGCTCCAGCTTCCCCTCCGGGAAGTCGGTGTTCTTCACTTCATCCCCACGCAGACCCACATCGGAGGCCCGAATGAAGAAGCAGGGATTCACCACGTCTACCAGGGAGCCTTCGATCTCCCCGAGACCGTCCACATGGACCTTGTCCTTCAGCCGGCCGGTAGGCAGCAGGCCCTTCCCGCTGGAACCGACCGTACCGACCATATCAATGTTCAGCTTTGCCCCGGTGCCGGGAACACCCGGTACCACATAATCGCCGGTGCTTATCACCTTGCCGTCCTTCACCGGAACCTCGGTGATAAAGATCTGATCGGTGTTCTTGCTGTATACGCGTACTCTGGTAACAGGCTCGACAGCCCGCACCAGGCCCTCTTCAATTGCGAAGGGTGCCACGCCGGAGGAAATGTTGCCGCAGAGGCCGGAATAAGAAATATATGGCGCAGTAATATTCACCTGGCCAAAGGTGTAGTCCACATCGGCCTCGGGGATGCTGGGGGGGCCAACAATGGCCAGCTTGCTGGTGAGAACATCAGCGCCGCCCAGGCCGTCAATCTGGCGGGGGTCAGGACTTCCGAAAATGGCCAGAATCACTTTATCGCGGACAGCCGGGTCCTGGGGAAGATCATTCTCGTGCAGGAAGATTCCCTTGCTGGTACCGCCCCGGTAGATCGTTGTGCGTACGGGGCTTACTTCTTTTAAATTCATAGTTTTCCTTCTCCTAATTAAAAACTGCAAAGCGGGATGCCCGCTCTGCAGTTTTCCAATTTCTTAGTGCAGGCACTCGATGAGCTCGTCCAGGTTCTCCAGGGTCTCGAACTTGTCAACCAACGCAATGATGCGCTCAGCCTTTACAGAGCCGATGGTGTTGGCTGCGTTGTTGCGGAACTTCTCAATGACCTCTTCCTTGGTGGCAGGATACTCGGGGTCGCCCTTGGGGTAAGCAACTTCGCCCACATAGACGGAACCGTCGTTCATGGTGACAGTGACGCGTGCAGGGTAACGGTCGGGATAGACAGCCTCAAACTCATCGCTGATCTCCCAGGTGATCAGGTCGCAGAGCTTGCTGATGCGCTCATCCTTGATGGCCTCTTCGGTGAAGGACTCCGGCAGGACGCGGCCCTTGACCAGAGCGCAGGCGATTTCGTAGAACAGGGAGAACTGTGCGTTGACGATGTTGACGGGATGCCGCTTCACATCCTCGGGATGGCACATCTTGTCGTCAGTGAACTTGTTGACCTCGGCGTGGATGGCCTTCACATTCCGGTAGTCAAAGCCGGGCTGATTGTGAATGTCGATGCCGCAGTCGCAGTAGTTGTTGGTGAAGCGGCAGCAGGAGTGAAGCTTGATGGAGTTGTCCGCCATCTCCCACTTGGTGCCGAAGTTCTCGGTGAGCTTCTCGGGGAAGTTGATGCCGTGGGGCAGCGTAGGCTCATAGCCGTGAGAGCCGCCCTTGAAGGAGAACAGATTCAGGAAGCCCTCTCTGCCTTCAAATACAGTGGGAGGAGCATAGTAGCCTTCCTTGCCCATGTAGGCAGCCAGAACACCGTCCATAGCGGACTGACCTGCGTGGAAACGCTTGGTCCATGCGCCGCAGGAGTTGAACTCGCCGATACCGGCAGCCTCAGAACCGGCAACGCCCAGAGCGTCCACATACTGCTGAGGCTCCAGACCCATGATCTTGCAGGCAGCGGCAGTAGCGCCGAAAACGCCGCAGGTGCCGGTCAGATGCCAGCCGGCAAAGTAGGAGGTGCCGCCGAAGGCCTCGCCGGCGCGGATGGTAACGTCAGAACCGATGATGTAGGCCAGCAGAGCCTCGGCACCGGACTTGCCATACTTCTCAGCCAGGGCCAGAACAGCGGGCAAAACAGCCACGGAGGCATGCTGCGTTCCCTCGCGATGGTCATCATCGTAATCCTGGCTATGGCCGGTGCAGCCGTTGATCAGTGCGGCCATCATGGCGTTGGTTTTCATATTGGTGCCGACCACCGTGCACTCGCCGCCGTCTGCAAAATGCTTGACAGCAGCGCGGATTGCTTTTGCGTTCACGATCTGGCTGCCGGAAAGCATGCAGCCCAGGCAGTCAAGCAGGAAGATCTTTGCGTTATTGACGGTGCGCTCGTCAATATCAGCCAAAGTCAAACGGGCGCTGATTTCAGCGATCTGCTGGGAAATGGTCTTTTCACTCATTTTGTTGTAGCTCCTTTTTCATTTGCTTTTTTGAGGGAAATGGATGTTTGAAGAGCAGAAAATTGTAAGCGCTTTCAAAAATCATAATAGCACCACGAAAAAAATTTGTCAATATAAACATTATATTGAAATTAAAATCGTAAATTGCCGAATTCTTTTTGCAAAAACACAAAAAACTCTCTTGACATTAGCCGAAATGAGTGTTAAAATGCGAACGACTTTTGAAAGCGCTTTCATTTTCATGCGGGTTAGAATCTCATCAATTCATCTGGTTTTACACTGCAGGGTATAACCGGACAAATTTTATTGCACGCAACAATCCATGCAAACATTTGGGAAAAAGGAGGATAATAGAGTGGAGTCTTTCGTCCCAAGCATTAGCGAACAATTAGCAAAATATTATGTAAGCGCAGATACTTCCAAAATACCTCAAATTGTCTATGATCGGGCTAAGGAATGCATTCTTGATTGGCTCGGAAACGCCATCGGCGGAGCATCTCTGGATACCACAGAAATGGCCAAGCGCGCTATGATAGTCGACGATTATCCCGGCAGCTGTACCGTAATGCTCGGTCAAAAGGCGCCGGCCGATAAGGCGGCTTTCGTCAATGCGGCCTCCGCCCATGGTCTGGAAATGGATGACTCCAACACTCATGCTGGCGGGCATCCTGCGGTATCTATAATTACTCCTGCCTTCTCTGTGGCGGAAGAAATGGACGCCAGTGGTCTTGAACTCATGCGCGCTGTCATATGGGGGTATGATACCATGTGTCGTGTTGGAATGGCTGTCATCCCTGATAATCACTTTGAACGTGGGTTCCACCCAACATCTACATGTGGCATCTTTGGCGGAACGACTGCTGTTTCCATGCTGAAGAAGTTCAACGAAAAGCAACTTGCAGATGCACTTGGTATAGCAGGTGGATTTTCTGCCGGAAACCTGGAATGCTATGCCGATGGTACTCTCACAAAACGCATCAATCCTGCCCACGCTTCCATGGGTGCCATAAATGCTGCAAAGTTAGCTGCTCAGGGTTACGGGGGGCCTCGGTGGATTTTTGAAGGTAAGTGTGGTTTTCTGCATGCTTATACCGATGGAGCTGAGCCTGAGAATATGCTGAAGAATCTGGACTACTCGGAGTATTATCTCATGCATACCGCTTTCAAGCCCTACGCAAGCTGCAAGTATACGCATGCGCCAATTGACTCTGTAATCAAAATAATGAAGGGTCATTCCTTAAATCCTGAGGATGTTGAAGAGATCGTCATTGATGTGGTCAGTATGGCTTTGCGTGCTGTTGTCGAGCCCAAGGAGATAAAATATAATCCTCCCAGTGCCGGCGCAGCTCAGTTCAGCCTGCCCTATGCCACCGCTGTAGCCGCTCTCTTTGGTGCCGCCAGCGTCGATCAGTTCGACGATCGACTGTTGAAAGATCCCGCGGTAAAGGCCATGATGCAGAGAGTAAGAATGGTTCATACTGGTGAAATGGACAAGTACCTGCCCTATACTTTCGCTGCAAAGGCCGACATACGGCTAAAGGATCAGCGTTTCTTCAGCGAGCTCACTACTTACACAAAAGGAGATCCGCAGAATCCGATGAGTCCTCAGGAACTCAAGGATAAATTCCTTTCTTTGGCAACCCGGAACATTGACAAGAATAGAGCGTTGAAACTCTACGATCTGGTCTGTAACCTGGAGAAGGTTTCAGTCAGAGATTTGACCGCTGTTATCTAATTTGAGCTTATATCGATATGTTATTAAGTTGTATTAAAAGGAGACTCCTGATATGTCGAAAGAGAAATCTTACCCTCGATATAAACTGGTTGGTCTTTTTCTCGGTATTATAGCGTTTATTACGATTCTTCTCATCCCCTCTTTTGGTGATTTGCCCCGTATTGGTCAAAAGGTTCTGGCTATCGTGGCATTGATGGTAATATGGTGGGTTACTGAAGCCCTACCAATTGGTATCACTGCCCTTCTGCCCTTGGTGCTGTGCCCTCTTCTTGGCATAGCGGGCAAAAAAGTAACCGACCTTGGCATTAATATCTACACAAGCTATGCAGACCCCTGCGCCATGATGTGCATTGGCATTTTCATTTTCTCAGCCTGCATCGTAAAGTGGGGCTTACACAGGCGCATCGCCCTCGGTGTAGTTAAGGTTATCGGCGGTAAGCCCAAGTTTATTATTCTCGGCTATATGTTGGCCACTGCCGTGGTCTCTATGTGGATTTCCAACCTTACCGCCACCGCAATGATGCTTCCGCTTGCAATAGCCTTGCTTACTCAGTTGAATTTCAGTAAGGATAGCAACTTTTCAAAAGCTCTTATCCTGTCTATTCCATATGGTGCCGGAGTCGGAGGAATGGCAACCCTGGTTGGCGCAGGTGCCAATGTGACGGGTGTCGGTCTCATGCAGGACCTTTCCGGTCAGGTGGTAGGATTTCTGGAGTGGATGAAGATTGGCATTCCTTTCTGCATCATTATGCTCCCCTTGACTTGGTTCGTCCTGTGCAAAATGTTCAAGGTCGACAAGGTTCAGATCGAGAATATCGACATAATCGGTGAAGAGATTAAGGCTCTTGGTCCCATGAACCGAGGCGAGAAGATGACGGCAGTTATTTTTGTTCTCGCCATCCTGACATTCATGACCAGACAGTACACTATCGGCAAGCTGTTCCCGCTGGTGACCGATGAAACCGTTGCCATTATCTTGGGCCTCGTGCTCTTCCTGATTCCGATTGATCTGAAGAAGGGGGAGTTCCTCATGGATATCAAGACTGCTATTGAGGGGGTTTCCTGGAATACCTACCTGCTGCTGGGCGGTGCACTGTGCATGGGTCAGTTGATCACGAAGACCGGTATCGCTGATTGGGTTGCAAGCCACCTCGGTTTCCTTTCCGGTATGCCGATTTTTGTTCTGATGCTGGCTCTCGGCACGATTTGCACGTTCATCACCGAGTTCAGCAGCAACACCGTTGTGGTTGCAGCCTTCCTGCCCATGCTTTACGGTATGGCTGTCAACATGGGCTACAACCCCTTGATGGTGATGTTCGTTGCTACTTTCGCCGCTGGCTGCGCATGGGTGACGCCCGCCGCAACGCCTCCGAATGCCTTTACCTTCGGCACTGGTTACATCGAAATGAAGGATATGGTTAAGCCAGGCTTGGTTATGAAGGTCATCTCGATCGTAGTCGTTCCCCTGATCATGTACTTCATCGCCGCCCCGTTATCCAACCTGTTCTGATTTTTGCCAGTAGTTTAATGACCGTGTGAAATCTTCTGATTTCACACGGTCATTTCGAAAGGGATAATTGTTTGAACAATGTGTTTCCTGACGGAAGAGTTTTGATAACAGAAACGAAGTATCATCCGCAGCAATTATCGAACATCGTTTTCAACAATGCAATATTCGATTTTGGTGAAAAATCGGGTATAAAATTAATCTTCGAAAGCATTGAAAGCCTGTGCAAATAGTGTTATAATCGTTCGGAATTTGTATATATGTAACCGCTTTCTTCGTTTGTGAACCCCGAAAGTACGGTGAGGAGGATATTTTGGCATCTGAAAATTCTGTCAGTATATATGATGTTGCACAGGAAGCAGGGGTTTCAATCGCAACCGTTTCCCGGGTCCTGAATAACAATGGCAATGTCTCTCAGAAAACAAGAGAAAATGTGCTGGAGGCTCTACGAAAACTCAACTATCAGCCAAGTGCCATCGCAAGAGCAATGGTCAACAAGAAAATGCAGATCGTCGGTATTCTGACGGTCGATATCCGTTCAGAAAACTATAATGTTGCAGCATACACCATTGAGCGCAGTCTGGCTATTATGGGATACAGCTCAATTATTTGCAACACCTTCGGTAGTACAGAAGATAATATCAATTCTATGCAAATGTTGCTCGATAAAGGTGTCAGCGGTATCATCTGCATCGGATCAGTCTTTGACAAGACCTTTAATGAAACGAACATTCTGTTTGAATACAGTAGCGTTCCTTTTATTGTGACGAACTACTCTATTGATGCTGAAAATGTCTGTAGTGTTGACTTTGATGAACAAGCCGGCATTGAGAAGGTCATTTCCCACTTACTTGAGGGTGGCCATTCTGATATCTTTTTTGTCAAGGATGTGGAATCATTCAGTTCCAACAAGAAGGAAAAGGTTTTCCTTGGAGAACTGATTTCACGTGGGCTGGAGGCAGATAAGGGCCATGTTGTAGAGACTACCCGTAGTCTGGAAGGTGGAGAAGCAGCTGTGGATAGGATTATCGCCTCGGGCAGACCCTTTTCCGCAATTCTGTTCAATGACGATCTTACCGCTATTGGCGGCATGAAGCGGTTGATTTCTCTTGGATACCGTGTGCCTGAAGATGTGGCCATTGTTGGTTACAACAATACGGTTCTCTCGAAGTGTTGCACGCCGTCTCTTACAACAGTCAGCACCAATTTTGAAACCCTCGGCAGCACCTGCGTTGATCTCCTAATGGGTCTTATAGACGGGACAAGTACAGCGAAAGATGTAATAATCAAGCCAAAATTGATTGTTAGGGACAGCTCCTGACTCCCAACATGAATCAGAAGGATGACTATGGAAAACATAATTGATACATACATAAAAAAAGAGCGTGATATTGCTGTTGACGTTGTCTACGAAGAGAATTGCGATGTGCTGGTAGTTGGATCCGGTCCGTCCGGCCTTACTGCTGCTGTTCAGGCGAAGGAACTAGGGCTCTCTCCGGTTATAATTGAGGTCAATGAGAAATTCGGCGGCAATGGTGAACACACGGAGGGCGTTTTTGCCGTGGACTCCGTGTTTCAGAAAGAGCAGGGGATTCACATTACACTGCGGGAGATCATTGAAGCCGAGTCAAAGACCTTTAATTACCACATCGATACGCTGAAGTGGAAGGATCTGGTTAAGAACTCCGCGGACAATATTGACTGGCTGCTCAAACATGGCGTAGGCTTTTCCGGCATTGTGGATGAGTGCAAGGGAAACGCCAAAATCAAGCCATATCACTGGTTCCATCGCCGGGAAAGTGATGGCAGGGGCGACGGCAACCTGTTGGTCAACCCGCTGATTGAAAGTGCAAGCAGTCTGGGAATTCCCCTTTACAATAACACCCGCGGAATTCAGCTGATTAACGAAGATGGCGTCGTAAAGGGTATCTACGCAGTCAACACCGAAACCGGTGCCGTAACCAAGTTCACCTGCGGTGCGGTTATCCTTGCAACCGGCGGTTTTGTGGATAACGATGAAATGATGGCAGACCGCGGCTTCAATGTGGAGTGTATGTTCCACAGAGGCAATCCGGGGCACAACGGTGACGGCCTGCGAATGGCTGTATCCGTCGGGGCGGAGGATGTTTCCCGGCGCAGAGCGTATCTGGACAAGCTGTACACCTATCCCCTCAGCCCCTACAGCTCCACCAACGCCTATATCAATCTCAAGGGCTATACTCTCTGGGTCAACTCCGAGGGTGAGCGCTTCAACAATGAGTTCTGCGGGGAGACCGTCCCCTGCTACTATTCAAACGCAAAGATGACGCAGGCAGAGACCTGGACCCTGTTTGACAGCAGCTTTGTGGAACGCTTTTCCGGCGAAGCGAAGGCTCTTGTTTCGGATCTAGAAAGCTTAATCAAGGGACAGCACGGCAATTGCTTCACAGCGGACAGCATTGAGGCCCTTGCGGATGCCGCCGGGATCGAAAGTTCCGTTCTCAGCGCTACCGTTGAGCGGTACAACAAAATGTGTCAAAGCGGTCAGGACGATGACTTCTCAAAGGATCCCAGCCGGCTGCTGCCGGTTATGAAAGCGCCTTTCTATATCGTTCGTCAGGATCTGGGCATATGGACCTCCATCGGTGCGGTCAGAACCAATCGAAAGTTTGAGGTAGTAAGTCCCAGCGGCAAGCCCATTCCGGGCCTGTACTGCGTAGGCGTTGAGGGCTGTGAGCTTTACTGGGATTGCTATACTATTACGGTTCCCGGTTCCGCAAATGGGAACAACATCAACTCCGGTCGTACCGCCGCAAAGAGCGTATTCAAGTATTTGTATCCTTAACCTGCCCGGGAAAGAGACTCTCTAAAGCATAAACACAGCATTTTTTCGGTCAGGCCCGCTGTTATCACTCCACAGTGGGCCTGACATTTCATTACGATGGAGAAGGTGAGCGTTTGGCTGTCACTATTTTCAAGACGCAAACAGCAGAGGAAAAATTTTATCAAATGACAACCGAGCCGGTAGAAAAGCTCATTGCTCGGCTTTCCCTGCCCACCATGGTGAGCATGCTGGTCACGGCTTTCTATAACTTGGCAGACACCTTCTTCGTGCGGCAGCTGCATAATGACAGCATGGTAGCTGCAGTGGGGATCGTTCTGCCGCTGATGACGCTGATTCAGGCCGTTGGCTTTTATCATGGCCACGGATCTGGAAATTACATCTCCAGGGCATATGGCAGACAGGATTTTAAGGATGCTGAAATCATGGCATGTGCAGGGTTTTGCTATGCCATTCTGATCGGCATACTTATTATGAGCTTGGGTCTGCTGTTCCGATGGTCGTTGGCAACCCTTTTGGGCGCCAGAACCCAGGCAACGCTGGAAAACACCGTAAAGTATATGACCTTCATTCTCATCGCAGCCCCTTTTATGACGGGTGAATTCGTAATGAACAATCAGCTCAGACTGCAGGGAAATGCGATGTACGCTATGGTTGGTCTGACATCTGGTGCAATATTGAACCTGATTCTTGACCCACTTCTGATATATCAGAAAGGTGATCTTATATTTTCTGGCCGCATATCCGTTCCTTTCGGATTTGGAATGGGCGTCGCGGGAGCGGCTTTGGCTTCTTGCATCAGCCAGATTGTGGGTTTTATACTGCTGTTGCTGGCCATATATCGTAGTGACAATGTAAAGATCCGTTTGAAGAATCTCACCTTCGACCTTTACTATGTGAAAAACATTATGAAGGGCGGGTTGCCCTCATTGGCTAGGCAGGGTATGGGCAGCGTAGCTTCGGCGTGCCTGAATAACGCAATTGGTCTCTACATTCCCTCTGGTACAATGATTGATGCCACCCAGGCAGCCATGACTGGTGTGGGAAGAATGATTCATTTTCTTTTTTCTGCACTGCTGGGTTTTGGTCAGGGCTTTCAGCCTGTGTGTGGCTTCAACTATGGAGCAAGGAAATACAACCGCGTGCATGATGCGTTTTTCTATTGTATAAAAACAGGGACCCTCGTCCTGAGTGGAGTTGCTTTTGTCATCTTTATTTTTGCAAAGCCGATCGCCAATGTAGTGGTTGGAACCAGTCCGGAAGCGATGCGTATCGCCACCTTTGCATTCCGCGCCCAGTTGATTACTCTTCCCTTTATGGCATGGGTTGTACTGTGCAACATGATGCTTCAGACCATGGGCATTACAGGACGCGCCACGGTTGTTGCTATTGCAAGGGAAGGGCTTGCATTTATTCCGGTGGTATTCCTTTTGCCGCTACTTACGCAGCAATTAGGAGCAGGTACTCTGCTAGGAATCCAGCTTTCTCAAAGCGTTGCCGATATTTTGGCTTTTTTAATTTCTTTGCCTTTAGGTCTAGGTGTGCTAAAAAGGCTGAAGGGGAATGAACAGATGATGAACCACGATATCTTGTAATAAAAAACTATCAAAATAACGTTGCTTTCCCGCCAATCAATGGAGGGAGAATGCTATAGTTAAATCTTCTGCCTCATTTGTTTTCATAGCTAGTTGAATCAACACCCGAGGGAATTTCTTCGGGTGTCCCTTTTTCTAAAACGGTCTTTTCCCAACACTCACCGTCTTAATCCCATTTGCTAGGTAATCCGCCAACATGGCCATGCTGTCTGCGGCGTCATCGTGGACGTTCTTCACCGTGAAGCTAAAGCTGGTCATTTCATTCATGGCTTTGCGGTAATCATCGTCCCGGCAGTTATCGCTACGGAAATAGAAGGCCCGGATTGTCGGCGCGTGTTGCTCTATTCTCGTCAACTTTGCCATATTCGTTGGTGCTTTTTTGTGCGACATGTTGATGCTGTAATTATGCTCCGACCGGAGGATGCGGTACACATCGTCGCTGTACTCATCGCCGCCGTTGTTAGCCTCGGTGCGCCCCATTTTCACCTTATGCTGCAGGATCTTAGCTACGACCCGGGGCTTGGTACAGCTCTTATCGCGGCGGTCAAAAATCCAATCGTGGATATATACATCATGGCCATACACATAGGCGATGGGCATGCTCAAGCTGTCGCCGCCGCCCCAAGCCACGTCATTCACGAAACAGATGTTATCCGGCTCTCCGTCCGGCAGCACGCCATTATAATAATTCAAGCTATCAGAGGGGAATGCAAGCCCCTCTTTTTCTATGCCATGCTGCATGAACAGACATTCAAAATCCGCGCTGTCGATGGTGGCCTTGATATCCCGGATTTTCTCCGTGGTGTACCGGTCCGGGTGCTCGTATTCAAAGTTGGACACCTCATTTTCATCCCATACCGGTATGGCAATGAAGCGATAGCGCGGATCGTCTCCATGGTCTGCCTCCATGCGTCCTATCGGGTCATAAGAGCTCCATCGGGTGCCCAGCATAATCTGCTTTACATTGTCACCGATCATTCGGGTGGTCAGCGTGGCCGTATAATCGCTGTACAACTTATCCAGACGCTCCGGGGAACGGGCCTCTTCCTTGTTTTTCACCAGGTCATCGGTGATCAGGAAGGTGTTGGCACGGGTACGCCCGGTAACGGATCCACTCATAGACACCAACCCAAGCGTAGGGAAGTCACCGGCGCGGCGGTAGCTGATGGTCTTATATTCAGCGCTGATTGCCGGCTCTCCCAGCCCGGGGAAAATCTCATGAAAACAATACTCCGCCGTATCCGTCAGCATGGAGCGCTCACTGTCCAGAAGCATTTTCGTCATGCCATCGGAATAGGAGATGTACATGTTGGCGGATTTCGGGTCTTTTCCTATGATATATGCAAGCAAAAACTTGATCAGCGTAGTCTTGCCGCAGCCCGGTGGCATGGAGAAACCCAGGAACAGAGCATCCGGATCATCCATAAACTCCTGGATTTGAGTAGCAATGTGGTGCTTGCCCTCCAGCACCTTCCGGCGCGGCAGCCAGAACCTGGCTTTCGGCTCCCGGTTCCACTCCATGGCGATCATGAAATCGTCGAAATTGTGTTTACCGCCCAGGAAGTAGGTTTTTCGCACGATCTCCAGAGCCTCCGCCGTGCGCAGCTTTCTCGCCTCCCGGCGCACCCACCGGGTCCATTCCATGATTTCGGCCGGCTCCTCCAACTGTACAACCAACCCCAGCGCGTCCTCCAGAGACTCTATGGTCTGCTGCGGAAGGCGTTTTATTTTTTCTAATATATTTTCTATAATGTTTTCTGTAGCAATTTCTAATATATTTTCTGACATAAAAAAGAGCGCCCTCCTTTCTTTGGAAGGCGCTCTCGGCGCTCAATAGCTATTTACATGTATTTTTTCACCAGTTCAAGGATTACCAATATCGGGATCAATAGAATCGCGCCAATAATCGCTACGGCTGTCAATCAGCTCACCTCTTTTTTCTGTGTATCAGAAATTGCAAGCGACGTAACCAAGTCAATGCTTTCTTTAATTGATTACTTCTCAAACTCACTCAACTTCCTCAGTCTTTTGCGGGACAAGCTCCACAATATCGCCGATAGTGCAGTTTAAGACTGTGCAGATCTTCACAAGAACCTCCACCCGCACGTCCTCATTTCGTCCGAGCTTGGCCATCGCATTGGTGGTGATCCCTGCCGCATTACAAAGCTGGGTCTTGTTGATTCCCTTATCAATCATCAGCTTCCATAAAGGATTGTAACTGACCCACATGTGCTGCGCCCCCATCCGCTTTCACGTAATTTGTTCAAGTTCTGCAAACATTTTAATCCTGGTGCCGTTTATTGTCAATCAGCTGTTTTCTTGATCCTGCACCTGCGTATAGCAAGTGCGTTCTTAGATGGATATTCTGCTCCGTACATTCCCTTGGTGTACGCCATGTTTTTTATTACCAATCTCTTAGATTTGACTCTTCTTTTTCTCTGTATAATACCACCTTAAGCCCAGATGATCCTATTTTATACTCATAATTTTGTTGCCCACTTTTCTCTTGCTCAAGAAATAAGGTCTCTCTGATTATGACTTTGTCTGTTTCCTTTATATGCTCGTATCCCTCAAACACGGGATAATGGCCGCAGGGGTAGGCTTCCATCACAGCTTGACGGTATTTGAAATGATCTTCTATACTGCCAAACTCGAAATAGGTATGTTTTTGCAATTCTTTTGAAAGCGGCGGAAAGGGTTTATCCTCCAGGCTGTCCGAAATCTGCCGCCGCAAATTTGTATAGGTCAGATTTTCCCCTGCGTCTATAAAATACGACTTTATGGAATCGTCGTCACACCACAGTATCTTTTTCAGCGTACCGCCCTTCGACCAATATAGGCTCTTGATGGCAAAATACAGAAACGGCGTCATGATATGGCGCGTGCCCTTTCCGATTTTGGCGAACTGCCCGCCGTCAAAGAAAGTGTGCTCCACGGGCAGCTTCGTCTGCGTCAGAAACGCCATGGCAAGGTCTGCACCGATGGAAGAAGCGACCACCATCGCCAGCCGCTCCACGCCCTGTCGATGCAGAAAGTCCTCCACCTGCCGTATTTCGTCCAGCTTGCTGACATATTTCTGCCCCTCGCAGTAAACGGTGGAGGTGGGCAAGATGCAGAAATATCGATCCTGCAAATACCTCGCAATCGGTTCGCTGCTTGCTCCTGTCACACCCATTGCATGAAAGAACAGCACGGTAGGATTCCTCCTGTCGCCATATGTTTGAAACAGCATTTCTATCACCTCATATTTTCATAAAAAGCATCATAATCGCCGCCAGTGCTGCCGAAATGACCGCCATACCAATTGTGCCGAACAGCCACTTTTTGCCCTTATCCTTGGCTGTAATGTAGGGTTTCAGGTCTCCCGTTCCCGGAATTTCCCATGCGTTCGTATGTCCTACCCAATAGCCGTCAACCCAAAATCGGTCTATGAGATTCATAACGGACAGTATGACCAGCAGCTGCCAAAAGCCCTGAACGAAGCCCTTTGCGCCGTTGAGCGCATAGACGCAGACCAGCACATAGGCGATGTAGCCGGGGACGCAGACAGCTTTGAAAATCAAAGCGTTCCGCTTTATTTTTTTGTGTGTTGTAAGCCCCAGCTTTACGCACCTACCTTGAACTTCAGGGCTGTAAAGATGCACCATGCCCACCGCGCCCTTGCGGATACCGATGGCGCAAACCAGAATGAGCAGAACGCCAAGTCCTATGCCCTCCAAAATCACCTGTAAAATCATCATTTACTTCCTTATCCCAGCGCCACATCCAGCACCATCATCACGCTGAAGCCGACCGCAAAGAAAATCGTCCCGATGTTGGAGTGCCACCCTTGCGACATTTCGGGTATCAGTTCTTCTACCACAACATAGAGCATTGCACCTGCGGCAAAGCTCAGAAGGTATGGCAGTGCAGGAATGATGCATTGTGCGGCGATAATTGTCAGCACAGCACCGATCGGTTCAACCACACCGGAAAGCACACCGCCGAGAAACGCTCTGCCCTTGCTTTCACCCTCTGCTCGGAGCGGCATGGAGATGATCGCCCCCTCGGGAAAATTCTGAATGGCAATGCCGAGGGACAGGACAAGCGCGCTTGCCGCCGTGATCTGCGCGTTCCCCGCGAGGAAGCCCGCATACATCACGCCGACTGCCATTCCCTCCGGGATATTATGTAAGGTAACAGCCAGCACCATCATGGTGGTGCGCCCGAGATTGCTTTTCGGACCCTCGGCCTGTTCACTTCCCACATGAAGATGGGGAATCAAACGGTCAAGCAGGAGCAAAAACAGCACGCCGACCCAGAAGCCGATAAAGGCAGGGAGGAAGGACAGCTTACCCATGCCCTCCGACTGCTCGATGGCGGGGATCAGCAGGCTCCATATGGACGCCGCCACCATCACCCCGGCGGCGAAGCCTGCAAGGGAGCGCTGCACCAGATCCCCAAGGGATTTTTTCATAAAGAACACGCAGGCCGCGCCCAGTGCTGTTCCCAAGAAAGGAATCATGATTCCAAGAAAGGTTTCCATTTGTCTCACCGCCTGAAGAATTATTTGTTTCTCCTGAATCCCGCCGCGTCCCAGTATTCGGGATGTTCCTTTAAGTACGGGTCTTTATCGCCGCAGATGGTATAATCGCATCGGCAGCCATCCACGCAGGTAGTCGTCCACACCAGCCTTGCGTGGAGCAGCTCCATGGACGCATAGTCCACATTACACAGGGCGGGCATGATATCCGTAAGGCCGTGCCGGATAGCAAACTCCGCTGCCGGACACGACGTAAATTCATAATAGATGGGCTTGTCGGTTTCATAAGGCGCAACCGACATCTCGTAATCGTGCCATTTGTCGCAGCCGCTTTTCGCACGAACAAACGCCTTGTACATCAGCTTCCTCCAGAATGGCTTGTTGCAGTTCACAAACCGCAGCCTGCGGAAGATAGGCCGGATCAGATTTTCCTCCATCTCCTCGATTTCGCGGAAGGATGTGACAGCTTTGCAGACTGTGTAATAGCTCATAATGGCGATGCAGTCGTAGGTGCCGCCTACGCCGTTGTGGAAGTTCCGTTTGCCGCCCAAATCGGTACGCCAGTCAGAGAGAAAGTCCACGTACTGCCGCTGCACCTTTTCCCATACTGTCTCCCGCTCTGCTTCCGGATAGTGCAGGACGATTTTCGCCAGGATTTCTTTCTTGCAAGGCTTTGAATACAGCACATGGCATTTGCGATCAAATAGGAGTTTCTTGTCCTTCACCTGTCTGCCTCTCCCTCATTTCCGCGCCGTGACGCAGAGCCAGTCCTTCTTTTTGTGTATCTGCACATCGTGAAAGCCCGCTTGCTCCAGATACGTCTTCAGCTCGGCGTCCTTGTAGATGGTCATGCCGCCGATGATCTCCGTCCACTTCTTGTCCTTGTCCGTATCGCCGTTGCTTTCGTTGCAGATGAGTAATGTCCCGCCGGGCTTCAGCACCCGGTAAACCTCGCGGAAGCACCGCGGCAGGTCAGGCCAGAAATAGACGGTTTCAAAGGCCGTCACCGCATCGAACCAGTTATCAGCAAACATCATACCCGCCACGCTGCCTTGCAGAACAGCGCAGCGTCCCTCCGCAATGGCGGCCTCGTTGACCTTTTTTGACTTCTCCACGCTGACGGACGAATAGTCGATGCCCTTGACGATACCCTGCGGGCATTTTTTCAGCAGCCTTTTCATGTTCGCCCCGCCGCCGCAGCCGCAGTCCAGCACCTTGGCGTCCGGAGTAAGCTCCAAAAAGTGAAGTCCCCACCGTGCCACAGGACTGTGCCCCAGGTTCATCATGGCGACCATGATTTTCCCGCCAAGCCCCACAGGCTTTCTGGTGTTCTCAAAAAATGACATCTTATCACACCTCCGATTTCACACATTCCGCATAGGTCAGCGGGAAGGACGCCTTTAGAACAGCGCTTTTCCGCACCGCCCAGCCGTTTTGCCGTAGGAAGCGCAGGTATTCCTCGCTCGTCCACTTGCTGTGGAGGGGAAAGCCCACACGCTTCATAAAAAATGCCCTGACCTTGCCGGAAAACGAGTTTCCCGCGTGGGTGAAGGTCGGCGCGATGAGCACACCGTCGTCCTTCAGTACCCGTTTTATCTCTTGCAGGGCTTTTTCCGGCTGCGGCACGATGTGCAGTGCGTTGGACACGATCACCACGTCGAAGGACTCCTCCACATATGGCAGACGGAACATATCCTGCACCGAAAAGTGCAGCTTCGCCGATTGGTTGTCCCGTTTTGCCTCGGCGATCATCTCTGCGGAGGCGTCCGTCGCCTCAATGTGCGCCGCCGCGTTCACGATGTGCTTTGCGATCAGCCCCGTGCCGGTTGCCAGCTCCAGCACCGTTTTATGCCGCACAATTGGTCGGATCAGCTCATACATCTCGTCATACGCCGCTCGATCCTTTCGCATGAAGCGGTCGTACCGACCGGCATTTTTGTCCCAGAAGTCATTAGGTTCTCGCATGGCTATCATTCCTTTCAAAGTTAGATTCATCTAACCGATACGCACAGTTACATAGTTAGAGGACGCTAACCACTGTATCTCAGAAAAGCCGCATCTCTGCGGCCTTCCGCTTATTTAAATAACTCCCTGCAAGCGCCGTACACCAGCGTTTCCAGCACCTGCGGGTACAGTCCTCCTATTTGTTCCTTATGTGAGACGGTCAGAATCAGTCCGCGTACTGTCGCGACGGCAAGTGAAATCCCCCGTTTAGGAACAAGGTCATATTTTTCCAGAAGTTGACGAATGTGCGTCTCGTCATCGTGGTAGTGGGCAGTCTTCACTTCCTCCGGCAGCCGGTGCAGGAGGAACTCCGCGTCGTTTTCGATGAAAACGAAGGCTTTCGTCTCGGAGAGCCATCGGCAGGCCGCCAAGATCGCCGCTGCCGTGCGGCTGGCCGGGTCAATCGCCGCATTTTCCTGCAAGGACTTCTGCGCCGCCGCAAAACACTCGGTATGGATATCCTCCAGCACAGCGAAAAACAGCAGCTCTTTGGAATCAAAGAATTTATAAAACGATCCCTTGGAGATTCCAACGGCTTCCGTCAGCTGCTCAACAGAGGTCTTCTGCATTCCGACAGTAACGCCGCAACACCGCGCCTCCCGGATCAGATCCCTGCGAATCGTTTCATTCTGTTCTTCTGTAAAAGCCACTGCACACCCCTTGGATTTATGACCACATTTATTATTTCAGTCAAATTGTAGCACGATTCGAAGATGTTGTCAACGGCGTCGGTTTGCCTTCTATCATGATCAAATCAGATTCAGCCTTTCCATCTCAAACGGCACGACCACGGATTTCAGTAATCTCGCCTCCGGCAATCTCTGAACAAACCGTATCGCCGTATTTACAAAGATGTTAGATTTTACTGTATCCCAATCCGCCAGCCTGACGATCTCCGCTGTGTCGTTTTCAAAATCGAACCGAATTTCGCCCCATTCGCCGTCGTTGTCCGCCTGATATTGGTAGACAGCGGCGGCTATTTTTTTGTTCTTCTTGCGGCGCTCGGTCTGTTTCAGCGTCACGGTATGGATCACACCGCTTTCCAGCAGCTTCAGCCGCAGCTTGTCTAATGTGCGCCGGTAAAACCGCTCCGCACCGCTGGCTGTCGTTCCTTCAAAATCCACCGCTAAATCTTCAAAGGTGGACTGCGTGGACAAGGGGCTGACGCGCCCGCAGGTCATGCAGATGGCGTTCCGCTTTTCCAGATACCATTGCTCTTTGTAGGAAAGTTGCTCAAATGCTGCCGTGACCGCCTTTGCCTGTATTCCGTTCCAGAGGATTTCGGCATAGTTCCAGCTATCGTCGCGTGTCACATCCTCGCCGGTTTCTTCGCCGTCCTCGTCCTGCTCCGTGCGGTAGAGGGAAACGATACTGCGGTTGCGCTGGGCAATGGTCAGCAGCTCATCCGCAGATACGCTTTCGTCCATGTATCCGCTTTGAGCGGCAAACTCGGAAACGACCTCTGCGCGACTCTTGCCTGAACCGTTGTAGATTGCGCCGATCTGGCGTACTCGCCGGTACTCTGCAAGACTGGCAAAGGAACCGGCTTCTCCCATCATACGGCAGAACAGCAGCCCGTCCTGAATATAATGCTTCGCGTATTTCAGGAATTCTGTTTCCTGCGCCGGGTCGAACCTCGGCAGGCAAAACAGCAGCATTTGCAGGACTTCCAGCTTGTAGTCCAGAAAACGCGTCGGGTCGTAGCGGTCAATTCCGCTACGGGTGAGAAACCGGTAAACCACGCTGTTCAGACGCTTTTCAAAGTGGTGCAGGAAGAAGGAAAAGTATGCAAGGTCTTTGTGACGGACAGCTTCGCATATGTAGTCGTTCAGCTCCATTTGCGGCGGTTCCGGGTCAAGCTGAAAGACGTTCCGGACTTCGCGCATGGTCAGGCTGTCCTCATTGGCGAACGGCACTTTGGACGCATAACCGGACAGTTCCCATGTGTAGCCCACAAGCTGTGCCGGTATCAGTTTGTCACGGTTATCCTCCATGTCTGCACCTCCCACCGCTATGGCGTTCCATTACCGCTGCATCGTTTCTTTCACTTCTGCCAGCAGAGCCGCCTGCTCCATCTCGGCGGCATAGCCGCCCTGCGCATAGCCACTGTCTTGCAGGGCCTTTTCCAGCTTGCTTTTTGCCAGTGCTTTCATTGCGGCGGCGGTCTGCTCGTCCAGCGTACCGCGGCCAAGATACTGCGTGATCGTGTTGAACCGCTTCGTATAGATTTTCTTGATGGGATGATCTGCGGCAAGCTCCCGCTGCTCGCGTCCACGAAGATTCCCGACTTGACGGCAGGTGCGCCCGCGTTTGTCTCCGGGAGCCAGACCGTCACAGTACTTGGCATATCTTGCGTCGGTAGTCAGGAACCATTTCCCGCAGACGGCGCATTTCCTCGGCGCGTGTCCGACGCATAGGCCCTCGTACAGATCGGAGCGGAACATAGACACGAAAGACATATAGTGCATCCGGCGCATGAGCTGCGGCGCGTCTTGAGTGGAGCGGACGGAAGATACATATTGAATTGTTGTGTTGGAAAATGCCTGCCATGACTTGTCATCCAGTGACAGCTTCGGCTGTCCGGAGAATATCCTGCCAAACACCTGCGCATAGCCGTCCGGAGTCCGCTTCCCCTTATGCAGCTCGTCTGCAAACGCCGTCATACCGCTTTTGTAGTTGCGAATGGTGGCGGGGAGCTCCTCCGCAAGGGTGATGATCTTCGTTATGCCAACGCCCTGCCTGAACTGTTCGTTGAAGGTGGCCAGCAGTCCAACCACGGCGGCAGCCTGCACATAGGCAAGGGTATTCTGAATCCCTTCCTCCGAGAAGATATGCTCCACACGCCCGTTGTAATAAGCAGCGTCGGCACGGGAAAACGGCAGTGTATCCTTCGCAAGCTGTATCATATGCAGAACACTGCCCTTGGCAGGACGAAGCAACTCGGCAGTCAGATTGTTCTCTTTGATTGCCGCGACGATCTTCTGCAAGGGGATACTTGCCTGTGTCAGCTTTTCCCTCAGCGTATCCGGGATGTTCAGAGCTTCACAGCCAATGGTGCCGCTGGGTACGGTTTTGCCCTCGTAGGTCACACTGTCCTGCCAGTAGTCCAGCGTCAGCAGATTGTGGTCAATGATTGGTGCAGCCATGCGCTTCCTCCTGTCACGTTTTTTTAATTATACCACGAGAATATGAACGTGGAAAGACCTGTCATGTTTTTTGAAATGAACTTGTCATGCCATCCGCCTGTTATTTACGAATTCGAACATAAAACAGACAGAGAGGTGCGAAAGCCGCCGCTCAAATCTATTTTACGGAGGATAACGCATGAATTGTTTTCAGAACGTCAAATATGGCGTAAGCTGCCGGGAGGCAGCAGAGCGGTACGGTGTGGAGGTCAACCGCTACAACAAAGCCCTCTGCCCCTTTCATAACGACCGGCATCCCAGCCTGTATGTGGCAGACGATCATTATTATTGTTTTGCCTGTGGCGCACATGGGGATGTGATCGGCTTTGCCGCCAACTTTTTGGGTTTGCCGATTTACGAAGCCGCCCAGCGGCTTGCAGCAGACTTCGGCATTGACACGGACAGACCGCCGACAAAGGAAATCCTTGAAAAACGCAGACAGCAAACAGAAGCACAGCAGCTCATGGAAAACGAGCGGCTGTGCTTTGCTGTTCTGTCCGATTATGCCCGTGTGATGCGGGACTGGAAGGTGCGGTATGCGCCGCAGTCACCTGACGAGCCTGTTCACGCACGGTTCATGGAAGCCTGTCACAAGCTCAATGAAACGGAATATTATCTGGACGTTCTGTGCGCAGGTGATTCTCACGAACGTGCCGAGGTGGTCAGTTATCTGCTTGCAGATGGTCGGTTGGACAAGCTCAAGGAAAAAATCAATGGGAGGGATGCAGCGTGAACAAGAAGTATGCCGGGCTGGATTTTCCAGCATGGTTCGATGGCAAAGACATCAATGAGGCGGCTTTTTGCCGGGAGTTTCTGTCAAAGAACAAGCTCATCTATGCGGACAACGCATTTTTCACATCGGACGGACGGCTGACAGACCCGCTGCTGCTGAAAGAGAAAATCTATGCCGAGCTGGAGTGCTGTGCCGCAAAGAACATTCCGCGCACCATTTCCAATATCGTGGAGATCATGAAGCTGGCGGCTCATGCAGAGAGCTTCCCGCCGAAGCCGGATGAGATTCATGTGCAGAACGGGACGCTCCGCATCGACGGCAGCTTTCTTGCAGGACGGCCTGAGATCGTGCGCAGCCGGTTTCCCATTGCTTACAATCCGCAGGCCGAGAGGCCGGTTGTCTGGCTGCGATTTCTCTCTGAGCTGCTCTACCCGGAGGACATTCCCACCTTTCAGGAGTATATCGGCTATTGCCTCATTCCCAGCACCAAGGGGCAGCGTATGATGATCCTCAAGGGCGAGGGCGGCGAAGGAAAATCGCAAATCGGTCCCGTGCTGGCGCGGCTGTTTGGCTGCAATATGAAGGACGGCAGCATCGCAAAAATTTCCGACAACCGATTTGCCCGCGCCGATCTGGAGCACATTCATCTTCTTGTGGATGACGATATGAAAATGGAGGCTCTGAAGCAGACCAACTATGTCAAATCCATCGTTACCGCACAGGGCAAGATGGATCTGGAACGCAAAAGCGTCCAGAGCTATCAGGGGTGGATGTATGCCCGGCTGCTGGCATTCTCCAATGGCGATCTGCAATCCCTCTACGACCGCAGCAACGGCTTTTACCGCCGCCAACTGATCCTGACCACAAAAGAGAAGCCTGCCAATCTTGTGGACGATCCCGATATTGCCGAGAAGATGAAGCGAGAGGCTGAGGGCATTTTTCTCTGGGCGCTTGAGGGCTTGCAGCGGCTTGCGGCGAACAGCTTCCGATTCACGGAAAGCCCCCGGACGCTGAACAACCGGGAGTACGTCAAGCGTGACGCCAACAATGCCATCGACTTTATGGAGTCCACCGGCTATATCCGGTTGAAAGCGGATATGTCTGTCACCTCCAAGGAGCTGTATGCCATTTACGGAATCTGGTGCGATGAAAACGGGCTGACACCCATCCGGCAGCGCTCGTTCAGCGATTTTCTGATGCGGAATCTGAAGACGTACAATCTGGAGCATACGAACACCGTCACGAACGCCACCGGGCGCAGAGTGTGGGGGTATCTCGGCATTGAGCCGCTGATCAGTCCCCGTATATCTGAGAATTGGGGCAATTCACTATGTACGTATGTACCGGAAAGCTGACGCGCACCCAATCGTGAACAAATCCGTCCATGCCGTGAAATGCCGCTTGCCCTGCACCGCCGGTACGTATGTACACAGCAAAATGCCGTAATTCCGCTATGTACAGAGTGCCGGTAGGATGCCAAAAACGGCACATTGAAGTCAATCCTTGTGAAATTCATGAAAATTTTCACCGCAAGCCGAATGCAATGCACCGCCCGGTGATTTACCAAAGCGTGAAACTGCTGCACCGGACTGCGGCATATCCTGCCGTTCCGCATGACCTCGCGCAGAACGATGAAGCCGATAGGGTGCTGCTGCGTACAGGGCATCATAGGCAGAAATCTGAGCGGATTTGTGGCATAGCAGATTTTTCACCCACAAGCACACCAGTATCACCAATACGAAACCACACTACACGAAATTATGGAGGTAAAAAACTGATGAAATCCAATCTGAGAAATGAGATCAAGTCGTACATCGTCCGTCAGGGCATGACCATGCAGGAGGTGGTCGATCTGCTGCGGGACGAACACGGCTGGTCTGACAGCGT
>Ga0129308_1001385_pt1 | contig 25593 bp, 25 predicted proteins | sample L827metagenome_FD_94440 | JGI IMG/M metagenome (GOLD analysis project Ga0129308, IMG submission 94440) | Ring-tailed lemur group fecal microbial communities from Wisconsin, USA - L827 metagenome | ecosystem: Host-associated > Mammals > Digestive system > Large intestine > Fecal | place: USA... | reverse complement strand
CTTTATCAAAATATTTATAATCGGTCTGACAAATATAAACCAGCCTTTCGTCAAACGAAATCACATTCAAACTCTGATACTGTCTGATATTTTGAGGAAGATTCCGATGAACAAATTCATTGGCCTGGTCATTCATCCGGCCAATACAGATACATTGAATAAGTTGAACAACATACTTCTGTATTCTCCTTCTTCCAATTTTCTTTTCTGTTTCTTCCCAAAATAAGTCGGTCATTTTTCCCAAAATGTCCTCATCAAACTCATCCATCCAAATGGTTTGTAATATGGTCAGCACTCTTTTTCACATTTAAATGCCAACATAGTTTCCATATTGTTGTCTGATTCCACTATTTTCATATCACAAAAACCTTCCTGTTTCGCATCCTGAAACAATTGATTCTTGAAATCTTCAAAACAACTTACATTCAGCATTTTTATCGAAGGTTTTACATTTAAAGGCCTTGGATATAAATCCACCTTGGATACAAAATAAACCATCAAAACAGCCAAACACAGAAATACTACCAACATAATATGAGCAAGATTTTCCCACTCTGGATTTATTCCCCACTCCACCCTACACATAACATAAAGAAGGGCAATTATCCAACACCAGCACGACAATATATAAACTTTCACCAATACAACTTTATTTTTCATCTTCATTCCTCTCATCTCCCTCCGAATCTTCTATACTGACACTGAGTAAAGCTCGGCTGATAGTCAGAACTCTACCCAGTATCATTTTTCTAACTAGTATTACTCAATCCATATAGATAATATCGAATTCTTTATTCCAGCATACGCCGCCTTCTTAATTCATTAATAGCATAATTTGCAAGATTATATACAGTTACTACTGTTGCCTGAACTAAAGATTGTCCCCAAGTTTTCATAGCATACTTACCAAACATTGCTGAAAACAGTTTTGTTGGCTGAGACCATCCTCTATTTGTCGGAGATACTTTGGCTCCAATTTCTCCACCCAATATCAATTCTGCAAACCGGCTTATTATCACAATACGCATACAGATTTTTATCCGTCAATTCCATAGGTAACATTCCTACAAGGCTTATATCATCCGCACTGAAAAATCGGCAAATCTCAGGACTATAGTAACGGCTGGATACATAGTAAAGCTTTGTTTCAGTATTGTAATAATATCCTCGATAACGGATTGGGCTATCCTGTCCAAGGGTTGAAGCCATACTGCCAAAAACACTTCGGATATTTCCCCAGACATCATAGCTGTACTCAACATTATTATACAGAATGGAGACAGGATTTCCAACACTGTTATAGGAAAATCTCATGTCCAGGCCATAAGCCTTTTCACGCATCAGCAGGTTTCCGCTATAGAAGTAAATATACTTTGCGCCTCTGGGCCGCCGCTCCTTGTCCATGTGAAGATCATATATCATAGGTGAATGTTCTCTGGCTCGGCACTTCAATTGCCGGTTTTAATAACAATAAATGGACTATAGTTTTTTAACTACAGTCCATCTATTAAAATTTTCTAGAAATTATCACGTTTTCAAGGTTTTTTAAAAATCAGAACCAGACATATATAAAAATCCCCGCCGAAGTCTCCTGCGCTCTATCCGTCAGACAATCATATGAGCGGCCGCAGGTTGGTTTTTCGGCGGGTATTTTTAATTCTTAATCCTTATTCTTTCCAGTGCAGACGGTGGAGTTCACCAAGCAACTGCATCTGTTTAAAGTTTTGCTGACGCAGGGCCTCGTAAAGTACGATAGCCACGGAGTTTGACAGATTCAGGGAACGGATATTTTCAAGCATTGGTATCCGCACACAGAATTCCTCATGTTCAACGAGAATCTCTTCCGGAATTCCGGCGCTCTCCTTACCGAACATAATATAGGCATCCTCTTCATAGGCCACATCCGTATAAACATGTTTGGCTTTGGTCGTCGCCATGTAAAGTTTTCCCTGACATTCCGGATTTTTTTCAAGAAAATCGGCAAAATTATCATAGACTGTCACGTCCAGATCCTTCCAGTAATCCATCCCGGCCCGGCGGAGCTGTTTTTCATTAATTTTAAAGCCCAGCGGTTCGATCAGATGCAGCCTGGAACCGGTCGCTACACAGGTTCTTCCAATGTTTCCCGTATTTGCCGGAATCTCCGGCTCTAATAACACAATATTCAGCAACTAAATCAGTCCTTTTTCTTTACGAATTTCTGCAACAAACCGTGCAATGCGGTCCGTCGCATGTTTCAACTCATCCAATGAATAGGCGTAAGAAATACGCAGGAAGCCTTCGCCGCAGTCACCGAAAGCCGTTCCCGGAACGACAGCCACCTTTTCCCGGTTCAAAAGCTCCATAGCAAACTCATCCGAAGTCATGCCAAGTTCCTTGATACTTGGAAATACATAGAAAGCTCCGAAAGGTTCAAAACACTTCAGCCCCATCTTACGGAAGGTATGCACGAGGAAACGACGGCGCTGATTATAGGAAATCCGCATTTCTTCCACATCCTTGTCCCCATTTTTTAAAGCCGATACGGCAGCATACTGGCTTGTCGTCGGCGCACACATGATTGCGAACTGATGAATTTTCAGCATCTGTTCCAAAATGACATGAGGTGCGCAGGTATAGCCGAGACGCCATCCGGTCATGGCATACGCCTTTGAGAAACCATTGATCAAAATGGTCCGTTCTCGCATTCCGGGCAGAGAAGCAATCGTTACATGTTTTGCCCCGTAGGTCAGTTCGCTGTAAATTTCATCAGACATCACAAGAATGTCTTTCTCAATACAGACCTCGGCAATATCTTCCAAATCTTCCCGTCGAAGCACAGAACCTGTCGGATTATTTGGAAACGGCAGGATCAACACCTTTGTCTTTGGTGTGATCGCTGCAAGAAGCTCTTCCTTTGTCAGACGGAACTCATTTTTCTCCTGAAGCTCCAAAATAACAGGCTTTCCGCCGGCCAAAATGGTACATGGCTCATAAGAAACGTAGCTTGGCTGAGGGATAATAACCTCATCTCCCGGATTCAGCACTGCCCGCAGGCCAATATCAATAGCTTCCGAACCTCCAACAGTAACCATGACCTCTGTATCCGGATTATATTCCACCTGATACATCCGTTTCAGATAGTTGCAGATTTCATTTCTCAAATCTTTCAGACCGGAATTGGACGTATAAAAAGTCCGTCCCCGTTCCAGCGAATAAATACCTTCCTCCCGAATATGCCATGGCGTATCAAAATCCGGCTCACCAACACCGAGAGAAATAACATCCGGGTCATCCATCTCGGATACCAAATCAAAAAATTTACGTATACCGGAGGGCTTGATGCCTACGGTACGTTCTGCTAACATGTTTTTCACGGTGTAATCAACATCCTTTCACGAGGGCTCTGGGAAACAAAAATCGTCCCGTGTTCTTTGTATTTTTTCAGTACAAAATGGGTCGCTGTACTGAGTACGGAATCCAGAGGAGACAGCTTATCCGAAACAAACATGGCAACCTCCTGTAAAGTCTTTCCTTCCAGCATGACCATCAGGTCAAATCCACCGGAAATCAAATACACCGAATTCACCTCGCTGAAATTGTAAATTCTCTCTGCGATCCGGTCAAATCCCTGACCCCGCTGCGGTGTTACCCGAACTTCGATCATGGCAATAACCTTCTCGTTATTCACTTTATTCCAGTTGATCAGGGTATGATATCCACAAATAATCTTATCCTGTTCCATTTCATAAATCGCTCTGGATACATTATCCTCTGTATCTCCCAGGAGAACAGCTAAATCTTCCACGCTGACCTTACTGTTCTTCTCCATAATGGCTAAAATCTTTTCTTTTAATTCACTCATTTTTACTAATCCTCCAAGAAAATCTATATGATATTATATAATTCGTCCGTTTTCGGCGGTTCCAGATAACGCGTCTCCCCCTCGTCATAAATAATGACTTTATCGTTATTATCTGTAAACTTACCGATGACCGCACTGTGGATACCTTCTTTTTTCAAAAGCTCCACCAAATCATGTCCCTTATCGCAGGCGATAAGCATGGACCCGCTGGAAATAAGCTGATACGGATTCAAATCAAAAAACTCACAAATTTCCACCGTCTCCTGTTTCAGCGGAACCTTTTTCAAATCTACCGTAAGACCCACATTGCCTGCGGCCGCCACTTCCCAAAGGGCGCCGAAAACTCCGCCCTCCGTAATATCGTGCATGGCCGAAACACCGAAGTCTCTGGCAAACAATGCCTCCCTGACTACAGATATATACTGGATGAAGCCTTTTGCCCGGTCCACAAACTCCTGACTGTAATGCTCACGAAGTTCTGCTTCTTTGGCAGATGCAATGATGGAAGTGCCTTCCAGACCGACCCATTTGGTCACTACAATATCCTGTCCCGGCTGGGCGCCTTTTGTGAAAATGACTGCGTCCTTTTTCACTTTGCCAACGCCAGTTACCGTAACCACCGGTTGATTGACCACCGCTGTCACTTCAGTATGACCTCCGATAATTTCTATATTTAATGGTTCACAGGCCGATTCGATCTCCCGCATCAGAGATTTCAAATCAGCCTCCTCGGCGTCTTGCGGCAAAAGTATGGCCAAAAGTATCCCCACCGGCTCAGCCCCCGCCGAGGCCAGATCGTTTGCCGTTACATGGACAGCCAGAGTACCGATATCCGAAGCCGCCCCCGTGATCGGATCCGTAGAAAGAACAAATACTTCCCCCGGCGCAAGTTCCAATACGGAACAATCTTCACCCACCCCCGGATGGATCAAAACTTCGTCTCTTTTTAATTTTATCTGTTTAAATACCGAGCGTTTTAAAACATTCTCCGGTACTTTACCAATCTTCATGTTAAAAGCTCCTTAATATTTATAAAAATGAAACTAAAATTCCAGCCACCATTGCTATAACTAACAATATAACAATGACTCTTGAAACGATTGTCCGTGTTTTACGATTCATGCTCTATTCACTCCTTATTTTCTCACAGCCCCCGGCCCGCTCTGCCGTATCATCCGGCCATACTGAAAAAGAATTTTATCAATCAGCCGGGATGCTTCGCTCCGGGTCAGAGTTTCCAAATCGCTATTAATGTCTATTTTATGATATTTTGCTAATTCCTTCAAGTATTCCTTTTGCCGATTTGTCGCCGGCTGGATTTTCTTCTGCTTCCACACCAGCGGCGCCGCCGTAAAAAGCTTTTCCTCCGACGCGCCAAAATAATATTTCAGCGTCTGATACAGCTTCGCCGTCGCCAGCGCATCATGATAAGCCCGATGGGCCGAAGTATTCACGATGCCATAATGATCACACAGACTTTCCAGGCTTTTTGACGGCAGGTCCGGCAAAACCTTCCGTGCAATCTTTAACGTATCCAGTCCGTCGTTTTTAAAATCCATATAATATTTCTTCGCATATCGGTATGTAAACCGGTAATCAAACATCAGATTATGTCCAACCACCGGGTATTCCCCGCAAAAATAAAGAAAATCATAAATTGTCCGGTCCGTCGGCCCTGCATCAGCCACCATATCATTGCTGATACCGGTCAATGAAGTCACCATCGGTGAAATCGGATTGTCCGGCTTCACAAACCGGGAAAACCGGTCGATCACCTTCCCCTCTTCGACCTTGACGGCACCGATTTCGATAATCTCGTCCTTCTCTGGTGAAAGTCCCGTCGTCTCCAAATCAAAACATACATAAGAATTTACCATCATTTCACCTCACAGGACGGACAATAGTCCCTTAAAAAACACTCACCGCATTTTGGACTTCGTGCCGTGCATATCTGCCTTCCCAGGGTGATGATCTGTATATTATACATGATCCAGTGATCCTTCGGCAGCACCTTCATCAAGGCGTATTCCACCTTTTCCGGATCGGTCTCCTTTGTAAATCCAAGTTTTTTCGAAATCCGTTTCACATGGGTATCTACCACGATACTCGGTTCATCATAAATATTCCCCAGAATCACATTAGCCGTCTTACGTCCAACTCCGGCCAGAGACGTCAGCTCTTCCAAAGTCTTCGGCACCTCTCCGCCAAACTCCTGAACGATTTTCCGGGAGGCCAATACGATGTTCCGAGCTTTATTTTTATAGAAGCCCACCGAATGAATCAGTTCCTCCACCTCGTCAATATCAGCGTCCGCCAGAGCTGCCGCATCGGGATAACGCGCAAACAGCGGTCCGGTCACAATATTTACCCGGGCATCCGTACATTGAGCGCTTAAAATCACCGCAATCAAAAGCTGCCACGGACTTTCATGATTTAAATAACAAATTTTTTCTGTCCCATAGTGTTCATCCAGTAAACTCAGGACTTTTTCAACTCTTTGTTTCTTTGTCAACCTCATCTATTTTCACCTCAACGGTCCGGCTTTTATAGGTCAATGGATCCCGGTTCAGATAGTCAAACCAGATAAACACATCGCCGTCCGTCTCCTTCTCTCCGGCCACCGCTGCCCGGATATCCTTTGTAAAATGCTCGATATGGGTCATACGCTGAATCTGTTTCGTCGTATACCCTTCATACCCGGAAAAATAACGCGCCCTGTTTTCTTCATTTTTGAAAAATTCCACATACATGGTTTTGTACGGGTCCTGGCTGCCCGCCCAGGCCGGCCGGCTTTTCACATTTTCCCTCAAATATAAATCATAGGTTAGAATCTGTGTAAAAATACCTGTTTCTTCTATATTTAAGTTTTCCTTCACAAAATCCAGCAGAATTTCATATCTAGCCATCCGTGAATGGCTGATACCATTTAAGCCCCTTGCTTCATAATACCCGGCCAGCGTCTCGTACATGGCAAAAGCCGATGGAAAATACTGTTCCAGCCAGTCCAGACTGTTTTCAAACTGGCGGCTGTTGTAATAAACCTCCACCATCTCTTCCACAGCCTTTAAAACAAGAATATCATCATAGGAAAGCCAATGTGTGGCCATCACCTCATAAGGCGGTTCCGGCTGATATACCAGACCATAGTCTTCCGCCTTTTCCCGCATATAGGAGCCTTTCAGCACCTTCAAAAATCCAAGCTGAAACTGTTCCGGTTTCAGGGCATAAACATCATTAAAGGATTCTTTGAACCTTTCTAAATCCTCAAAAGGAAGTCCTGCGATCAAATCCAAATGCTGGTGGATATTTTTCCCCTCATGAATCCGCATGACAATCCCTTTAAGTTTCTCAAAAGACACATTTCGACGAATTTCTTTAATCGTTGCCGGATTCGTCGATTGAACACCGATCTCTAACTGGATCAGCCCAGGCCGAAGTCCGGCCATAAAATCAAGCTCTTCCTCTGTCAATAAATCTGCCGTTATCTCAAAATGAAAATTCGTCTTGCCCTTATCGTGGGCCTTAATAAATTTTAAAATTTCCATAGAGTGTTCCCGTCGGCAGTTAAAAGTCCGGTCCACAAATTTAACCTGGGGTATCTCCCAATCGATAAATTGCTGCAATTCCTTTTTCACCAGCTCCAGGTCCCGGAAGCGCACCTTTTTCTCCACCGAAGAGAGACAATAGCTGCACTGGAAGGGACATCCCCGGCTCGTCTCATAATAGATGATTTTATTCTTAAAATCCTCCGGCTGCGTATAGACAAAATTCAATTGACTCATATTGACGAAATCCCTTGGAAAATGGACATGCACTTTGCCGTCCATATGCCGGTGGCCAATTCCCAGTATCTCTTCGACATTTTTTTCACCATTCCAGCAGGCCATCATTTCCCGGAAAGTATCTTCACCCTCGCCATACATGATGCCGTCAATAAAATTCCAATTTTTCAGCCGTTCATCCACATCAAAGGAAACTTCCGGACCGCCGAGCCAGATTTTTATCCCAGGCATGACCTGCTTCAGCCACCCGGCCACCTGTTCCACGATCCCGATATTCCATATATAACAGGAAAAACAGATAATATCCGCCTTTTCTCGATACAGACTTTGAAAAATCTCTTCCGGATATTGATTAATAGAATATTCCATCAGTTTTACCTGAGGCTCATAGCTTCCACAATTCGCCTTCAAGCTGTAAACAGCCAGATTTGAATGAATATATTTTGCATTTATTGCAGTTAAAAGTACTTTCATTTTTTCACCTAAAAAATCCTTTATTAATTACCTTACTATATTCTTTTAAATAGTCAATAGCCAAATTGGGGAAAGTGTGCTATACTAGTACGCAAAAAATGATTTGCATGCAAACTATTCCTCGGAAATAGTTTGGAAAGGAGTTTTATTATGAGATACGAGGGAATTGTTTACCGTCCCCCAAGTGAAGCCCGCAGCCTGATTCTTCAATTGACCATTGGATGCGCCCGGAACGAATGTACCTTCTGTAATATGTATAAAGACAAAAAATTCCGCATCCGTGACCTGGATGAAGTCGTTGAAGATATGATTATGGCAAAAAAATACTACATGTTTGATATTGAACGGGTATTCCTTGCCGACGGCGATGCTTTAATTGTAAAAACACGCGATTTACTTTATATTATTGACAAGATTCATGAAATCCTTCCGACCGTTAACCGGATCACCGCCTACGGCGCACCGAAAGACGTTCTTGCAAAAACTCCGGAAGAATTAAAGACTTTACGCGAAGCCGGTCTGGACATGGTCTATATGGGCGCCGAATCCGGTTCCGATAAAGTATTGAAGGCTGTTAAGAAAAATGCGACCCAGGCAGAAATCATTGAAGCCGGACAGAAATTAAAAGCGGCTGGTTTAAAATCTTCCATCACGCTGATTTCCGGCCTTGGCGGTATCGAAAATCTGGAAGAACATGCGGTAGAATCGGCCAAAGTCATCTCCGCGATCAAACCGGAATATGCCAGCCTTTTGACTCTGCTCATTGAACCGGGCACACCGCTTCATGAACAGTGGAAAGCCGGAGAATTTCACCCTCTGGAAGGACCGGACGCCATTTTCAAAGAAATGACCCTCTTCCTCCAGAATATTGACAGCGAAGGCACTGTATTCCGTGCAAACCATGCGTCCAACTATATTCCTCTCGGCGGCACATTCAACCGGGATATCCCGGCGCTGCTGGCTCAGATTGATCAGGCTGTAAAGAGTCGGGCTTTCCGTCCGGATACTTTCCGTCAGCTTTAAACAACACCAAAAAACAATAAAGAGGTTATTTCCCAGTCTTTTATAACTCAGGAAATAACCTCTTTTTTTTAATGACAGCCATGATGACCACAGCCATGGCCTTCGCCATGATGACCATGTACGCCGCAATTATGGCCTTCACCACGACCCTCGCCGTGATGATTACACATCACATCCGGATTATAATTCAGATTTCCAGCCAGGAAGGATGCCACCTGAGCGTCCGCATCTCCGCAGGCGCCGCCGAATAACTGGATTCCTGCTGCAGCCAGCGCATTTCTTGCTCCGCCGCCAATACCGCCGCAGATCAGCACATCAACCCCCTGTCCTGCAAGAAAACCGCCCAGTGCGCCGTGGCCCTGACCATTGGTATCTACAACTTCTGCGGCAACGACTTTGCCGTCTTCTACTTCATAAATTTTAAACTGTTCTGTATGACCAAAATGCTGGAACACCTGACCATTATCATAAGTTACTGCAATCTTCATTCTCTTTTCTCCCTTTCCTTTGGCTTTTTGTTCGCACAGCGTATAATTCCCGCCTTCAATTTTCAGAGATGCGCCTTCCACCAGGAAACGAGCCAGCTTCTTCCGCGCTTCCGCATACAGCGCCTGTATCGTCGCTCTGGAACCTTCCATCTGACGCGCACATTCCTCCTGGGAAAATCCCATATAATCAATTAAACGAATGGTTTCATACTCTTCCACGGTAAGTACGATGCCCGAATCACTCCCCTGACTTCCATAAAAATTCCAGCACATGGGGAGTCGGCAGACTTTCCGGGATTTTGCCGGTCTGGCCATCTGCACATCTCCTTTCTTCTCTAGAATACTCCAATTATTAGCATATGTCAATAATATCTATTTAACGGGTAATATTCCTCAGCCATTTTCTTGACCGATATCTTGCATAGGAAAAGGGCAGCTTCAGCATTTCATCGCAGGTCAGGCACAGGTAAACCGCCCACACCGGAAGTTTCAGGAAAAAAGCCCCGACAAATCCCAGTGGTATACAAACTGCCCAAAGCGAAAGAAAATCGAGCAGCAGACCAATCCGGGTATCCCCGCCGGCCCGAAAGGCTCCAACGATAAATGTCACATCCACCGCCTGACACACAACATAGAGCGCCATAATGACCATCATCTGACGAAGGTAGCCGCTGGCCTCCGGGGTCAACGTCATAAAACGCCGGGCAATCGGACTGACACAGAGAACGACTACACCACCGGCAATTCCCAGAACAGCGCTCAGCTTCACCAGCCTGTCTGCATAAATGACCGCCAGATCTTCTTTCTTCTCTCCAATAGTACGTCCGAGAATGATCGCCGCCGCATTAGCGATACCAAGAGTTACCACTGTTGCCAACTGTCGGGTCACCTGGGTAATAGAGTTTGCAGCCACCGCCGCGCTTCCCAGATGCCCGATAATCGCCGCAATCGCAGATATTCCGGTTCCCCAGGCCAACTCGTTTAATATCACCGGCAAGGCATAGACCTTAAAATCTTTCATCAGCGCTTTTTCCCGCACAAACAGCAACGCCGGCCGGAATCGTACCGATTGATTAATCTTTAAGATATAAAAAATGACGATACTGCATTCCACCACATGGGCAATGACCGTAGCACAGGCCGCTCCGGAAACACCCATGGCCGGTGCCGGACCAAGACCAAAAATGAACACAGCATTAAAAATGACATTGAACACTAAAGATATCGAATAAACCAGTGTTGATATGATCACCCGCTCAACACTCCGCATAATATTCAAATACACAACGGCCGCTGCCGCCAGCGGATAGGACCATGAAACGATACGAAGATAATTGACACCTTCCTCAATAATAATCTGTTCTGAAGTAAAAATCTTCATCAATGCCGTCGGCATAAGCTGGGCTGCCGCAAAAAAAAGAATCCCAACGAATAATCCGATTCGCATCGATATTCCAAGGACCTTTTCAATGGTCTCTATATCCTTTTTACCCCAATACTGAGCAGTGATCACCGCCGCTCCGGAAGTCAGGCCAAAAAGAATCAGAGACATGATAAAATAAATCTGCCCTGCCAACGAACTGGCTGACAGGGCAATTTCTCCAACTTTTCCAAGCATGATCACATCTGCCGATGTGATTCCCACATTGATGAGATTCTGCAGCGCCATTGGCAATACCAAAGCAAAGACATTCTTATAAAACAATGCCTTGTCATCACAAAATCTCTGTTTTCTCATTAATGCTTTATCCTCCTGTAAGTCTATTCCCACACATCTGCGGAACTTGATTGTCCTTTAAAGGTCAATTCCGGGCTCTTCACAATAACCTTTGTTCTCGGCGGTACCGAACTTGTAATAAAGGAACCGCCGGCAATGACCGACTCTTCGCCGATGACTGTCTCGCCGCCAAGAATCGTCGCACCGGAATAAATCGTTACATTATCTTTAATTGTCGGGTGACGTTTGACACCGGCTAACTGCTGTCCGCTTCGGGTAGAAAGTGCGCCGAGCGTCACGCCCTGATATAATTTTACGTGATCGCCGATACAGGTAGTCTCACCGATAACAACGCCTGTGCCATGATCGATAAAGAAATACTCTCCAATCGTCGCACCGGAGTTAATGTCGATTCCTGTCCGGCTATGGGCATGTTCCGTCATAATTCTCGGTATAAACGGAACATTCTTTATATAGAGTTCATGGGCAATACGATAGATAAAAATCGCATAAAGCCCCGGATATGAAAAGATAATCTCTTCCTTACTCTTTGCTGCCGGGTCACCGTCAAATCCCGCCTGCACATCCTTCAAAAGCAGTTTTTGAATGTGGGCCAGCCGTCCAAAGAAATAACTGCAGATGTCCTCCGCCTGAACGGCAATCTCCTCTTCACTTTTATTCTCTTCGTTCTTATAATTCAATGCAATCTCAATCTGCTGTTTCAAGACCACATAAACTTCTGTCAATGTATTTCCAATAAAATACTCCGGCGCTGTATCCGTAATATTCTCCGTCCCAAAATATCCTGGGAACATCACCCGTCGGAGATCTTTGATCACTCCGATGATAGCACCTCTGTTTGGCAGATGTTTACCTGTTTTTATAGCAAATGACTCTTCGGATGAATAATACTGGGCAATCTCCCGGACCGCCCGGCCAATAGTCATTTTAAATTCTCCGCTCATAAATCTGTCCTCCCCATTTTTGAATCGTACTTTATACTATATTATACAAGAAAAAAGGGTTGTTTCCAACCCTTTAAATATCTACGCCGGACAATAATCTTAAATGAGATTTTAATGTCTCACATTCATCTTCAGAAAATATCGACATAACTTCATTATTGACTTCTTCGACCGCATTTAGTACATCTTTTTCAAGGCTTGCGCCTTTCTTTGTTAAAAGTACCTGAATAAATCTTCGGTCTTCCTTACTAATGCTTCTCTCAATGAGACCCTTTTTCTCCATCCGCTCCAGAATCCCGGATATCGTAGAGTTTTCCAACTTAAGCCTTTCGGCAATTTCTTTTGGACTCCTTCGATCGTTTTCCCATAAACAATATAAAACCGCATACTGAATCGGAGTAATGTCATATGCTGAAAGTTTTTCTGTCATTTTCAAAAAAACAGAATGTTGTGCTGTTGTCAGCAAATAATTCACGCATTCCTCCAGCTGCACTCGTTTCACTCCCTTTCCCTTATTAAATAAAGATAAATGTTTTTCGACGTATTGTCAATCTTTTTTACTTTTTTTAACAACTTTTTCACTTTTTGAATTCCCTTGAATTCAACCAAATCGTGAAAATGTCCAAAAAATTCCTATTTTTTTCTATGTACAAAAATTGAATTTTGCCATTTTTTTAACGTAAAAAACATTGACATTAGTATACACCGGAGTTATAATTTTCGTATAGTAATTAGCATGCAAAGTTTTATTACGGCAAGCACTTTGCATGAAACTATCAACCAAATATTTTTAGGAGGCGACATTATGAACAATTTATTAATGGAAGTCGAAAACGAAATCGCAGTGGTAACTATCAATCGTCCAAAGGCATTAAACGCTTTGAACACAGAAACTATCGTAGAACTTAACGAATGCCTGAAAGAAATCGAAGCAAGAGACGACATCAAAGTTGTTATCTTAACAGGTGCTGGACAGAAATCCTTCGTAGCTGGTGCAGATATCTCCGAAATGGTTAACCAGAACCCAGTTGAAGGCCGTGCTTTTGGTCTTAAAGCTAAAGAAGCTTTCGGAAGACTTGAAAATATGCGTCAGGTTACAATCGCAGCTGTTAACGGATTTGCTTTAGGTGGTGGATGCGAAATCTCCATGTCCTGTGACTTCCGTGTTGCATCTGACAACGCTAAATTTGCTCAGCCAGAAACAGGTCTTGGTATTATCCCAGGTTTCGGTGGAACACAGAGACTTCCTCGTTTAGTAAACAAAGGTATCGCTAAAGAAATGATCTTCACATGCGATATGATCAGCGCTCAGAGAGCATATGAAATCGGTCTTGTTAACCATGTTGTATCTCAGGAAGAACTTATTGACTTCTGTAAGAAGATTGCAGCTAAGATCATCGACAAAGGTAGCTACGCTGTTTCTATCGCTAAACAGGCTATCAACATGGGTCTTGACATGGATCTTAACAACGGCTTAACTCTTGAAGCTAACTTATTTGGTCTTACTTTCGCTACAGGCGACAAAAAAGAAGGTATGACAGCATTCCTTGAAAAACGTGGTAGAACATTAACAGATTTCTAATTTGATTTACATCTATCAGAGAACGTTAATTAATACATACATTAGGAGGCTTTTTTACAATGGCGAAAGTAAAAATTATCACAGCAGCTGAAGCTGCTGCTCAGGTCCCAGACGGAGCAGTCATCAATACAGAAGGTTTTGTTCAGGCTGGTCTTTCTGAAACATTAAACAGAGCACTGGAACAGAGATTCCTTGAAACTGGCCATCCAAAGGATTTAACAATCTTTACCGTGGCTGGACAGGGTGCCGGTGCTGGTACGGGTTCTGACCACTTCGCTCATGAAGGCATGGTTAAACGCCTGATTGCTGGTCACTACAATCTTGCTCCAACACTTCGTACTATGGCTATCGAAGGCAAAATCGAAGCATACAACCTGCCACAGGGTACTATGGCTCAGATGATTCGTGATGCAGCCGGTAAACGTGTTGGTACAATCACACATGTTGGTTTGAACACATACGTTGACCCACGTATCGAAGGTGCTAAGGTTAATTCCGCTACCACCGAAGATATCGTTAAACTTATTGAAATTGAAGGCGAAGAAAAACTTCTCTTCAAATCCCAGCCACTGGATGTAACATTTATCCGTGGTACATATGCTGATGAATCCGGTAACATTTCTCTTGAAAAAGAATGCTGTACTCTGGACGCTACTTCTCTTGCACAGTGTGCAAAGAACAACGGCGGTAAAGTATTCGTTCAGGTAGAAAAAGTTGTTGCTAACGGCAGCCTTGATCCTAGAACTGTTAAGATTCCTGGTATCTATGTAGATGCTGTTATCATCGCTGAAGGTGATGACAACGCTCAGATTTACAAACAGGATTACGATGGTTCTATGACAGGTGACTTCCGTGTTCCTCTTGGTTCTCTTGAAGCTCCAAAGCTGGATGCTAAGAAGATCATTGCACGTCGTGCAGCTATGGAATTACAGAAGGGTGCTGTTGTTAACCTTGGTATCGGTGTTCCTGAATTCGTATCTGCTGTTGCAAACGAAGAAGGCATCGGTGATTGGATGACATTAACTGTAGAAGCAGGTCCTGTCGGTGGTGTTCCACAGGGTGGTTCTCGTTTCGCAGGTTCTGTAAACGTTGACTGTATTCTTGACCAGCCATACCAGTTCGACTTCTATGATGGCGGCGGTATCGACCAGGCATTCCTTGGTCTTGCACAGGTTGACGAAAAAGGTAACCTGAACGTAAGTAAATTTGGCGGCCGTATCGCTGGCTGCGGCGGATTTATCAATATTTCCCAGAATGCTAAGAAGGTTTACTATCTTGGTACATTCACAACTGGCGGTCTGAAGATTGCTACAGGTGATGGAAAACTGGAAATCACTCAGGAAGGTAAATCCAAGAAATTCGTTAAAGAAGTTGAACAGATTACATTCTCCGGTACATATGCTGCCAAAATCGGACAGCCAGTTATCTACATTACTGAGAGAGCTGTATTCGAACTTCGTCCAGACGGCGTTTACTTAACAGAAGTCGCACCTGGTATTGATTTACAGACTCAGGTTCTTGATCTTATGGATTTCGCACCAAAGATGGATGGCGAACCAAAATTAATGGACGCTCGTCTTTTCACAGACGAATTAATGGGTCTTGCTGAATAATCAAACACACACATAAGTGCCATCAAGGGGGATGGGTTATTATCCATCCCTTTTTTTGGGCAAAAAAAACAGAATAAAATAAGATAATATAACCTTAAGGGGGCCAATTTGTTATGAATTTAGGTATTTTAGTATTGGTTGCCGCATTAATCTTATTCGGTTTATTAGCATTTAAACAGATTAACGCATTAATCCTGGCACCATTGGTAACTATCTTCGTAATCGTTTGTTCCGGTCTGCCAATTCTTGAAAGCTTGAAAACAGCTTTCATGCCGGCCGCTTCTGATTACGTAACAAGCTACTTCTTAGTATTCTTCGTTGGTGCATTGTTCGGAGCTGTTTACCAGCATACAGGCGCTGCTGAGTCCATTTCCAAGACTCTGGCTGGTCTGTGTAAAGGTAAATTTGTTGCACCAATCATCATGACTATCACAGGTATCCTTACCTATGGTGGTGTTAGTGGTTTCGTAGTATTCTTCGTAATCTACCCAATCGCTTTGAACATGTTCAAAGAAGCAAACCTTACCCGTCGTCTTATCCCGGGTGCTATCTCTGCTGGTTGCTGGACATGGTCCATGTATGGTCCTGGTTCACCATCCATCCAGAACGTTATTGGTATGAACAGCTTAGGAACACCTTCTACAGCTGCTATCGTTCCTTCTGTAATCGCTACAGTTGGTACTTATGTTATGATTTTTGTATGGCTGGAAATGAGAAGCCGTGGTTTCTCCAAGAAAGGTATCGTATTCAACGATCCTACTCTGAAATTCCAGTTATCTCCTGAAGAAATGAATGTTGATGAAGACAAGGATCTTCCAAACTTCTGGATTGCTATGATTCCTATCGTTGCTATCCTCGTTTGCTTCAACATCATTAAACTTCCTGTTGAAACAGCCGTATTTATCGGTGTTGCTTTAGCTACAATCCTTATGTGGAACCGTGTTAAAGGCCTTAATGCTTGGATCGCAGTATTCAACGAAGGTGCTGCTAACTCTGGTGTATCCATCCTGAATACAGCTATCGTAGTTGGTTTCGGTGGTGTTGTTAAGAATACACAGGGATTTGCTGACCTGGTAGAAGTTCTTAAGACTCTCAACATGCCTGCACTTGTATTCGTTATGATTACAGTTGCTATCTGTGCTGGTGCTTGTGGTTCTGCTTCCGGTGGTATGGGTGTTGCATTCAACGCTTTAACAGATACATATATTGAATTAGGTGCTAACCTTGAACACGTTCATCGTATCGCTACTATCGCAGCTGGTACTCTGGACAGCTTGCCACACCAGGGTGCTCAGATTACATTGCTTGGTATCTGTAAGCTGACTCATAAAGAAGCTTACTTCGATATCTTTATTACACAGATTGTTATTCCATTCATCGCATGCTTTATCTTCATCATCTTCGCATCGATGGGATTATAGGATTAACCAATCGAATCGAGTACGCAAAAGCGTCCGTAAAATCTTCGGATTTTGCGGACGTTTTTTTATATCACATATGCAGAGAACATGTTTCTCTGCATTATTTATTTAAATAATTTCTTCTGATAATAGGACTCTGCATTATAAATAGCCGCTGCCGGATTATGGCCGGTTACTCGGTCTTTAACGACCATCGTTGTCGTTAAGCCTTCCGCATATTTATAAAACAAGCTGTCATGGCCAACGCAAAGTCCCATAACAATATTCAAGTCAGTCTTTGCTTCATTCAAGAGCTTTGCCTGCAGAATTGGATTACACATATTCGCCCCAACAGCGCAACATTCTTCACGTATTCCCACCGATGTTTTCGGCTGAGCGCCCACCTTACAGGCAATGCCATACACTTCAAATCCATGATGCCGAAGAATCTTTGTCAACATCCGGGTTTCCCGAATTAAGCCAACACAGGTAGCAATACCGATCTTCTTAAAGCCCATCCGCTTCGCAAACTCAATTGTTTCCTCAACCCGGGTCAACCGGCCATATCCTTCATATTCCACATCCGCCGCCTGAACCATCACATTATGATTATCCGGCTCGTTGTAGGCAGCCATGGCTTCTTCTTTCACTCTTTCATCCAAATGCGTCGTCAGGCAGAATCCCGGATACGTCTTATTTCCCACATTACAATTTGTTACACCGCAGTCTCCGCAGCTTAAATTTACATCACACATAATTTACCCTCCCGCTTATTTCCGTTCTTTTATCTGTATTGTAATCCCTTTTAAACGTCCATGTCTACGTCCCAAAATTCAAGAAAATCTTTCCTAAAATTCAACTATTCTTGACCACGAAGTGATATAATGAAACATGTAAAATTTTTGTTAAAGGAGCATTCTTATGAACTGGCAACATCTAATTTACTTTAAAAAGGTCGCCGAATGCGAACATCTTACCCGCGCCTCTGAAGAACTTTTTATTTCCACTTCCGCTTTAAGTAAAGCCATTACCAATCTGGAAGAAGAACTCGGAATCGTTCTCTTTGAAAAATCAGGCAGAAATATTCAATTAAACCGATATGGAAAGATGTTTTACAATTATGTTGCGAATGCAACGGACGAGATTGAAGATGGTATTCATTTTATACAGAAGGCTGCAAATATATGTACCGGTGATGTTCATGTAAGCAGTATTTTTTCTGTAGGTACGAACTATCTCCCAGAACTTTTGAGCCGCTTTTATAAAAAATACCCTCAGATCCACATCGAATTATCCCAGAAAACAACCCGGCAGATTTTATCAGAGTTGAATGCAAATCAACTGGATTTAGGATTTTGCAGTGAATTTAACCAGACCGAAGAATATCCTTCGATCAGCCGTGATCTTCTGTATGCCGAAGAAATATTTCTGGCTGTTCCGGCAGACCACCCTCTTGCTGAACGCTCAGAGGTATGTTTTGACGATATTCGGGATGAAGGCTTTATCAACTACAATTACGCTACCGGTATCGCCTCAACCATTCATCGCGCCATCCAGAAAACAGCAGGCCCGGACTTCCACTTAAAAACCGTTTTTTCCGTTAACGACCCATATACCATCACTCATATGGTAGCAAAAGGTCTTGGCCTCGGTTTTGTTATTGAAAATTCGAGCCTCTATACAACAAACATAAAACTTTTAAAGGTATCTGATTTGAACTTTTTCCACCCAATCTATATGGTATGGAAAGATAAGGTATACATGTCTCCGGCCGCAAATGCGCTGCGCGAATATGCTCTGTGTCACCGTTCACTGCGCACACCTTTTATACGCCCTGCTTTCTAGCGGCCAACTGCTTTATACTGCCGCTGTTTCGCCCGCCGCCTGCGACGTTTCGCAGCTCTGGAAGGTGCCAGCAGCGTCCAGCAAACAATTCGTACAAGCATGATTCCGAAGAAGGCACCCGTACTGTCGATACACACATCTCTTAACGATGGCCCCCGGCCAGCGACAAAGGATTGATGATACTCATCGGTACAGGCAAAACCGACACAGATGATACCGGCCACCAGCAGAAGCGGAAAGCCACGAAGGCCATAAACATAGAAAGGCAAAGCCACGGTAATAGCAAAAATAAAATATTCTGTCATATGGGCCGCTTTACGCACCAGCGGCTCAATCTTATCCGCATAGGCCTCGACCTGCCAGTCCTCTAACGGCTTATCCAGAATCCGGCCGCCGACTTCTACAATTTTACAGCTCACCCTGTGACTGAGCTGGCCCGAATCCACGCCGGATTGGGCAGAAAAAGAAAAAATAAGCGCCATCATAGCCAACATAGGCACAAATGAGAAGGGTTTCAATATAAAAAATAAAATACGTTTTAGCATAAATCACCAGTCCTTTAAGTAAGTACATAAAATGTTTTCTTCTTATCATACGCTCATAAAAACAAAAAATCAACAAAAGAAGGGAAATACGTGAAGAGAGTTACAAACACAAATGACATTTTAATCAAAAGATTTTGCTTTGGAATAGGGCTTGCTCTATTGGCAGCCTCAGCCGCGGCGGCTCCTTTCAGCGGCGGATTTAGCGGCCTTATAAGCGGATGGAAGGAAATTCTTATTTCCCCCTGTCCTCTGATTACAGACTATTTTGGGATTGGCGGCGTGGCCGGCACCTTTTTTAATGCAGCAATATGCAGCCTGACCTGCCTGTTGATCACCGTTTTATGCCGTGCACGAACAACACCATCCTTTTTGGCCGCTTATATGCTTCTGGTCGCTCATTGCTTCTATGGAATGAATTTCCTGAATATATGGCCCTGCTATATCGGTGTGATCATTTACTATCACCACAGAAAAAAAGATTTTAGAGAATATCTGCATATTGCCATGTTTTCGATGGCTTTCGGGCCTCTGGTCAGCGAGATGCTTTTTCGATACACCTTGGGTGATGCTTATGTTCAGGGCGATGTCCACATAACATTAACAGGAGTTCTGTTGACAATTGTCGTCGGACTGGCCGCCGGTATTGCTCTTCCCGGGATGCTGGAAGGGGCTTTATGGATGCACAAAGGATATAACCTATATAACGGCGGACTGGCATTTGGCCTCGTAGGAGGGTTTTTATACGCTTTCCTATATAAAACCATTGGTCGTGAATCTGCAGGCCTTATAGAGCCAAATAATCCGTTCTATGATGGGCTCGGTGAATCCAATTGGTTTTTCGCCAATTTGTTTTTTCTGATTCTATTTGGCGCCTCGCTGATCATTGGTTATATATTGAATGGAAAAAGCTTTAAAGGTTACAGAGACCTCATAAAAGAAACGGGCCACTGGTCGAATTTTGCTGAGAAATACGGTATGCCGCTATGCTTTATCAATTTTGGATGTTATGGTTTTATGGTGCTTGCCTATATGAATCTCATTATGCTTCTGACTGAAGGCATGGCCTTTACAGGACCAACAGTGGGTGCCATTTTTGCAGCTATGACCTTTGCAGCCATTGGCCAGCATCCGAAAAATACCTGGTCTATATTTGTCGGGTACGGCCTTCTTTTCATATGTGTCACTTTTCTATGTATCATAAAAGGAGAAGCTGTTCCATGGACTTTGACGACCCAGGGTTATATAAACGGTGTAGCCTTCGCCACCGGATTGGCACCAATGGCTGGAAGATATGGCTGGCGGGTCGGAATTGCTGCCGGAATCATCAGTGCTTCATTATGCACTTCAACCGCAGCCGTTCACGGCGGATTTATGCTGTTTAACGGCGGTTTCACAGCCGGAATTACTGCATTGATCCTTGTACCAATTCTGGAGCACCATTTCCCGCATATGAAGGTAAAAGGTGAATAAAAAAATATAATTACAGGAAAAAAGACGGGCCTTTCGGATACCGTCTTTTTTCCTGTAATTATATTGCATTATAAGTTTAAGCTTAGGGATATTTTTAATATTCATTATAAAGAGATATTTCAGGGGATTGGTGCGATCCCCTGAAATACCTAAAATATTTTAATTAGTCAACTTTTTTTAAAGCTTCTGTTAACTTCGGAACGATCTTGTTCAGGTCGCCTACGATACCTAAATCGCAGATACCGAAGATTGGTGCAGATTCTTCTTTGTTGATAGCTACGATAAATTCGGATTCTTCCATACCAGCTGCATGCTGAATAGCTCCGGAAATACCACAAGCAACATAGAGGTCAGGACGAACAGTTTTACCTGTCTGACCAACCTGACGATCTTTTTCAATCCAACCGCTATCTACAGCAGCTCTGGAAGCAGCAACTTCACCGCCAAGAACGTCTGCAAGGTCTTTCAACTGTGCAAAGCCTTCAGCGGAACCAAGTCCACGTCCACCGGATACAAGGATCTTAGCTTCTGTGATATCAACAGATTTCTTATCTGTTTTAACAACTTCACAGATTTCAACATTCATATCTGCTGGTGTAAATTCTACAGCAAATTTTTCAACTTCGCCAACTTTGTCACAGGATTCTAATGCCTGCATAACGCCTGGACGTACTGTAGCCATCTGAGGTCTGTGATCTGCGCAAAGGATAGTAGCCATGATGTTACCACCGAATGCTGGACGAGTCATGTTCAATAATTTTGTTTCTGGGTCGATTTCCAGTTTTGTACAGTCAGCTGTCAAACCTGTATGAATTCTTGCAGAAACACGAGGAGCTAAATCTCTACCGATAGAGGAAGCGCCGAATAATACGATTTCTGGGTCATTAGCTTTGATAACAGCTGTAGTAGCTTTAGCATATGGCTCAGTTACATATTCTGCAAGCATTGGATCGTCAACAACGATAACTTTATCTGCGCCAGCTTTTGCTAAATCGCCAGCAACAGCTTCAACACCGGAACCCATAAGAACTGCTACAACGTCCTGTCCTAAGTCATTAGCGAGTTCTCTGGCTTTTCCGATTAATTCATAACTTACTTTCATAATTTTGCCGTCTCTCTGTTCGGCAATAACAAATACGTTCTTACTCATTTCATTGAACCTCCTGACTTAGATTAGATAATATATTTCTCTTTCAGTTTAGCTACGATTGCGTCAACAGCTTCGTCTGGTGTTAAGTCTTTTAATACTGTACCAGCAGCCTTAGGCTGTTTTGTGAAGGACTGTTTAACTCTTGTAGGAGATCCTTTAAGACCGATATTAGCTTCATCAACTGTATCTTTAAGATCTTCAAGACCCCAAACTTTAACTTCTTTGGAATCATAAGCATCAACGATACCAGCAACTGTCATGTATCTAGGCTCTGCAAGTTCTGCTAAAGCTGTGATAACGCAAGGCATTTTAACTTTGATGATGTGGTAACGGTCTTCAAACTGACGCTGTACTTTCAGGCAATCGCCATCGATTTCAACGTTTTCAGCGTAGCTTACCTGTGGCAGTCCAAGGTGTTCAGCGATCTGTGGTCCAACCTGAGCTGTATCACCATCGATAGCCTGACGGCCTGTGATGATTACATCATAGTCGATTTTCTTTAATGCAGCAGCAATTGTAGAAGATGTAGCCCATGTATCAGCTCCACCAAATGCTCTGTCTGTTACAAGAATAGCTTCGTCACAACCCATAGCCAATGCTTCTCTTAAAGCAACATCTGCCTGAGCAGGTCCCATGGAGAGAACAGTAACTGTACTTCCCGGGCATTTTTCTTTTAACTGTAAAGCAGCTTCGATACCTGCTTTATCATCTGGGTTAATAATACTTGGCACACCATCACGGATCAATGTACCAGTTTTTGGATCTAATTTAACTTCGGTTGTATCCGGTACCTGTTTTGCACAAACAACAATCTTCATGATTTCTTCCTCCTATTTCTTATTTCACTGCGTTCATTACTGCGCCGCCGGCAACCATCTTCATAGCTTCGGATGTACCTTCGTAGATCTCAGTAATCTTAGCATCTCTATACATACGTTCTACTGGATATTCTCTGGAGTATCCATATCCACCCATTAACTGAACTGCAAAACGTGTAACGTCAACAGCAACCTGAGAAGCGTATAATTTTGCCATAGCAGATAATGGTGTGTAGTTTTCATGATCGTCTTTAGCTTTAGCTGCACGCCATGTTAAGAGACGAGCTGCATCGATTCTTGTCTGCATTTCAACACACTGGAACTGTGTATGCTGGAAAGAAGAAATTGGTTTTCCAAACTGTTTTCTTTCTTTGGAGTATTTGATAGCTTCGTTCAAAGCACCCTGAGCAATACCTGTAGCCTGAGCAGCGATACCGATACGTCCGCCAGCAAGAGCGCCCATAGCGATTCCGTAACCTTTGCCTTCTTTACCTAACAGATTTTCTGCTGGAATCTTGCAGTCTACAAATGCAAGCTCAACGTTGGAAGCAGCACGGATACCCATACGTTTGATGTTTTCACCAACGATAACACCTGGAGTACCTTTTTCTACGATAAATGCGGACATACCTTTTGGTCCTTTTGTCTTATCTGTTAATGCGAATACAACGTAAACATCAGCAAATCCACCGTTTGTAGCGAATACTTTCTGACCATTTAAGATGTAATATTTACCATCTTCTGTTTTTTCAGCGATAGTCTTAGCACCGGAAGCATCTGTACCAGCACCTGGCTCTGTTAAGCTGAAGCAGCCAGACCATGTTCCGTTTACTAATGGTCTTAAATATTTTTCTTTCTGTTCTTCTGTACCGAAATCATTGATACATGGGCAGCAAAGAGAGTTATGTACGGACATTGTGATACCACAGCTAGCGTCTACTTTGGAGATTTCTTCCATAGCTACTGCATATGTTAAGATATCAGCGCCGCCGCCGCCGTATTTCTTGTCATATGGGATACCCATTAAACCGATTTTTTTCATTTTTTCAAGTAATTCAAGATTGAATACTTCTGTCTCGTCCATTTCTGAAGAAAGTGGCTTAATTTCTTTTTCTGCAAATTCTGCAAAAAGTTTCTTTGCCAATAACTGTTTGTTGGTCAGCTTAAAATCCACCATAATTATACCTCCTGTTTAAGCTCTCATATTAATAGTTTGTCCAGGTACCTTTACCTGTACGAATACTTTGTACACTAATTATATAGCACATGAAGTGCTTCGTCAAGCATTTATCAATCATATTTTTCATATATTTCATATTTTTTTGTCCGAAAAAAGCCCTATGTTAGTGATTTTGCCGTCCCACTTAACATAAGGCTTTTTTACTGGATATTATTGTAAATAATTTTCGCAAATTTCTATTTTTCTCTGAAAATAACGCCAGTTACGGTCGGTCCCGCATTGGCTGCAATAGCCGCCCCGATTTGGTAAAAATCCACAGGTGCATAGCCGAGCAGGCGGGTCATTTCCTCCGCCATCTGATCTCTGATCTCTGTATTATCGCCATAAACAATCATGTAAGGAGTGCCTTTTTCGATGTCTGCCATGGTCTTCTCTGCGATTTTTTTCACAACTCGTTTTTCGCCGCGAACTGTCAATGCTGTGGAAATTACGTGGTCATAGATCCGCATGATCGGTTTAATTCCAAGCTTATCGCCGACAAAAGCCGCCGCACTTGGTATTCTGCCGCTCTTACTGGCATATTTTAATGTATATGGTACAAAGTAAATCACACAGTGATCCACCCAGTCTTTTGCAAATGCTGCGATTTCCCCGGCCGTTTTCCCTTCTTTGACCATCTTGGCCGCTTCAACAACGGCATAGCCATAAGCTCCGGTGTAGCTTCTGGAATCGATGCTGTGAACTTTAAACTTCCCTTCGGCTTCCGGATGGTCTTCCAGAAAAAGCTTATAGGCCATCAGTGAATTATCATAAGTAGCCGAACCTTCTCTGTTAATCAGAATACCGATCAGATCCGTATATCCTTCTTTATAAAACTTCTCATACATTTCCTGAAACTCAAACGCTGTCACCTGAGATGTCGTCGGAATACCGTCATATTCTCCCATTAACTTATAAAACTCTTCATTATTAAAATCCACCCTGCTGACATAAGATTTATCACCCATTACAATATTGAAATTAACCATCTCGATATCCAGACTCTGCTCTCTTTCGTAGGTAATATCGCTGGCAGAATCAGTAAATATCTTTATCTTTTCCATTGACTATTGTCCTCCTCTTTCATTCGCTCAAATCGAACAGTTACAGTATAACATATTTTATATCCAAAATACATAATCTTGAAAAATTACTTCCTCATCTTTCTTATTTTTATGATAATATAATCTCAGACCACAAAACAAGAGGAAGTAAAAAATCATGATGAGCCACGAAGAGACCATTAAGAAAGAAAAAATATATTTTGAGTTAGTTACACGACTTGGCAGTGAAATGCTGGAAAACGGCGGAGAAATTTTCCGTACCGGAGATGTCATGACTTATGCCGCCCATGCTCTGGGACTTAAAGATTTTAATACCTTTGTCATCGCCAACGGAATCTTTGCATCCATGCTGACCGATGGACAGACCTACTCCTGCCGTGTCCGTTATATTTCACTATCTCCGATAAATATCTGCCGATTGGAAGCATTAAATACCTTATCCCGAAGAATTGTCGCCGGTCTGAAAGACGCAAAAGAAATCGAAGCTGAACTGGACCGGATTCAATCCCTTGAATCTTCCAATAACCTAATGAAAATCATCAGCTCCGGGTTTGGCAGCGGTGGTTTCTGTTATCTGTTCGGAGGAAGTTTTTT
>Ga0129308_1001384_pt1 | contig 25621 bp, 21 predicted proteins | sample L827metagenome_FD_94440 | JGI IMG/M metagenome (GOLD analysis project Ga0129308, IMG submission 94440) | Ring-tailed lemur group fecal microbial communities from Wisconsin, USA - L827 metagenome | ecosystem: Host-associated > Mammals > Digestive system > Large intestine > Fecal | place: USA... | reverse complement strand
TCATGCAGCTAAGAAAACAGCTGCTTAGCCGAGATTATGACCTGATCTTTATCAATTACCCACTTCCTTCAGAAAAAGATTATCATCTGGCGTTTGATATCAGCAGTCATAGTTTAGCGGGGATTATTGTTTTTCTGCCCAGTATCATCTATATGCAAAAGGCTGTGCAGATGCAGCGTTCAGGCATTATGCCTGTCAGTAAACCCGTCAGTGTGACTCAGTTAAAAATGATTGTAGAAATGAGCGTTGTTTCTCATTACCATGTTTCCGGAATTAAAGAGAAAACACAGCAGCTCAATAAACGAATGGTTGATTTACGTTACAATTATCGGGCCAAATGCCTTTTGATAGAAAAGAAAGACATGAGTGAGCAGGAAGCCCATAGCTATATTGAGAAAATGGCCATGAATCAGCGGCTGACAAAGCGGGAAGCCTGTTTGGAAATTATCAGTCAACTAGAAAAGGAGGGTATCCAGTGATACATTTTACGAAAATGGAAGGCCTGGGCAATGATTATATTTATGCGGATGGCATTCATCAGCGCGTGCCTTTAGAGGCTGAATTTATTAAAAGAATCAGTGACCGTCATTTTGGTATTGGCTCAGATGGTTTAATTGTTATTCTGCCTAGTGAAACCGCAGATTTTAAGATGCGAATTTTTAATGCCGATGGCAGTGAGGCTAAAATGTGCGGTAATGGTATCCGCTGTTTTGCTAAATTCTGTTATGATCATCATTTGACAGACAAAAAGGTATTGCAGATAGAAACACTTTCTGGTATTAAAACAGTGAATTTAATTTTTAATGGCAAGCATCCGACAGCTGCCCGGGTATCAATGGGACCGGCAGCTTTGATGGATGGCGGAATCACTCACCAAGTGGAAATAGAGGGAAATCGCTATACTTATCATTTGGTTTCCATGGGTAATCCGCATGCCGTTGTTTTTGTGAATGATTTAAGTTTAAATGTAAATAAAGTCGGGGAAATTATTTCTAGAGATACACAAGTCGACGGCGGCGTCAATGTTGAGTTTGTGCAGGTAGTGAATGCTCAGGAAATTTCTGTACGTGTATATGAAAGAGGAAGTCAGGAAACAATGGCCTGCGGCACCGGTGCATGTGCCAGCGCGGCAGAGAGTCTGCGCCAGAAGCTGACGGCCAGTCAAGTGACGGTACACCTGTTAGGCGGGGATCTGATGATTCAATGTCTTCAGGATGACATTATCATGGAGGGTCCGGCGACAAGTGTGTTTGAAGGAGAAATACAGGAGGTATGAAAGATGAGTGAAAATACGAATGAATGGATTGAAAAAATTGCTGCTGCAAAAAAAAGAACGCCTGTTAAGGCATATATTAATGGCAAGGGACTGCCGAAAGCTAAAAAATTACTGAGTTTTGGCACCAAGAAATCCCGAATTCTGATTGGTGATTTAAAGGATGTCGAAGCATATTTAGAAAAATATGAAAAACAGATTGCCAGTCATTATATTGAAACAGAGGCCCGTAACAGTGCGATTCCTTTATTAGATATCAAAGGTGTGAATGCCCGAATTGAACCAGGCAGTATAATCAGAGAACATGTTACGATTAAAGATCAGGCCGTGATCATGATGGGTGCAGTGATCAATATTGGTGCTGTGATTGGTGAAAAAACGATGATTGATATGGGTGCAGTTGTTGGCGGCAGAGCGATTGTTGGCAATCACTGCCATGTTGGTGCCAATGCAGTTTTAGCTGGCGTTATTGAACCAGCCAGTGCAACTCCGGTCATTATTGAAGATGATGTGCTGATTGGCGCCAATGCTGTTGTTGTCGAGGGTGTTCATGTGGGCAAAGGTGCTGTGATTGGTGCTGGCAGTATTGTTTTGGAAGATGTTCCTGCCAATGCTGTTGTTGCCGGTAATCCAGCCAGAATTATTAAAGCGCAAAAAGATGAAAAAACAGAATCTAAAACAGGTCTGATTGAAGACCTGAGAGAATTATAGGAGGTGGACCTCATGCAGACATCCCTGAAAAAATGGAGAGATGATTTGCATCAGATTCCTGAAGCCGGATTAAAGGAAGTTAAAACAACGGCTTATTTAATGCGAGAGTTAAAGAAAATGGGCTATGATCCGCAGAAATGTCTGAATACAGGATGCTATGTCTATATTGATATGAAAGCTGAGAAAACGATTGCTTTTCGCAGTGACATTGATGGACTTGAAGTGAATGAATGCAGCGATCATCCAACGCCTTCCAAACATCCGGGAATGATGCATGCTTGTGGTCATGACGGACATATGGCTTGCCTGCTTGGACTTGCTAAAGCATTGCAAGAAAAGACGCCAATTTATAACGTTTTGCTTATTTTCCAGCCTGCCGAAGAACATCCAGGCGGTGCAAGACTGATTGTCGAAAGCGGCCTTCTGGAAAAATATCATGTTTCGGCAATCTTTGGCCTTCATCTGATGCCAAGTGTTGAAGCAGGAAAAATTGGTTTAAAAGAAGGACCGCTAATGGCTCAGTGCGGTGAATTGGATGTTAAAATTACTGGTCGGGGATCACATGCCGGTATGCCCCAGTTAGGGATTGATACGATTATGATTGCTTCACAGCTCATGAATATGTATCATACGATTCTGACACGCAGTATTTCCCCCTTGCAAAATGCAATTATCCATATTGGCCAGATTGAAGGAGGCACTGCCCGCAACAGCGTTGCTGAAGTCACTTCTATTCATGGAACAATTCGAGCATATGATGAAAATATATTTAATTATATTACGGCAATGATTCGTAAAATGAATGATGCTATGGCAGATATATACCATTGTTCTATTGAAACAAGCTGTCCGCCGCTTTATCCGCCGGTCATTAATGATCGAAAATTATGCGCGCAGATGTTTAATTTTATGGATGTGATTCATTTGACTGAACCATTAATGTTGGCAGAAGATTTTTCTTTTTATCAAAAAGCGGTGCCTGGTGTCTTTATGTTTTTAGGCACAAAGACTAAAAAATACCATGCCTCTTTGCATGCCGCTCAGTTTAATTTCGATCCAGAGGTCCTGCAAAGAGGTGTAGAGGCTTATTTGGAAATTTTGGATCATATCAAATTATAAGGTGCAGATAATGCATCTTTTTTTATTTCCATCATACTGTGAAATAAAAAAGCTGTTCTCTTTTGAGAACAGCTAATCAATGGGTGTTGTCCAATGATAAATATCTTCAATCTCACCACGTTGAATTTTAGTCATAGTATCATATAGCTTCTTACTGAAGGGGCCTGTTTCTTCCTGGTGAATTATCATTTCCAGTCCTTTGTAACAGAGCTTTCCCACAGGAGAAATTACAGCTGCTGTGCCGCTGCCAAATACCTCTTCAAGTGTATGATTCTGGTAACTTTCGACAATCTCATCAATGGTAATGGCGCGTTCTTCTACAGGCACTTGCCAGGATTTGCATAATTGAATGATGCTGTCTCTGGTGATGCCTGCCAAGATGCTGCCGTCAAGTTCTGGAGTGATGACTTTGCCATCAATTTTAAAGAAAATATTCATGGCACCCACTTCTTCAATATAACGATGTTCAATACCATCAAGCCACAGCACCTGATCATAGCCCTGATGATAAGCACCGCGCTGACCAATGAGACTGGCAGCGTAATTGCCGCTTGTTTTGGCTGCGCCTGTACCGCCTTGAAAGGCTCGCACATAGCGATCTTCAACCATGATACTGACTGGTTTTAAACCATGTGCATAATAAGGACCACTTGGTGAAAGAAGAATGATAAAAAGATAATTCTGAGCGACTTTAACACCCAGGCATTCATCAGTGGCGATAAAGAAAGGACGAATATAAAGGCTGGCATCTTTTTGATTGGGAATCCAGTCCGCATCCACTTTCACAAGGCTTTTAACGGCCTGAACAAAGTCTTCTTCGCTCAGCTCAGGAATGCATAAACGTTCATTTGACTGCATCGCTCTTCTGGCGTTCATTTCTGGTCTGAACAACTGAATTTTTCCGCTTGCTGTTCTGTATGCTTTCAGACCTTCAAAAACCTCCTGACCATAGTGAAATATCATTGCCGCCGGAGAAATAGACAAATTCTGAAAAGGCGTAATTTTAGCGTCGTGCCATCCATTTTTAGGGTCATAAGACATCATAAACATATGATCCGTAAAATAATGACCAAAAGGAAGCGACTTGGATAAATCAGGTTTAGGCAAAGGATTTTTTGTTTTTTCTAATGTAATTTTCATGATAATCTCACTTTCCGCTGTCTCCATAATTTTTTAATACGCGGGCAGAAGGATCATCCACATCACAGCCTTCCCAGTTTTTATTAGGCATCCAGAAATCTTTGATCATCTGGGCCTGACCGGGATAGTACTTTTCAAAGAGTTCACGATACATCAGGGACTCTTCAGAAAATGGCGGATTAATGGCATATTTTTCTTTAGCCTGCTCAACCATGGAGAGGGTATAATGTTTTTTGGCGTATGCTTTTAAGTCATCAACCATTGAATGACCCACTGCGTCACTGAAGGCAGCTTTCTCACGCATCAGAATTGTTTCAGGCAATAAATTGTCTTTGGCAAATGCGCGGCGTAATAAGTATTTCCCTTTTTGATATTTATTTAACTTCAATTCAGGATTTATTTGCATAACATATTGGGCAAAATCCAAATCACCGAAAGGCACCCGGCCTTCAATGGCATTGTCTGAAATACAGCGGTCTGCCCGCAGCACATCATACATATATAATTCCTGAACTCGTTTAACAGCTTCATTCTGGAAACTGGAAGCATCAGGTGCAAAATCAGTGTATTTATAACCGAATAATTCATCAGAAATCTCACCTGTTAATAAAACTTTGATGTTAGTATGTTCATGAATATATTTGCAGACTAAATACATGCCAATACTTGCTCTGATCGTGGTAATATCGTAAGTGCCTAAAAGAGAAACAACCGTAGGCAGAGCTTCCAGTACATCTTTGGTATTAATGATGACCTCAGTATGATGGCTGCCAATAAATTCAGAAACTTCTTTGGCATATTTTAAATCAATTGCATCTTTATCCATGCCAATCGCAAAAGTCTCAATGGGATGATCTGATATTTTGGCAGCCAGTGCGCAAACTAATGAACTGTCCAGACCGCCGCTTAACAGAAAACCAACCGGAGCATCGGACATGAGCCTTTTTTCAACGGCGTTTATTAAACGGTCATGAATACCTTGACAGATTTCTTCTAAATCACCCGCAATATAGCTGTCTACCTCGGTGACATCCCGGTATGGGATAAACTGACCATCTTTATAATAATGTCCTGGCGGAAACGGAAAAATCTTATCCACCAGTGATACTAAACATCTTGCTTCACTGGCAAAAATAATATTTTCGGACTGGTCGTAGCCATAAAATAATGGCCGAATGCCAATAGGGTCTCTTGCCGCAATCAGACTCTGACTGGATTTGTCATAGATGATCAGAGCAAACTCTGCATCAAGCTTTTTAAACATGGCACAGCCGATTTTTTCATAGAGCGGACCCAGTACTTCGCAGTCTGAATTACTCTGCCAGGAAGCATTAGGGAAAAAAGATGCCTGTATGTTCTGATAATTATATATTTCACCATTACACAGGGTGATTGTGCTTTTGCTTTCAAATGGCTGCATGCCATTTTCACTTAAATCCATAATAGCCAGACGATGAAAGCCTAAATGCAATGGACCATCATGCATCCAGCGAGTCATGTCGGGACCACGCATTTTGCTTTCGTTAAAGCCCTTTTCCAAAGCTTTTACGGAAAGTAAATCACCTAAATAACCAATGATTGAACACATCAGACATCATCCTTTCTTTTAATCCAGTGGTTTGAACAACATATCGTTATAATCTGGCAGCGGCCAGAAATCTTTAGGGATTCTTGTTTCTAAAGTATCTGCGATTTCTCTTACTTTAGCCATTGTTGGTAAAATGACATCCTTGGCAAAGAAGGCACTGGTTTTTTCATCATCAAATGTTTTTTTAACAGCTTCCTGGAGCTTAACACTTTCAGTCATTAAGTCCTGATAGAGGTTGTCAATTGATTTTAAGCGCATTGTTTCTGCAGCTGGCATTTCGCCAAAGATTTCTTTTTTGTTTTTCAGAATTTCTAATGCAGTACTTTCATAGTTGGCAACTGCAGGCAGAATCTGTTTTTCAAGCATATAAGTCAATGTTGTGGCTTCAATGTGAATGTTTTGGTAGTAATTATCTAATAAAATATTTTCGCGGGCTTTTAATTCAGTGGAAGAATAAACCTGATGTGCTTCAAATAAAGCAATGTTCTTTTCATCTGTGTAGTGAACTAAAGCATCTGCCGTTGTTGGCAGGTTTAACAGGCCGCGGGCTTTGGCTTCTTCTACCCATTCTTCAGTATATCCATTGCCGTTGAAAATGATGCGCTTATGTTCACGAACTGTCTTGGCAATTAAGTCTTTGATGGCCTGATCCATATCGCCTTCGACATGTTCTAAGGCATCGGCGAACGTCTTTAAAGATTCACTGACAATGGTGTTGAGGATGGTATTAGGGCAAGAGATAGAGACTGCGGACCCTAACATACGGAATTCAAATTTGTTGCCAGTAAAAGCAAATGGGCTGGTTCTGTTTCTATCGGTTGTATCTTTTGCCATTGTAGAAAGGCTGGAAACGCCGGTATCCAGACGGGTATTAAAATCACGAACATATGGCACACCTTTTTCAATAGCTTCCAGAATTCCTGCTAATTCTTCGCCTAAATAAATAGAAATGATGGCTGGAGGTGCTTCATGACCGCCTAAACGATGATCATTGCCGGCACTGGCTACAGAAATTCTTAACAGATCCTGATATTCATCCACTGCTTTAATGACAGCACTTAAGAAGAGCAGGAAGCGAAGATTGTTTTCGGGATTTTTACCTGGCCCTAAAAGGTTGATATTTGTATCAGTTGTCAACGACCAGTTGTTGTGTTTACCGCTGCCGTTGATGAAATCAAATGGTTTTTCCTGTAATAAACATTCAAATCCATGACGATGGGCAACTGTTTTTAACACATCCATAGTAATCTGGTTATGGTCACAGGCGATATTGCTTGTTGTAAAAACAGGCGCTAATTCAAACTGACGAGGTGCTACTTCTTTATGTTCTGTCTTAGCGTAGATACCTAATGCCCAAAGTTCATTGTCCAAATCCTCCATAAAGGCTTTGACACGATGTGGAATATTGGCAAAGTAGTGATCAGCTAATTCCTGACCCTTCACAGGTGCTGCACCCACCAAAGTACGGCCGCACACAACTAAGTCCAAACGTTTTTCAAAAACATCTTTGTCAATTAAAAAATATTCCTGTTCTGGTCCTACAGTCGTGGTTACATACTGGACATCGGTGTCACCAATGATATGCAGTAATCGTGTTGCTTCATGACTGAGTGTGTTCATGGAACGCAATAGAGGTGTTTTCTTATCCAGACATGCACCATCAAAGGAAAGGAATAATGTTGGAATATATAATGTTTTATCTTTCACAAAAGCAAAGGATGTTGGATCCCACATCGTATAACCGCGGGCTTCAAAAGTTGCGCGCAGACCGCCGCTAGGAAATGATGAGGCATCAGGTTCCCCTTTAATCAGTTCTTTACCGGAAAAATCGGCAATGACACCATCGCTGCCATTTGGTGATAAGAAGCTTTCATGCTTTTCAGCTGTAATTCCGGTCATTGGCTGGAACCAGTGTGTATAATGGGTTGCCCCTAAATCCATTGCCCATTCCTTGAGCGCTTTGGCAACTTCATCAGCTATTGAAGCGTCAATAGGTTCCTGTCGATCAGCTGCCTTTTGCAGTTTGACAAAAACATCATGAGGCAAAGTACTTTTCATGGTTTCCGTGTTAAAAACATGACATCCAAAATGCTTTTCAATTTTTTTCATATTTATTGATCCCCCTTTTTCTTATAAATAAAAGAAGGCACTTAATCCATGATTAGAATTAAGCGCCTTTGCTTTTTATTTATGTATTCATTTTATCTGTTCTGAGTTATTTGTCAATCATTTTTTGAATATTTTTTATCTGCGCGATAATTTTTTATATAAATCTAAATTGGAAAGGGCTAACAGTCTAAATAGATGTTTTTCTAAAAATATGCAATGGCAAACTTAGCACCGATTACTGTTAAAGACAGTGCCTAAGTTGGCCGATAAGGATTGACTTTTAAGGTCGTTTTTTTTACAATGAAACTAAGTGAAAGGATGAAGTTTATGCGAAATTTTGGATATTATCAGGCGGCCTGTGCTTCTTTTAAAATACAGGTCATGGATGTCAAAAGCAACGTGGATCATATCATTGAATGTATTAATAGTTCAGATAGGCATCTGCAGTTAATGGTTTTTGGAGAGTTGTGTATTACCGGTTATACCTGCCAGGATATGTTTTTTGATGAACTTTTATTAAATGAAGCCAGTGCGGGATTAAAAAGAATAGCGAAAGAAGCAAGAGAGAATATTTTAGTTGCGGTTGGCTTGCCTATTGTTCATGAAAGTCGTCTTTATAATGTTGCGGCATGGATTTTTAATCATGAGATATTAGGTTTTCAGGCGAAAGCTTATTTGCCAAATTATAATGAATTTTATGAAAAGCGCTGGTTCCATTCTGGTTTTGAAATTCAAAATGAGTGGATTGATTTTGATGGTAAAAAACTGCCTATCACCACGCGGTTATTAATCAGCGATACGGCCAGCGGTGCGAAGATTGCCGCTGAGATCTGTGAAGATTTGTGGGTGCCAACCCCAGTGTCTAACATGCATTTTAGCCATGGGGCCAATGTGATTGTTAATTTATCAGCTTCTGATGAACTGATTTCTAAAGCTGATTATCGTCAGAAACTCGTTTCCATGCAAAGTCAGAAACTAGCTTGCGGTTATTTATATGCCAGCGGCGGCTATCATGAAAGCACTTCGGATATGCTGTTTTCCAGCCAGCAGATTATTGCCGAGAATGGTAAGATTTTAAATGCCATGCATCAGGAAGGGGTTTTACAGGCTACCTTGGATTTGGAAATGGCCAGTCATGAGCGCCGGCGGTTTACTAGTTTATTGGAAATGCCAAAGACAAGTGAAGCTATTGTCGTAGAAATTCATTCCCAGCCAGTCGAAACCATGTTGTTACAAAAGGTTAACGCTTATCCTTTTGTTCCCGGAAATCCGGAAAAACGCTGTCTGGAAATTATGGATATTCAGGCAAGAGCTTTGAGTGTCCGCTTGAATCATCTGCCAAGCCATCGTGTGGTTGTTGGTATCTCTGGCGGGTTGGATTCTACTTTAGCTTTATTGGTTTGTCATCGGGCTTATGAACTCAACCATTGGGATCCGCGTGACATTATTGCCATAACCATGCCTGGTTTTGGAACGACTGATCATACCTACCAGAATGCACTGGAACTGATTCGTTTATTAGATGCAACATTATTTGAAATCAGTATCAAAGATGCGGCGACGCTTCATTTAAAAGATATTGGTCATGATCTGGAGGCCCGGGATATTACTTATGAAAATGCCCAGGCTAGAGAAAGAACACAGATTTTGATGGATATGGCAAATAAATATAATGCAATTGTCATAGGTACGGGCGACTTGAGTGAGATGGCCTTAGGCTGGTGCACTTATAATGGGGATCATATGTCCATGTATGCCGTTAATTCATCCATTCCAAAAACGCTTGTCTCAAGCCTTGTCGCAACCTATGCCAAGGTTTATGCCTCTGCCAAATTGCATGATGTTCTGATGGCAATTGTTGCGACGCCGATTTCTCCGGAATTATTGCCGCCTGATCCTGAAGGAAAGATTGCCCAAAAAACAGAAAGCAGTATTGGCAAGTATAAATTTCATGATTTCTTCCTGTTTTATTTCCTGCGTTATCATTTTGGACCAGCAAAAATTTTCTATCTTGCCAAAAAGGCTTTTCCAGATGAAAACCCAGCTGAACTGCTGGCAACTCTGAGAACTTTTTACTGGCGCTTTTTTAGCCAGCAGTTTAAACGAAATTGTGTACCTGATGGTATTAAAGTCGGCAGTGTTTCATTGAGCCCAAGAGCGGATTGGAGAATGCCAAGTGATGCGCATGTAGCTTTATGGATGGAAGAACTGGACAGTTTAACAGAGGGTTAATCGTATTATTACAAAACAGCTGCCAAGGTAGCTGTTTTCTGTTTATAAAACAATCTTCATGATAACAAAACATTGACATCAAAGAGATGAGATGTTAATTTGTAATAGGTTAGCAATGGCTAACCAAGGAGGAGAAAACGCATGAAAATTGTATATGCTTCAAGAACTGGAAATGTTGCATCCATCATTGAGAAATTAGGATTAAGCAATGTTTTGAAAATTGCGAATGGCACTGAAAAATGTGCAGAAGATTTTATCATTTTCACTTATACAGATGGCTATGGAGATGTGCCTGTGGAAGTTGAGGATTTCCTTGCGGACAACTATGAACATTTAAAAGGTGTCATAGTCAGCGGAGATACTGGCTATGGTGAGGCCTATTGTCAGGCTGGCGATAAAATCAGTGAGCAATATGATGTGCCATGTCTCTATAAAGTAGAAAATGATGGGACAGACGAAGATATTGTTAAAATCAAAAATGTCTTAGCAGATTTTTAAAGCGTTGGGCAAACAGTTTTTCATGGTGAAAAACTGTTTTTCTTTGCAAACTAGGGACCTTTGTGTATAATGAAATTATGTTGTCTATGAAGGTGATTCTATGAAAAAGACACAATGGAATCCCTGGCATGGCTGCCATAAATGCAGTCCGGGATGTCTCAATTGCTTTGTTTTTTATTTAGATAAACGATATAAGAGAGAAACGAATGTTGTGGTGAAATCTAAAACAAACTTTGATCTGCCGCTTAGAAAAGACAGAGCAGGGCATTTTAAAATAGCATCAGGCAGTGAAGTCGCAACTTGTTTTACTTCAGATTTCTTTATTGAGGAAGCGGACGCCTGGCGCCATGAAGCCTGGAAGATCATTCGCCAGAGAAAAGATGTAAATTTTTTGATTTGTACTAAACGCATTGAAAGATTTAATGCCTGTCTTCCTGATGATTGGGAAGATGGCTATGATCATGTTTTTATTGCTGTAACCTGTGAAAATCAAGAAAAAATAAATGAAAGACTGCCTATTTTTTTGAATGTTAAGGCAAAACATAAATATATTTTTGTTTCGCCTATTCTTGAAGACGTTGATTTAAGCAGGTATTTACAAACCGCCGCCTTTGAGCTGGTGTCTGTTGCCGGAGAATCTTATGAAAATGCCAGAATCTGTCGTTTTGATTGGGTCAGACATATTAAGCAAACATGTGATAAATATCAGGTAGCTTTTGAATTTCACCAGACAGGCTCACGTTTTGTTGTGAAGGATAGGTGTTATAAGATCAGTCATCACAATGAATATATTCAGGCTAAAAGGGCAATGGATTTTTTAGAAAAGGAGAAATTAAAATGAGTCAGATACTGACGGAGACAATGATTGAACAAACGAAAAGAGCACTATGGGAAATAAAAAATGTGATTGATTGTATTCCCGATACTTTATGGGAAAAGGAATATTGTGAAATGCCCATGTATAAACACGTTTATCATACGCTGCATTCTTTAGATTTATGGTTCATTAATCCCCGTGATCCGTATTTTAAGGAACCGGTTTTTCATATCCCTAACCTGAATAATTTGGATATTGAAACGAATTTAGTAATTTCCAGAGCAATGATCAATGATTATATGAAAAAGATTGAAATAAAAATCATGGATTATGTGATTAATCTGAATGATGAGCAGTTGAATCAAAAACCGGAAAATTGTGAGTATACATGTTTTACCCTGATTCTGGCACAATTTCGCCATTTGCATACGCATATGGGGATGTTAATGGGATTTGTGATTGATGATACAGGCTTGTGGCCTAAGGTTTTAGGATTGGAAAGTCCTTTTCCTGAAGGAGAATTTGATAAATATTTATAGAAGCCAGAGACTGGCAGGACGTTAAATGATGACTGCCATTTCCAGAAAGCAAACATCAGAGAAATAAAAAAATGAAGAAAGCTAACAAGCAGATCTTTGACCTGAACGGAGGAGATAATCATGGAAAACTATATCTGTAAAATAGCCAGTGTAGAAGATATGCAAAGAAAATGGGATCAGGAAATAGCAAATCATCCGGATGATCAGCGCTGGCTGGTTTGGAAAAAACATTTTATAGAAGCCGTTCAAAAGAAAACACGAATCTGTTATTATGGCATCTTAGACGATAAAATTATTTCGGAGGCAACGGCAGTGATTGATCTTAATGATAGGCATACACAGCATATTGAACGCCTTGTTGGTAAACATCAGGCTTATCTGACTGCCTTCAGAACAGAGGAGGCTTATCAGGGACAAGGCTATTTTTCGAAACTGTATCGCTTTATGGAAAACGACTTAAAAAATAGAGGTTTTACAGCGCTGACTTTAGGCGTTGAACCCGAGGAAATCAAAAATAGAAATATTTATTGGCATTGGGGATTTGATTCATTATTAATGCACCATGAAGAAATTTATCCGCCTCAAAGTGAAGGGGAGGATCCTGAAAAAATAAGTGTGCTGTATTATTTAAAAAAACTGACCGAATAGAGGGTGTATACTTATGAAAAAGGAAATCAATACCTGGCAGGATTTGCTGATGTATTTGGATGATCAAAGTGAAGGAATCAAGTGGAATCAGTTTTATACAGCGCGTGATAAACCCGCACCTTTTTTGAAATATCGGACACTGCCAGATAAGATGCTGGTTGAATTTTTAAAAGCACATCAGGTTTGTCAGGCGGTAGAGTTCGGCTGCGGTGAAGGAAGAAATGCCATTTATTTAGGCAGACAAAATATTCCTGTTGTAGCTTTTGATCTGTCAGAAATAGCAATAGCGTTTGCCAAAGAGCGGGCAAAGGACTGTCATCTGCATCAGACCGTGTTTGTGGCAGGAGATATTTTTCAATATGACTTTCATGAATTTAGCTGTGATCTAGTGATTGACAGTGGCCTTTTTCATCATTTAACGCCACATCGCAGACTTGTCTATCTCGAGCTATTAAAGCACATTCTAAAAAAAGATGGTTATTTTATTTTGTTATGTATGACCGAAGCGGAAGGAGAGGTTGATGACAGTGATTTTTATGGCCAACGGCAAGTTGGCACGGGCTTTTCCAAAGAACGTCTGCAGCGTTTTTTCGGACAGGATTTTGATTTTGTATTTATCAGGCAGGGAGAAGATATCATCACAGATACATATCAGGAAAACAGTTTTGTTTACTGCTGTTTATTAAAAAGAAGATAATGAGGGGATAAAATGGAAATTACTTCAGAGTTAGTTAAAAAATTAATAGCGCAGCAATTTCCTCAGTGGCGGCATTTAGAAATTTATCCTGTCGAAATGAGCGGTCATGACAACCGTACTTTTCATTTAGGAAAAGAGATGAGTATTCGTTTGCCAAGCGGAAAGGCTTATGCCAGTCAGATAGCTAAAGAAAATCAGTGGCTCCCTTATTTACAGGAACGATTGGATTATCCTGTTTCCAGTCCCATTGCGACAGGACAACCCGATGAAAAATTTCCGTATCCCTGGTCTGTTAATCGCTGGATTGAGGGGAAGACATTGCTTTCGATAACCTTAGAGGATAAAACAGCATTAGCTAAAGAGCTGTCAGCTGCCTTAAAGAAACTACAAGCAGTTAGCAGTTTAGGCGGACCTAAAGCAGGCAGCCATAATTTCTATCGCGGCGGAGATTTAAGACTATATCAGAAGGAAACTATGGCTGCTTTAAGAAATCTGGAAAATTGCCTGCCGACAGATATTTTGCTAGCCATCTGGCGGCAATGCATCGCTTCTGTTTATACTGAAGAAGATGTCTGGGTGCATGGTGATATAGCACCTGGAAACATCCTGATGAAAGATGGTCATTTTTATGCCCTGATTGATTTTGGAATTCTGGGCGTAGGAGATCCTGCCTGCGATTATGCCATGGCCTGGACTTATTTTGATAAAAATACAAGAAAATATTTTTTAGAGGGATTATCGAAAGGTATGATACAAAGGGCTAAAGGCTGGGCATTATGGAAAGCACTGATAACATATGATGATGAAAACCAGGATATTTCTGACAATGCCAAAAGAACAATCCAGGAAATATTAAATGAATAAAAGGGAGTTGAAATTGATGAACTTAACAAAAGTCAGCCGTTATTTAAGTTATATTCTGCGTCATCATCCGGAAGCGGCCAATGTACAGCTGGATCGGCATGGCTGGGCAGATGTCCGGACATTATTAACGGGTATGTCTCAGAAGTATCCGATGACAATGGAAATTTTAGAAGAAATTGTTCGTACAGATGAAAAAGGGCGTTATGCCTTTAATGAAGATAAAAGTAAAATCAGAGCCAGACAAGGTCATTCAGTTTTTGTGGATGTGGAATTAAAACCACTCGATCCGCCAGAATATCTTTATCATGGGACGGCAACCCGCTTTATGGCAGTCATTGACAAGGAAGGCTTAAAACCCATGAGCCGTCTCTATGTTCATCTTTCCAAAGACGAACAAACAGCTTATCTTGTTGGCAAACGCCATGGCAAGCCACTGATTTATCGTGTTCAAAGTCAGAAAATGGCTCAGGCCGGATTTGAATTTTATATTTCTGAGAATGGTATCTGGTTAACTAAATACATTCCCGTACAGTATCTGGAGAAAATTGCAAGTGGTCAAGATTGATGATCCAAGCTGCGTTAAGGCGATTTGTGCTTAAAGCAGGCACGGCAGTTCAAGATGAAAAATGTATCTGGCGTGTTGATTGTTTCAAATATGTTTTTTAAAAAGATGAAATGAAAGTTGATTATATTGCATTTGAAACACGGCTGTGCTATGCTTATAGCAGAAATGAGTGATGAAACATGAATCAACGACAAACAAAAATACTGGAATTAATCACAGAACATAAAAAAATGGAAGTCACGAAGCTTTCAGAAATGATGGATGTATCACAGGTCACCATTCGCAAAGATTTAGTTCAGCTTGAACAAAGCGGATTGATTACCCGGGCGCATGGCTATGCCATGTTAAATGAAAGTGACGATATTAATCATCGTTTGGCTTATCATTACGAGACCAAACTAAAGATTGCCAGGCTGGCGGCAGAATCTGTCCAAAACGGAGAAACGGTGATGATCGAATCCGGCTCATGCTGTGCTTTGCTGGCTTTGGAAATTGCCAGAACAAAAAAAGAAGTGACTTTGATTACTAATTCAGCGTTTATTGCGGATTATGTTCGTAAAACCGGTATTAGAATTATTTTGTTAGGCGGAGAGTACCAGCCCGAATCTCAGGTTATGGTTGGCCCAATGACCAGAAAATGCGCTGAAGCTTTCTTCGTTGATAAGCTTTTTATAGGGACAGATGGTTTTACCAGAGAAACTGGCTTTACTGGTAATGATTATATGCGCAGCGAAACAGTTCAGGATATGGCTAAACAATCTTCACATGTGATTGTTGTCACGGACTCCGTTAAATTTTCTCAAAAAGGTGTTGTTAATCTTATTGAAACCGGTAAAGTGAGTGCTGTGATCACTGATGACGGGATTCCTGAAGAATCAGAAACCTATTTGTCAGAAATGGGAATTGAAATAAGAAAAGTGAGCTGATATGCTTTATGACAATAAAAGGCTCACTTTTATATGAGCCCTTTGGTACTGTTTTTATTTAAAAGAAGCAGTCAATATGCTCGTTAAGGAAAACTTGCTGGTAGTCTTTCAAGTCCTCAGGATAGAGGGCTTTTTTATTTTTGTAAGCATAATCTTTGTTTAATAGATCATATTTCTTCTCACCAAACTGATGAAAAGGCAATAATTGAACTTTGGAGGCACCTACTTGTTTTAGTAATTTAGCAAAGCCATGGGCATCTTCAAGAGAACTATTGAAATCAGGAATAACCGGGATGCGCGGCAGCACTTCGATTCCCTGCGTTATTGCCCAGGTCAGGTTTCTAATAATTAATTCATTAGAAACGCCTGTTTTCATCTGATGTTTTTTTGGATCATAGTGTTTTACATCAAACAAAAGCAAATCAAACATGAAGGCCAGTTCTTCAAAAATTTCAGCTTTGATAAAGCCAGTTGTTTCAATTGCCAGATGCAAGTGATTCTCTTTTAAACGCTGGACAAGTTCTTTTAAAAATGCTGGCTGACTCATGCCTTCACCGCCGGAAATGGTTATGCCGCCGCCGGATTCTTCATAGAAGTCGATATCCTGCATACAAATTCTGACGATTTCCTCGATTTCTTTATATTCTCCCTCATTTTTTAAAGCATTCTGTGGACAGCTATTAACGCAGCTAAGACATCCGGCACATTGTTGATGGTCAATGATGATTTTATGCTCAATATATTTTATGGCATCATGCGGGCATGTGTTTAAACAGGATAAGCAGTGTACACATTTATCCTGATCATGTAAAATCTGTACTTTTTTTAATTGCGATTCAGGATTAGAACACCATTGACATCTTAAGGGGCAGCCCTTTAAAAAGACGGTGGTTCTGATGCCTGGGCCATCATGAATACTGAATTTTTGAATGTTAAATATGATTCCTTTTGTCATCTTGCATCTTCCTTTCATTTAATACCATCATAGCATTATGTCATGGAAATGTAAATATTAAATTTCATTTGAAACAAAAAAACGTTTTAACGAAATATATATTGACTTTGTTATGAAATGTGATATGATATGTTTAGAAAATGAAACATAGATAACTTTCATTTGAAAAAAAGGAGGAAGAATGTATGGAAAACCGTCAGCGTTTTGGCAGTTTAACAGAAAGAATGCATCAATATCGGGAAAGTGTATTAGAGAAGAAGCCATATATTTGTGCTGAGCGTGCTTTGCTTGCGACAGAGGCTTATCAGAAAAACTTAAATCAGCCAGCAGTTATGAAAAGAGCACTCATGTTAAAGAATATTTTGGAGAAAATGTCTATTTATATTGAAGATGAAACACTGATTGTCGGCAATCAGGCTGCTTCCAACAGAGATGCGCCTATTTTTCCTGAATATACGTTGGCATTTGTTATGAACGAACTTGATTTGTTTGAGAAACGAGATGGTGATGTTTTCTATATTACGGAAAAAACAAAAGAAGATCTGCGTTCTATTGCACCGTTCTGGGAAAATAATAATTTAAGAGCTAAGGGCGAGGCCTTGCTTCCGGATGAAGTGAGTGTCTATATGGAAACTGGCTTTTTTGGCATGGAAGGAAAATTAAATTCCGGAGACGCACATCTGGCGGTAGATTATCAAAAAGTATTAGCCATTGGATTAAAAGGTTACGAACAAAGAGTCCTCAAATTGAAAGATGAGTTAGATTTGTGTGTCCCTGAAAATATTGATAAATATCAGTTCTATAAAGCTGTATTGATTGTAATTGATGCAGTTAAAACTTTTGCTAATCGTTACGCAGCGCTGGCAAAAGAACTGGCCCAGAAAGCGGAAGGTCAAAGAAAAAAAGAACTGCTGGAAATCAGCCAGATTTGCAGTAAGGTACCATACGAGGCAGCGGAGACTTTTCATGAAGCAGTTCAGTCCACCTGGTTTATTCAGCTGATTTTACAAATTGAATCTAATGGACATTCCTTATCCTATGGACGTTTTGACCAATATATTTATCCCTATTACCAGCATGATATCGATTTGGGATTAATCAATGATGATCAGGCAGTCGAACTGTTAACTAATTTATGGATCAAGACACTGACCATCAATAAGGTTCGCAGTCAGGCCCATACCTTTAGCAGTGCCGGCAGCCCAATGTATCAGAATGTGACCATTGGCGGACAGACACCGGATAAAAAGGATGCTACAAACAAGCTTTCTTATTTGGTGTTAAAGTCAGTTGCTCAAACAAGATTGCCTCAGCCTAATCTGACCGTCAGATACCATCGAAATATGCCAAAAGCCTTCTTAGATGAAGCGATTGAAGTGATGAAACTGGGAACAGGAATGCCAGCATTTAACTCCGATGAAGTCATTATTCCTTCCTTTATTGAAAAAGGCGTTAAAGAAGAAGATGCTTATAATTATTCTGCGATTGGCTGTGTCGAAACGGCGGTGCCTGGTAAATGGGGTTACAGATGTACGGGAATGTCTTATATGAATTTTCCAAGAATTTTATTAATTACAATGAATGATGGGATTGACCCAACCTCAGGTAAGCGATTTGTGAAAGGATGCGGCAGTTTTAGAGACATGACTTCTTTTAAAGAACTGATGAAAGCGATTGATCAGGTCATCAGGGAATTAACAAGAATGAGCGTGATTGTCGAGAATGCAATTGATTTGGCATTGGAAAGAGAAGTGCCTGATGTTTTATGTTCTTGCTTAACAGAAGACTGCATCGGACGCGGTAAAACAATTAAAGAAGGCGGCGCTGTTTACGATTTTATTTCCGGACTTCAAGTAGGAATCGCCAATATGGCCGATAGTTTAGCTGCGATTAAGAAGCTTGTTTTTGAAGAAAAGAAACTGACACCTGCACAATTAATGGACGCTCTGGAAGATGATTTCACAAGCAGTGAAAATCAGAAAATCCAGCAGATGCTGATAAATGATGCCCCAAAATATGGCAATGATATTGATTATGTCGATGAATTAGTTGTTGAAGTTTACAATTCATATATTGATGAAATGAAGAAATATCCAAATACCAGATATGGCAGAGGGCCAATTGGCGGCATTCGTTATGCGGGTACCTCAAGTATTTCTGCGAATGTCGGACAGGGATTTGGTACGATGGCAACGCCGGATGGCCGCAAAGCCAGGACACCTTTGGCTGAAGGCTGTTCACCTGCCCATTCAATGGATAAGAGCGGACCAACAGCGGTATTCAAGTCTGTATCAAAATTGCCTACACATGAAATTACCGGCGGGGTTTTACTGAATCAGAAGGTTACGCCACAAATGTTATCGAAGGAAGAAAATAAAGAAAAACTGGAAATGATGATTAAAACCTTCTTTAACCGGTTAGATGGTTATCATGTTCAGTACAACGTTGTTTCTAAAGAAACCCTGATAGATGCGCAAAAGCATCCGGAAAAACACAGAGATTTAATTGTTCGTGTCGCTGGTTATTCCGCGTTCTTCAATGTTTTATCCAAAGCAACACAGGATGACATTATTGGCAGAACAGAACAAACATTATAGAAAAGAGGAAATTGAAAATGGAATTTATTATAGATACAGTCGATCTGACAGAAATTAAAGACGCCGTTGATCATATGCCGATTTCTGGTGTGACCAGCAATCCTTCTATTGTGAAAAAAACAAGCCCAAAAGATTTCTTTGGCCATATGAGAGAAATTCGCAGTATTATTGGCAATGAAAGAAGTCTTCATATCCAGGTTATTTCTAAAGATTGTGTCGAAATGGTTAAAGAGGCGCATCGTATTTTAGAAGAGATAGATCAGGATGTTTATATCAAAGTCCCCGTTTCTTACGAAGGTGTCAAGGCAATTAAAATTTTAAAAGCAGAAGGTCATCATGTAACGGCAACAGCTGTTTATGATTTGATGCAGGCTTATATGGCTCTGGAAGCCGGGGCTGATTATATTGCGCCTTATGTTAATCGAATTGGTAATCTGGGAAGTGATCCAATGACCTTGATTTCCAAGTTAGCTAATCGTATTGACCTTGATGGTTATGACTGCAAAATTCTTGCGGCCAGTTTTAAAGGCGTGCAGCAGGTGAGAGATTCATTGAACAATGGTTCTCATGCAATTACTGCACCTGTTGAGGTTTTGAAGACCATTTTCAAAAATCCAAATATTGAGAAAGCGGTTGATGACTTTAACAGTGACTGGTATGCGATTTATGGCGAGGGAAAAGGGATTTGCGATTTATAAGTAATGATAAAGGAAAGACCGAACTTGAGCGTCTTTCCTTTTTTATAATGCTATTCTAAATTTGTTGATTAATTCGTTGGCATTATCATTAGAGTCAACGATGAGAACTATGCTTTCCTGGCATTTTCCATGGGATTCCTTGTCATTTCTTATGATGGTATGAATATGCCATATTCCTTTGGTACATTCACAATTCCGTTTATTGTATTGTTCATTAAAATATCTTTGATGACTTGTTTGGGTATACTATGCAATGATGATTCACCAGAAAGTGAGTCAATATATGCCACCATATCATCTGTATTAGTAACAGCCAATGAATCTATATATTCTGATTTTTCAGCTTTTGTAAAGAATTTGTTTAGAATTTCATATTCATTTTGAAGTGTAAAATCCTTATTTCCTTGATCTTCAACACAATATGCACAAAGAATTTTCGAAAGATATGTCATCATGCCATTCTCACATATCTGTACAATTAAAATTATGTCAGGCAAGTATGTTGTTTTCTATCTTTTTATCTTTATGTATATCTGTCCCTCCCGTTTATATTTTAGTAAACGAAATAAATTCTTTGGCACCCTAAAAGTAAAAAAATGCCTCCAAAAGGAGGCAAAGCGCGTTTATTGTCTGTGTTTTTCTTTTGCAGCCTGAATAAAAGTCTGGAATAATGGGTGAGGGCGGTTAGGACGACTCTTAAATTCAGGATGGAACTGAACACCAATATAGTATGGATGATCCTTGATTTCTACAGATTCAACCAGGGTATCTTCTTTATTTGTTCCGCCTATTGTCATGCCATTTTCTTCGAAGGCTTGGCGATAAGCATTATTAAATTCGTAACGATGACGATGACGTTCCATCACTAAATCCTGACCGTAGATTTCCATTAACTTACTGCCATCTTTGATATAGCATGGATATGCACCTAAGCGCATGGTGCCTCCTTTTTTACTGATCGTTCGCTGATCTTCCATAAAATCAATGATTGCATGTTTAGTCTGTGCATCAAATTCGCTGGAATTGGCATCTTCATAGCCAAGCACACTTCTGGCAAAAGCAATGGAAGCTATCTGCATGCCCAGGCAAATGCCTAAATAAGGAATATTGTTTACACGAGCGTAAGTAGCTGCCTGAATTTTTCCTTCGATTCCGCGATGACCAAATCCGCCGGGAATTAGAATACCATCAAGTCCTTCCAGGGATTCCAGATGTCCGTCTTCCAGGCTTTCTGAATCAATCCAATGAATATTGACATGAACATGATTGGCAAATCCACCATGGTTTAAGGATTCTACAACAGACAGATAAGCATCATGAAGCTGTACATATTTACCAATCAGGCCGATTTCGACAGTTTCCCGGCATTGTTCAATATTGGATAAAAGCTGTGTCCAATCTTCTAAGTCTGGACTGTGATCTTCTAAATGAAGCTTGTTTAAAATGGTTGAGGCTAATCCCTGTTTTTCTAACATAGGGACGACTTTATATAATGAATCCAAATTGTGGTTGGCAATGACACAGTGATCTTGCACATTACAGCTGGAGGCGATTTTATGTAAGAGCTCCTGATTAAGTGGGGTTTCACTTCGTGCTACAATAATATCAGGGGTAATGCCATAAGACTGCAGCTCTTTAACTGAATGCTGCGTTGGTTTTGTCTTATACTCTCCGCTGCAATGAAGGTAAGGCACCAGTGTGACATGGATATAAACACAATTTTCTCTTCCTTTTTCCATCGCGACCTGACGAATACTTTCCAGGAAAGGCAGACTCTCAATATCACCGACAGTGCCGCCAATTTCTGTAATGACAATATCGGCATCGCTATGTTCGCCGGCTTTATAAATAAAGTTTTTGATTTCATTCGTAATATGAGGAATGACCTGAACGGTTTCACCCAGGTAACCGCCATCTCTTTCCCTGTTCAATACTTCCCAATAAACTTTTCCAGTTGTCAGATTTGAATAGACATGTAAATTTTCATCAATGAATCGTTCATAGTGTCCTAAATCCAAATCCGTTTCACAGCCATCTTCTGTGACAAAAACTTCACCATGCTGGTAAGGACTCATTGTCCCCGGATCCACGTTGATGTAGGGATCCAGTTTTTGAGAAGTGACCTTATAACCACGGGCTTTCAATAATCTTCCAAGTGATGCCGCAACGATACCTTTGCCCAGTCCTGATACCACACCACCAGTGACAAAAATAAATTTAGTCATTTTTTATCCTCCTTTTATCCATAAAAAAAGCGTCTCAAAAAGACAGTGTGTCTTAAAGAACGCCATTGTTCCTATCACACCAATATCATAAGAAAAAAAAGAAATCCTGTCAATAAAAAAATAAAAAAAGAGTGACAAGTCAAAAGAAATCGTCTATAATAGTGAGCGATATAAAACAAGCACCGACAATGGGGTCGTATCAAGGCCTTACTGTCGGTTTTTTGTTAGGGAAAGGAGCATGTTATGAAAGCATTGTTGATATTAGAGGATGGTACAGTTCTCGAAGGAAAACATCATGGCAGCCAGCAGGATGTTTTTTGTGAGATCGTTTTTAATACCTCAATGACCGGTTATCAGGAAGTTTTAACAGACCCTTCTTATCAGGGACAGGGTGTGATTATGACTTATCCACTGATAGGAAATTATGGTATTTGCGAGAGGTTTTCAGAATCTGAATATCCTCATGTGAGTGCTTTGATTACGCACGAAATTTCTGATCTGGACAGTCATTTTGCCAGTGAGGGAAAACTCGATGACTATTTAATCAAGTATGGCGTTTTTGGTCTGAGCGGTATTGATACGCGTGCTTTGACACGTAAAATCAGAGAGCATGGAACGATGATGGGTTATCTGACAACGCGGCAAATGAGTTATGAAGATGTTGATTTTACGATGACCAGAGATGAGGATTTTGTCAGTCAGGTCACTTGTCAAGCGCCAACGCATTATTCAGGCAGTCACTATCATGTAGCTTTGTATGATTTTGGCATGAAAGCCAATATTTTGCGGCAGTTTTTACAAAAGGGGTATGAAGTGACCGTTTTTCCAGCGCATACACCTGCTTCAGTCATACTTTCCGGAAACTATGATGGCATAATGCTTTCCAATGGTCCGGGAGATCCAAAACAATGTCAGTCGATTATTGAGGAGTTAAAAATTTTATATCAAAGTGATATTCCCATCTTTGCAATTTGCCTTGGTCATCAGCTGATGGCATTGGCTAATGGGTTTGATACATATAAGCTCAAATATGGACATCGTGGTGCAAATCATCCGGTGATGGATCTGAGAAATGAAAAAGTTTACTTATCCAGTCAAAATCATGGTTATGTTGTAGATGGCGCTACGATAGATGAGACAGTCGCCAAGCCACTTTTCATTAATGTTAATGATAAAACGAATGAAGGACTGCTTTATTTGAAACGTCCGATGCTCAGTGTCCAGTTTCATCCTGAAGCTTGCCCAGGACCACAGGACAGCTGCTTTCTATTTGAAGACTTTGATACAATGATGGAGGAATACAAACATGCCAAAGAATCCCAACATTAAAAAAGTATTAATGATCGGTTCTGGTCCAATTGTCATTGGACAGGCCGCAGAATTTGATTATGCCGGTACACAGGCCTGCCGGGCTTTAAAAGAAGAGGGCCTGGAAGTCGTTTTAGTTAATTCAAATCCGGCAACGATTATGACAGATAAGCGGATTGCCGATCATGTATATATCGAACCTCTGACTTTAGAGATGTTAGAGAAAATTATTGCCAAAGAAAAACCGGACAGTCTGCTGGCAACTTTAGGCGGTCAGGTTGGTTTGAATTTAGCAATGAATCTGGAAGAAAGAGGAATTCTAAAAAAATATGATATTCAGCTGATTGGAACGACAGCTTTAACGATTAAGAAAGCGGAAGATCGCCTGGAGTTTAAGAAAACGATGGAAAGTATCCAGGAACCTATCGCCCCCTCAACAATTGTTACAACTGTTGAAGCGGGAGTCGCTTTTGCCGGTCAGATTGGTTATCCTGTTGTTATACGTCCGGCATATACCCTTGGCGGCAGCGGCGGAGGCATCGCAGATAATGAAGAAAGTTTGCGAGAGATTCTGGAAAATGGTCTGCGCCTTTCCCGTGTCGGTCAGGCTCTGGTTGAAAAATCAATTGCCGGCTGGAAGGAAATTGAATATGAAGTCATGCGTGATCATAAAGGAACGTGTATCACAGTATGTAATATGGAAAATATTGATCCGGTAGGTGTGCATACAGGTGACAGTATCGTTGTTGCTCCTTCCCAGACATTGAGTGATAAAGATTATCAGATGTTAAGAAGTTCAGCTTTCAGAATTATTACATCATTGAACATCACTGGAGGATGTAATGTGCAGTACGCCTTAAATCCAAATAGTCAGGAATACTGTGTCATTGAGGTCAATCCCCGTGTCAGCCGTTCTTCCGCTTTGGCAAGCAAGGCCACCGGGTATCCAATCGCAAAAGTCGCTGCGAAAATTGCTTTAGGGTATCATTTAGATGAAATCAAAAATGCCATTACCCAGAAAACTTATGCCTGCTTTGAACCAGCGCTGGACTACTGTGTTGTTAAAATGCCGCGGCTGCCATTTGATAAATTCACGAGTGCAAAACGTTCTCTGACAACGCAGATGAAAGCCACCGGGGAAGTCATGAGTATCTGTGATCAGTTTGAAGGAGCTTTAATGAAAGCAATCCGTTCTCTTGAGCAGCATGTTGATAGTTTACAATCCGAACATTTTGATCACATGGGAGATGTGGCATTACTGGAAAGTCTGAAAAATGTAGATGATGAACGTCTGTGGCGTATCGCGGAAGCTTTAAGACGCGGTGTTTCAGTTCAATTGATTCAGGATAAAACAAAAATTGATTTATGGTTTATTTCTAAAATCAGGCATATCGTTGAACTGGAAAATAGACTTAAAACAGAGCCTCTGAATGAAGTACTGTTAAGACAAGCGAAAAAATGGGAATTCCCCGACACCCTGATCGGTCGGTTAAGCGGCAGAGATATTTCAGAAATAGAAAATCTTAAAAATCAGTATGGGATTCATCCATGTTTCAAAATGGTGGATACATGTGCCGGAGAATTTGAAGCGGCAACACCTTACTATTATTCCTGTTATCAGGATGAAAATGAGGTTATTGTCAGTGAGCGTCAGAAAGTATTGATTTTAGGCTCAGGACCTATCCGTATTGGGCAGGGCATTGAATTTGATTATTGTTCTGTGCATGCCTGCTGGGCATTTAAAGAAGCCGGTTATGAAACAATCATCGTGAACAATAATCCGGAAACTGTCAGTACCGATTTTGATATTGCGGATCACTTGTATTTTGAACCACTGACAAAAGAAGATGTTGCGCAAATCGTTCAGCTGGAAAAACCTGTTGGTGCTGTTGTTCAGTTTGGCGGACAGACAGCAATTAAGCTGACTCAGGCCTTAATGGAAATGGGAGTCCCTATTTTAGGAACTGATGCAGTTGATGTGGACAGAGCAGAAGATAGGGAGCTCTTTGATGAGGTGCTGGAAGAGTGTGAAATTGCCCGTCCTAAAGGCGATACGGTTTTCACTGTTCAGGAAGCCATTGAAGCAGCTAACCGGATTGGTTATCCCGTTTT
>Ga0129308_1001383_pt1 | contig 25636 bp, 26 predicted proteins | sample L827metagenome_FD_94440 | JGI IMG/M metagenome (GOLD analysis project Ga0129308, IMG submission 94440) | Ring-tailed lemur group fecal microbial communities from Wisconsin, USA - L827 metagenome | ecosystem: Host-associated > Mammals > Digestive system > Large intestine > Fecal | place: USA... | reverse complement strand
TGTTTGCTGTTACATATTATCAGATAGAAAAAGATTTGACACGCTTGGCGGATATTCTCGGACATTCTAACGTCAATACTACTCGTATCTACACAATGGTTAATGGTGATGAGCAGGCAAGACGAATTAATCTTTTAGGGCTGGTTATATAAAAATATAAAAATAACCCCATAATATGAATTATGCGGTAATCGTCAGCTAGGTATAGGTTTTCACACATTAAAAATAATTTCATTTTTACCAGAACAGAAAAACATTAGATCGAAACTTTAAAATACCTATTTCGGTTCTTTTGTCATGCTCTGTTAGACATCGGATGCTCAAAAAATCAAGAGAGCTTTTTCAAAAATAGTATATTCATATTGAAGAAAAAATACATTTTTGATATAATATAGTATATTAATTTGTAAATTTATAAAAAATATGTATATAGTCACTTAATTCCACCGCATAATTCATATTATGAGGTATTAAATACAATATTAATTATTACTGTGTTTGAGTCAGTTTATAATTTCGATAAAAGGAGGGTGAAATGATTGTATCAAAGGACTTTTTCTGTCGGAATATTGGGAGGAGATAATTGTGGGAAAAAGACAGAACTTAATAGGAAGGAGATTTGGAAAGCTTGTCGTGGTTGGAAAAGAAAACGAGACAAGTAATCGATATTGTCTTTGGCATTGTCGATGTGATTGTGGGCATGAAGTGAATGTAAATACAAGACAGCTACTAAGAGGAACTATATCAAATTGTGGTTGTATTTCTAAAAAGAATGCTCGCAATGGCGCAAAAGCAGAAAATTTAGAAGGTCGAAATTTTGGAAATTTGAAGGTAATTCAGCGTGTGGAAAATATAAAAGGTCGAACCTGTTGGCTATGCCGATGTAGCTGTGGTAAGGAGATAAGAGTAACAGCTCAAAATCTTAAAGCTGGAAAAGTAAAAAGCTGTGGTTGTCTGCGCTATAAAACAAAAAGAAATATGGTTGATATCACAAACCAACGATTTGGCAGATTAGTTGCACTCTATCAGACAGATCGTCGAGACAGTAAAGGTTCTGTGTATTGGCAGTGTGTTTGTGATTGTGGACAGAAGGTAGAAGTGACAGAAGATGGTCTCGTTCATGGAAATTATAAAAGTTGCGGTTGTCTGAAAAGAGAAATTCAGGAAAATATATCCAATCAGCTACAGCGGGTGGACGGAACATGTATAGAGTGGCTGGAAAAGAGAAAGTTTCGCAGTGATAATACTAGCGGTTTTCGTGGAGTATATAAGATGAAAAACGATCGCTATCGGGTGTTAATTGGATTTAAGAAAAAACGTTTTTATATTGGTACGTATGAACAGTATGAAGAGGCAGTACAGGCGCGTTTGGAAGCGGAACATTTAATTCATGACGGTTTTATTCAAGCTTATTATGCCTGGCAGAAAAAGGCTAAGGAGGATGCGGCATGGGCAAAAGAAAATCCGCTCCAGTTTGAAGTGGAGAAAAGAAATGGAAGTTTATGTATTATAAATAGTATGGTTTTCGAATAATTTAATCTTTCCTTTTTTTTACTGCTATTTTTATAATTAGGGGGTAAGATTTATTATAAATTACTGTTGGAAAAAAATAGAAAAATCAAAATGGAATGGTCCCATATTAAGTCATGCCATTTTTTCTGGGAAAAATTTATTTTATTTTTTCTATATTAAATTTTTATAAAATCTTCAAAATGATCCTGTCTGAAAAAGATTATGGAGTCAAGTATGAGGTGGGGTATTCTGATTATACATTTGAATTATGGATGCTTTTATATGTTGCGGATATGAAGGCAGCAGTTTCTAGTCGAACTGCCTACTTCAAATGATTAGTTGAAAAGTTAATAACAGTTGCAATAACAAATTTTTGATGACAAGATAAAATTAATTTATACTATGTTTTGCTATAGAGATAGTTTTTGGCTATAAAAAATATTTTCTTAATTTAACATGAAGGATAGTGTATAATAAAAAACGGAGTTATGTGAAGAATACACGGGGTAATTTCCAGTCATCTCGATAACGTTAAAGAGTGTAGACGGATTGAATTATCAAGAGTTCGGAATTTGTTTAGCAATGCATTAAAAAAGAATCCTAACCTCTATTTTGCTGTCATGACTGGTTGCCTGCGCATTTCTAAAGAGAGAATTTTTATTATGGCGAAGAAGATTATGAAGTATGACATTTTGTGAAAAAGAGCGCAAGGTAGTAATGTATGATATACTATAACTAGAATTGATAAAATGTGGTATTAGTATGTAATAAGGTTAGAGAAAAATATATAAAGATAGGTGAGAAATTGGATAATCAGATTTTAAATAAAATATGTGTTATGAATCGCGACAATGGAAAGAAGATTGTCTTCCAGATAATGTAATGATTGCATTTACAGGAGATGAGGAGAGAGATAGTTGTGGAGCTCGACAGTTGGCGAAATATTTTAAAAAACTAGGGAAAAAACCACTTATTATAGTACTTGATGTGACAGATATGGGTTGGAGAGAAAAAGATTATTTTACAATTGAAAATAATTTCTGGTCGAAAAAGACTGGAAAAGTAGTAATCTCTAGCGCATCAAAGGTGAGTGGTCGATGGCATTTAGTCCCATTTGATGTCGATAATATACCGAATTATATAAAGGATGAGAATTGCATTTATGTCGAGGCACAGACAGATGAATCGTGGGAATATGATGAGTGGAATCTGGAATGTTTTAGCTTATGCCTTCCTGTCTCGGGAGATATGCATTCTAATAAAGGTGTTTTGGTATTATGTGAAAGTTATGAAAGTTATAAGATTGCGTTGAAAACGATTGTTATGAATTTAAGTCGGGATATGTTTATGAGATAGCTTAAAAACGTGAAATCGGTTTACTAATTTTTTCCATATTTAGTTGATTTTATAATGCAATCATTATTTTTCAAAGCAGAATTTTTCTATATTTTAATACGAAATTCAGAAAAATATTATGTTGATGAGTAGGAAGAGGAAAGCGTCTCAGAGAAATCTGAGGCGTTTTTTATTATATTTTTTCTAAGAGTTATTTATATATTTTAGGATATTTCTTATTTCTTTTTTCTAAACTTTTGTTTTAAATAAAATACATAGAAAGAAATGTGATTATGTTGACAGAGAAAAAATATATGTTATAATCCTATTAAATAGATGGGAATAGTAATCAATAGAGAAAATTATAATGAGTAAAATCGATAAGTTTTTTGAATATATATATTCATCATACCATGTATATATTGATAAAGAAGTAATACCAAATTTTAATGATATTTTTAGTTTGGATAATTTTACAGTAATAATGACTATAATATTTCGTTGTTGAGAAGAAAAACTTCTCTGGTTACGTTTCCATAATTATAGCTTTTTGATGATACTTCTTTGAAAAGCAGAACCTGTTTGAGCGAGAAAAATTAGTATATCAAAGAGTTAAAGAGCGAGGAGATATATTGCAGTAGTGAATGGAGTAGAGAAAATATAAAATGAGTACATATATAACTAGAGAAGAAGCATTTGAGCTTTTAAAAAAGTATAATCAAGAGAAGTTTCATATTCAGCATGCGTTGACGGTGGAAGGTGTTATGAGATGGTTTGCAAATGAGTTAGGATATGGGGAGGACGCAGAATACTGGGGAATCGTAGGGCTGCTTCATGATATTGATTTTGAACAATATCCACAAGAGCATTGTATAAAAGCCCCAGAACTTCTAAGAAATGCAGGAGTCGGTGAGGACATTATACATGCCATATGTAGTCATGGATATCAATTGACAGTAGATATAAAACCTGAGCATGAAATGGAAAAGGTATTGTATGCGGTAGATGAGTTGACTGGTTTAATTGGTGCGGTTGCCCTTATGCGTCCATCTAAAACTGTTCAGGATATGGAAGTAAAATCTGTCAAAAAGAAATATAAAAGTAATAAGTTTGCGGCGGGATGTTCAAGGGAAGTGATATGCTAGGTTGGAATTTGAATGATTTGATACAAAAGACTATCTATGCAATGCGTTCTTGCGAAAAACAAGTACAGTCTGCTTTGGAAAAATAGGAGAAAATCATGGACATAAATGAAAAATATAAAAGACTTCAGGAGAATTTACGAGAGTTAGGTAATGTAGCAATTGCTTTTTCAAGTGGTGTAGATTCTACATTTTTGCTTAAAACAGCACATGATGTTTTAGGAGATCGGGTGATAGCGGTGACAGCTAGTTCCTGCTCTTTCCCTAAAAGAGAGTTAAATGAGGCAAAACAATTTTGTCAGGAAAATGGAATTACCCATGTCATATGTGAATCAGAGGAATTGAATATCGAAGGATTTCAAAAGAATCCAGTGAATCGATGCTATCTTTGCAAACATGAATTATTTGAAAAAATATGGGATATTGCCAGAAAATATCAACTAGAATTCGTGGCCGAGGGTTCTAATATGGATGATAATGGAGATTATCGTCCAGGATTACTTGCAGTAAAGGAATTGAATGTAAAGAGTCCGTTGAGAGAGGTTGGTTTGTCCAAAAATGAAATTCGCCAATTATCAAAGCGGATAGGGCTTTCAACATGGAATAAACAATCTTTTGCCTGTCTTTCTTCGAGGTTTGTATATGGAGAAGTGATTAATGAAGAAAAACTGAGTATGGTAGATCGGGCAGAACAATTGCTCTTGGATATGGGTTTTCATCAGGTCAGAGTCAGAATTCATGGAATGATGGCAAGAATCGAAGTAGGACCAGAAGAATTGAATAGAATTGTGGAGTTGAGAATAAGAGAACAGATTATAGAGAAATTCAAGGAATATGGTTTTACTTATATTACGTTAGATTTGGTAGGATACCGTATTGGAAGTATGAATGAAGCTTTAATCGAGAAAGATAAAGTAAAATACTGAATCAATTTTCAATAATAAAATAGTTGTTTGATAGAAAAGTTAGGAGTTTCCATTGTAAACTATATGAGAGCAGGAAATTTTCGGTATCAAGAGATGCTGTTTACCTATTAGATTTTTTGTGAAGTTTATGGGTCAGAAAAAAAGAAAAAAGGATGTTACAAAATATAAAATTTCGACAAAATATATTGCTGAATTATTTCAACGATATATTTTGTATGAGAAATTTATTTTATAACATCCTCTTTGTTTTATTTAATGATTTTATTTTTTATATATGACCTGTCAGTTTCTTTGTTTTTTACTTTCTTTAGTATATTTTGAGTAATGAACTGGAGAAGCTGGAACAAGTCGTGTGACTCCTAAAATGGTCCAATTCCCACAGAGGTTGCGTAAGTCAAGAAACAAAATGCCACAATCCACCACAGTCCAATTAATGGGAGAATAAATTTCAACCATTTTTTATATGGAACAGCCGCAAGTGCCAGGCAGGACATAGTCATACCACTTGCTGGTGTGATTGGATTAGTAAATGCATCACCGAACTGGAATGCAAATACAGCAGTCTGTCTAGTAACTCCAACCAAATCTGCCAAAGGTGCCATAATCGGCATAGTAATCGCTGCTTGGCCAGAACCAGATGGTACCAAAATATTGAAAAGGTCTTGAACAATGAACATACCAAAAGCAGTGAAGGATGATGGGATATGGTTCAAAATACTGGCGAGGGTATGTACGATGGTATCCATAATATTTGCATCTGTCAAGATGAGAGTGGCTGCCTTGCAAAGTCCGACCATCAGGCAGGGAAGCATCATACCTTTGCAACCTGCGACAAAGTTATCTGCAATTTCTCTTGCATTTAGACCACCGATAATTCCTGTCACAATTCCCATAATTAAGAATAGTGCAGAGATTTCATCCATATAGAAACCAAATTTGATAACACCTATGATTAGACATAGGAAGGTGACTGCAAGGGCAATGAGACAAATTTTTTGTCTGCCAGTCAGAGGATTGATTTCCTCCACATTTAGTTCCAGGTTTCTGGTACGGTCATACTCGTACATTACACTGGACTGAGGATTTTTCTTTACCTTCATGGCGTAGCGCATAACAAAACTTATATTAATAATTAGAAGTATTGCAAAAATAATCATGCGATAATTAAGACCAGAAAATGTCGGAAGTCCAGCAATTCCCTGAGCTACTCCTACCGTAAATGCGTTGGTACATCCTGCACCGTACCCCGTTCCTACCGAACAGAATATCAGAGCGAGGGCTGTGATGGAGTCAAAACCGACAGCCAGGCAAACTGTAATTAAAAGAGGAAGAAAAGCCAGATATTCCTCATTACAACCAGCTAAGGTAGAGCAGGTAGAAAATACAAGCATAATGACAGGAATCATGAGAAGTTCCTTGCCTTTCATCTTTTTTACAAGGGTGCCAAGACCAGAATTGATTGCTCCAGTGGCTGATAAAATTCCAAGAGATCCACCCACAATAAAAAGGAAGGCAATAATACTGCTTCCACCTTGAAATCCGAGGGTTACAGAGGTAAACAAATCCATAAAGCCTGTCGGATTTTGATCCGTGTAGCGAAAGGTCGACGGATCTACGACCATTCGTCCAGTACCAGCATCTTCTATACGGTCATAAATGCCAGCTGGGATAATATAGCTTGCGATTGCACTGATTAAAATGATACAGGCAATAATAATAATCGGATTAGGTGCATGAAAGCTTTTTTCTCCCTGTGGTTGATTAGATTTCTTTTTTGATGAAAAAATACTCATCTTTTGTTCCTCCAGTTTAATTCATAATCTTTTAATTCCATAATCGATGCTGTGACTATTTTGGTTCGTTCAAAAAGAGAATCTACGATAGCACATTCGTTCATGGTATGTGCCCCAGTTCCAACGACTCCAAAAGAGCATACGGTAGGAACTCCTGCCATTGCGAGGAAAGAAGCATCTGAATTACCACCGACAAAAATGGAACCAAAAGGTTGAAATCCATATTTTGTGATGGTTGCATTGATGTAATCTAGAAGTTGATGATTAGCCTTTGTATCTTCAAAAGCAGGCATCGGTGAGATAAATTCTACCTTTGTCGTGGTGCCCTCAATAAATGTCTGGCTGCAGACGTCTCGTACTTTTTGACAGATTGCGTCCATATCATCGACTTTATTATAACGGATATCCAGTTCTGCCTTGCAGCAATCTGGAATAGCATTGGATACTGTGCCACCGTGAATCACATCTACGCTGACAACAACTCCTTTTTCATATTGTGTAAGATTCTGAAGAAGAGGAATCTTGTATGACATTTCCAAAATAGCATTCCTTCCTTTCAGAAAATCATTTCCCACATGACCTCCTACACCATGTACAGTGATGTGACAGTCCACACCACCTTTTCGACCTGTAGTTAGACAGTTGTCGGGTCTTCCGATTTCCATATTAAAGGCGCATAGACCGCCCTTTGCTTCTTCCATTAGGATTTGACTGCTGATAGAGCCAGCATGACCAATCTCTTCGTCACCTACAAGAATTACTTTTATAGGACGCTCCTTATAACCTAAATGATGCAAGGCTTTGATTACATACAAAATGATGGCTATGCCGCCTTTCATATCTATAACTCCTGGACCGTAGGCAATTCCGTCTTTTATGTGAAACGGATTTTTTGGATAGCTTCCATCTGGAAAAACCGTATCAGTATGTCCGCTAAGAATTATTGGTTTCGCTGGTCTGTCAAAGCCGTCTACTGCCACTAACACATTTGCATTTCCCTGAGAGTCAATCAAACGACAGGTAAGTCCTTCTGCCTCGAAGCTTTCTTTTAGAAAATCCATGATGCGGTTTACTTTTTCTTTTTCTTTGGAACCACCCTGCATATTGACAAGAGTTTCCCAGAAAAGAAGCATTTCTTCCTTGTGTAGATTTATATATTCATGAATTGAGTCCATATATAATTCCATCATATTTTTATTATCCTCCAGAGTTTTATTTTACACGTTACCGCTTTATTATACTGCATTTCTAAAGTGCGGACAAGTGTTTTGTGAATGAATTATAATTTTTTTGTTTAATCTTTGGATTATTTTATATCATATAGTGACTCAAGATAAAATAAATGTTTTATTAAATTTCAATTTATATTCTTTTTTATTTTTTATAGCTGGTTCTATAAAATCAAAATATTTTTCTGGTATAGGGTTATTTTTGTATTTTTGGTGGTAAAATGAAATGGACAAGTTTAAGAATAGATGAGGGAAGATATCTATGACAGAGTGGAGTTATAATAATAGCGGGGAAAGTGCATGGAGGTGTAATTAAAATTTATTTTTAAAAATTAAATAAAATCTGTAACGAAACACTAAAAATTAGCATTAACAATATAGAATAGGCGAAAGGAGGCGAAAGAATGCAGTCGATAGATGAGATTTATCAAAAATACGCAAAAATGGTTTATAAATATTTAATGTCATTAGTACATAATTGTGATTTGGCTGAAGAATTAACACAAGAGACATTTTATCAGGCAATTAAAAATATTGGACGTTTTGATGGAAGTTGTCAGATATCCACTTGGCTATGTGCAATAGCAAAAAATCAATTTTTATCGTATCAAAGAAAGCATCCTCCATTGGAAAACTTAGAAGATTATAATCAAGCATTTGACTCAGTCGAAAAGAAAGTGTTCGATTCGGTAAATCGAGTGGAGGTATTGAAAAGGCTGCATCTATGTCCAGAGCCGTTTCGTGAAATTCTATATTTGAGGATTTTTGGAAATCTGTCATTTCGTGAAATTGGTGAGATTATGGGAAGGACGGAAAACTGGGCGAGAGTTACCTTTTATCGCGGAAAAGAAAAATTAAGAAAGGAGATTATGAAAAATGAAAAAGATTTTACCTTGTGAAATAGTTCAGGATTTGTTTCCTTCTTATATTGATGGATTAACAAGTGATGTGACAAATAATCTCATAGAGGAACATATAGATGAATGCGATAGTTGTAAAAATACATTAAAAGCTATGAGAGAGCCTGTAGGAAAATCAGTTGATATTATAGAGAAAAAAGAAATTGATTTTTTAAGGAAAACTAGGAAAAAGGCAAATACAATGATGATTGGTACTGTATTGGCAGCAGTTTTGCTTATTACAGTAGCATTAACTATAAAAATATATTTTATAGGGGATTATATTTTAGGAGATTTTGTTGCCTGCGAGGTTCAAGTCAATGGAAAAAATTTGACTTTGAATGGAGTTACGGTAGATGATAATCTTGCAATTTCTTCTATTAAATATGAAGAACAAGATAGTGTAGTTATTATTTCTTTTAGAGCGGTAAAGGAGAGCAGATTCCACAAAGGTGAGTTTCAGTCAGAATACGAGGCAAAGAGAGAAATCACACGGGTTTGTCTAGACAATTGTATCATTTGGGAGCGCGGCGAGAGCGTGTCGTCAATTGCTTCTGCTATTTTTCAAACGAGACATGACTATATAGGAGATGCGTCAAAAAATGGTCAGACTGCTAAAGTACTTAATATGGCCAATTATCTTGGAGATTTTAAAAGTGAACTTCAGACAAATATAAAACCGTATGGATGGAAGATAATTTTGGAAGATCAAATGACTGCTTTAAAACAGAAGAAAAAAGAAAGAGCCATGAAGTCGTATGCGTATATTCTTCTCGCAGTTATTGATAATCTTGGAGAGGTATCATACGAATACCAGATGGATGGAAAAAAGTATACTGTGACAGTGACAAGAGATGATGCTTCTAATTTTGTAGGACAGGATATTAAGCTTTATGGGCAGGATATTCTCTTATTACAGGATTTGATTCAGAAAATAGGACTTTACTCTTATATCTAATCTGTACAAGTAGAAATAGTAAAAATATAAAGTTTAAAATCCATTGTAGAAAGGAATAATTATATTCAAAATAGATTTCACTTGTATCTTTAATGAAAACAATGTATTTTTAGGCCTTCGGCGATGATATGAAGCGTCGAGGGCTATTTTTTGCCCTAAATTAGGTACAGTATTAAAGGAAGGAAAAGATTTTTTGTAAATGTCAGTGGAAATGAAGCGAAAGTATGGACAGTTATTTTATATATAAATTAATAGAGTATGCATAAACGAAAGGACAAAATGCTTATATAATATGTGCGGAAAGCCCACTCCTAAAGGAGTGCGATGGATAGCACTTAAATTTCCTGATAATCTGAAAAAATATCTGCCAAAGAAAGTTGATTGTATGTTATCATATAGGTACAACTCCTTTCAGGCGGATAAGGTGAATTGTTTCTAGTCAATTCAATTTTACCACAAACCTGTGAGAAGTTGTTCTATTTTTGCAAAGAAAAAAGTCTGATTTTATGCGGGCTGTGGCGTTTCGCAAACGCCTAATACAATAAAAAACAGTGAGGAGGAAGAATTGTGAAGACAATAGCGATTATAGATGATGACATGCATATTGGAGATATGCTTGAGGAAGTATTAGAAAGAGAAGGATATCGTGTGTTGCGAGCTTATTCTGGAACGGAAGCATTATATCTTTTATCCCAGCAAAAAACGGATCTTGTTTTGCTGGATTTGATGATGCCAGGACTTACGGGAGAGGAAGTACTCCCTAAGATTCATAAAATCCCAGTAATTATTTTGAGTGCAAAGATAGGTATTGATGATAAAGTAAATTTGCTTTTAGGTGGGGCTGTGGATTATGTGACAAAGCCATTTAATATCAAAGAGTTGCTTGCGAGAATTTCAGTACATTTGCGTACGAGTACACATAGTTTTGCTCCAATTTATTCGGTTGGTGATTTACGATTAGACTGTACATCTCATGATGTTACAGTAGGAAGGAACCATATAAAACTTACAAAAACAGAGTATGCAATTTTGAAGGTTTTAATGAAAAATCCAAGACAGGTGATTGCAAAATCAGTTATTCTTGATCGTATTAGTGTAGATACGCCAGATTGTACGGAAAGCTCTCTAAAGATTCATGTGAGTAATTTGCGAAAGAAGATTCGAGCGGTCTGTGGACAAGATTATATTGAGGCCGTTTGGGGGATTGGTTTTAAGATGGTAGAAAATTAAACCTTTACTGTTTCTTTACTTTTTTCTTTACCGCTATCTTTACGATTGAGGTATAGACTATGAGTATCAAAAAACAAGGAGGTATTTTTATGGAGTATATTCTTTCAACCAATGCTCTGTCTAAATCATATAAAAATTTTAAAGCATTGAATGGACTTTTTATGAATGTTCCAAAGGGAGCAATTTATGGCTTTATTGGAAAAAATGGAGCTGGAAAAACGACTTTGATTCGATTAATCTGTGGTTTGCAGGAGCCAACTTCAGGAGAGTATACATTATATGGTATTAAAAATAAAGAGAAAAAAATTGCAAAAGAGAGAAGAAGAATGGGTGCAGTTGTGGAGACTCCATCCATTTATCTTGATATGACAGCAGTGGATAATCTTAAGGAGCAATATCGAGTGCTTGGACTTCCATCATATGATGGCATACCAGAACTTTTAAAGCTTGTAGGTCTTGAAAACACGGAAAAGAAGAAGGCAAAAAATTTTTCTCTCGGTATGCGTCAGCGTCTGGGTATTGCTATTGCGTTGGCGGGAGATCCAGATTTTCTTGTCTTGGACGAACCGATAAATGGATTGGATCCGCAGGGGATCATTGCGATGCGTGAGTTGATTTTAAAATTAAACCGTGAGCATCAAATCACAGTATTGATTTCGAGTCATATTCTCGATGAACTTTCAAGGCTTGCCACAGATTATGGTTTTATTGATAATGGTCGGATGGTAAAGGAAATTAATGCAAAGGAGCTTGAGAATGCCTGTCGAAAATGCATTCATGTGGAAGTGTCAGATATAAAAGCACTTTCCCGAGTACTTGACAAAATGCAAATAGAATATCATATTCTTTCGGATATAGAGGCGAATATATTTGCTAAAATAAATATCTCGCAGTTGGTAATGGCACTGGCAAAGGAAAACTGTGAGGTTATTTCTATATCAGAGAAAGAGGAAAGTCTTGAGAGCTATTTTGTGAGCTTAGTGGGAGGTGTCAAATATGAGTAGATTATTATCGGCGAATTTTATGAGATTAAAAAAGTCAGGGATATTTTTAGAATGTATGTCTTTTATGGTTGGTTTGGGAGTCATATATCCTATTTTAGGCTATTTTCAAAATAAGAAAGGATATGATGTAGTTTTAGATGACGGTTTTTTGGTTTGTATTATGTTCATTGGAATTGTCTTATCTATTTTTTGCAGTCTGTTTGTGGGAACGGAGTATAGTGATGGGACAATTAGGAATAAGATTATGATTGGACATACGAGAGTGAGTATTTATTTTGCAAACTTGGTTGTTTGTGCTTTTGTTAGTATTGCTCTATGTATTGCTTTTTCGATACCTTATTTTTGTATTGGTATTCCATTGCTTGGCTTTTTTAAAACTAAGATATCGTATATTTTATTATTTTTCTTTTGTGGAGTCATCCTGTCATTTGCTATATCGGCGATTTTTATATTTATTATAATGTTAAATCAGAATAAGGCGATTGTCTCAGTCATTTGTCTTTTATTTGCCTTTCTTTCTATGTTTGCGGGAATCTATATTAATACAAAACTAGGAGAGCCAAAAACATATGATGCCTATGTTTATTTAGATGAGTCTGGCAATACTCGGACAAAAGAACTGATACAAAATCCAAACTATTTAAGTGGAACAAAACGAGAAATTTATGAATTTTTAAATGATTTTTTGCCGGGAGGGCAGGCAATTCAAATCGCAGATATGTCTTCGAAACATCCTTGGAAGCTGGTATTATATTCATCAATTATTATGATAGGAGTTACAGGGGCTGGACTATTTTGTTTTCAGAGAAAGGATTTGAAGTAAAGAATAAAGGAGAGTTTATGGAGTATTGGTTAGGAGTTGTTATCGGTATTTTAGTTATTATTATTTTTTATCTCTTAATAAGGTTATCTATGATTCGAAAAGTGGCAAGAGAGATTGAAGAAGAGTTTGCCAGGCGGCTCAAAACGGATACGAATACATTGATTAGCATTTCCTATCAGGATAAAAATATGAGAAAGCTGGCGGATAGTGTAAATAGGGAACTTCGCAAATTGCGAAGTGAGAGACAGAGATTTCAGCAGGGAGACTTGGAACTAAAAGAAGCAATCACAAATATTTCTCATGATTTGCGTACGCCGCTCACGGCAATTTATGGATATCTTGAGCTATTAGAGAGAGAAAATAAATCGGAAAATGCAACAAGATATCTGGCACAGATTGAAAATCGTGTTGAGGTATTGAAACAGTTGACGGAGGAACTTTTTCGGTATTCTGTCGTTACTTCTACAAAGAAATTGGAACAAGAGAAGATAGATATCCGTCGAGTATTGGAAGAAAGTTTAGTATCTTTTTATGGGGCAATGCAACAAAAGAAAATTATTCCTAATATTTCAATTCCAGAAGTATCGATAGAGAGGTTTGTTGATCCTATCGCACTTAATCGTATTTTTGGTAATATTATTAGTAATGCACTTAAATATAGTGATGGCGATTTTGCAGTTGTAATGGAGAAAACTGGTAAGATTATATTTTCCAATACTGCGAGAGGAATAGATACAGTGACTGTTGGGCGGTTATTTGATCGATTTTATACTGTAGAGACGGGGAGAAATTCTACAGGACTCGGTCTTTCTATAGCAAAATTGCTTACGGAGAGGATGGGTGGCACGATTTACGCGGATTACTATAATTCAAAGCTTGATATTGTTGTATATTTTCCTGTAGATATATTTGATTTGCAATTAGAGGAGTAAGATTTACTAGAAATTGTTATTTAAAAATAAAATAGAAAAAGTTAAAATGGCATGGTTACTTATTGAGTCATGTCATTTTTCTTTGGAAAATTAAGACCTACGTCGGGGAGTATTGAGTTTGACGGTCATGCATGGACTAGACATGATTTAGATAATATTGGGGCGTTAATTGAAATACCGCCTCTTTATGAAAATTTGACAGCCTATGAAAAGGTTGAGGTGTTTTTTCAAGTATTGGGAATTAGCTTTCCTTTTTTGATTAGCTTGTTTTGTGTTATGTCAGTAGAACAAGAGGCAGTAGTTGGAGGCTTTCAAGAAATGCTGTCTGCTCCTAGAAAATATTTGGTTTGTTATAGTAAATTGCTTATACTTATTATATTTGGATGTATATACCTTCTGGATGGACACCTAGGTTAGTTACATAGTTCTTTTACAGTGACGGGAATCGTTATGTTTGGACTTTGGTTTTATCGATGGGAGGGTAAAAATAGCAACGAATAGATAGATTTGTCGTAGGATTGCATGAATGTATCAATATATGATATTATATAAAACATGATGTGTACATCTTATTATATAGTTTCTAATGTTAAAGGGCTCACAGAAAAAAGAAGAATACATAAATACTAAAAGAAAGGAAAATATGGAATAATGACAATAAGAAATATGACAAGAGCAGATAGCGAAGAAGTTATTAAGATGATGCGAACGTTTTATGCTTCACCAGCTGTGCTGAGCAATGGTTCAGAGGAAATTTTTAGGAGTGATATAGAGAATTGTGTTGGAAATTCTCCGTATTTGGAAGGATATATTTTTACAGAAGATAATGAAATATTAGGATATGCAATGCTTGCAAAAAGTTTTTCTACAGAATTTGGAAAAACATGTATATGGATTGAAGATTTATATATAAAATCAAAATACCGAGGCTCTGGTATTGGCACAAAATTTTTTGCTTATGTGGAGCAAAAATATCCTGATTGTATAATAAGGCTTGAAGTAGAAGAGGAAAATAAAAATGCAATTTCTGTTTACAAAAAATGTGGATATGAAATTCTTCCGTATATGGAGATGAAAAAACTTTTGAAAGCTTAGAAATGTGAACTACTTGGAAACAAGTTAAATAGGGATTTTATCTTAAATACTTAAATATAAGTAACCGAAAATTCCTGATTAAATTATTAAAATACTGTAGTATATGAAAAAAATAAATAATAGTTTGTCGCTCTATTCCTTAGTGATATGTCTAGTAAAAAGTGGATAGAATAGTAATTCATATGTGAAATCAGATTGCAGGGTCTTATGAGAGAGGTCAAAACCAATAGCACCGCAGAAAAATATGGAGAATATGTGGCAAATGAGGTCATTATTAACAAGGCAAAAATGAAGAAACGGATCCATTGCTTTTGCCGATTACTTATGTTACATTTGAGTAAATCAACGGCTGATAAATGTATTAATTTTTAAATTTGTTAATAAGTTAAGGATACATGAAGGAGGAAGCGAAATGGGATGTTTAGGGAATTTATTATGGTTGATTTGTGGTGGCTTCGTTAGTGCGTTAAGCTGGGCAGTAGCGGGATGTCTATGGTGTGTTACGATTGTAGGAATCCCAGTTGGAATGCAATGTTTTAAGTTTGCATCACTTAGCCTTTGTCCATTTGGAAAACAGGTAAGATATGGGGGCGGAGCTGGCTCACTTATTTTAAATATTATCTGGTTAATTGTATCTGGACTTCCTTTGGCAGCAGAGCATGCGATAATGGGATGTTTGCTCTGCGTTACAATTATTGGAATTCCATTTGGAATGCAGTATTTTAAGTTAGCCAAGCTGGCACTTATGCCATTTGGAAGTGATGTCTACTAAGATATACTTTGTAATAGTCCTATCTTATGTATATACTAAATTTATGGTAGAATTAAGAATCCCTTGTCTTTAGGGATGGGAGTCAAAAAGGAGAAATGATATGGCATTTGAATTTCAAATCTTAAATTTTATTCAGCAGCATTTGAGGTCAGAACCAATGGATAAGATTATGGTAGCTATTACACATTTAGGCGATGCGGGAATTATATGGATTATATTAACCCTTGTTTTATTACTAATCCCAAAGACGAAAAAGGTGGGGTTTGTGCTAGTTTTGGCGTTAGCTTTTGACGTAATTCTTTGCAATTTTATGATAAAGCCCTTTATTGCGAGAACGAGACCGTACGATATTAATACAGCGATTGAATTGCTAATCGGAAGGCAAGTGGATTATTCTTTTCCATCTGGGCATACAGCGGCAGGAATTACTTGTACTGTAGCACTTTATCTTACAAGACAAAAATGGCTTTGGAAGGTGACATTGCTTTTATCAGTTTTGGTTGGATTTTCGAGGATGTATTTGTATGTACATTTTCCGACTGATATTATCGGTGGTATTGTCATTGGGATGATATGTGGAATTCTTGGGGTTATAACTGCGAGACAGATAGTCAAGAGAAGAGGTTTGCATTATTGATGATTGACTGCTGTGATTATTGCAGGTTCGCAATGATTAGTATGATTTATTGAGAAAAAGAATTGGAAAATTGTCTGTTTTTATGTTATAAAGGAGAGGTACAAAAGAATAGAAAAACTGGAGGAAAGACAGATGGGATATTTTTATTTTACAAGACATGGACAGACTGTTTGGAATGTGGAAAATAAAATTTGTGGAGAGACAGATATTGAGCTTACCGAGCTTGGTCATGAGCAGGCAAGACAGCTTGGGCAAAAAATTTTAGAACAAGGGATTAAAATTGATGAGATTTTATATTCTCCGCTTGTTCGCGCTGCGGAGACAGCGAGACATATATCAGAGATTACTGGTGTTCCGATGAGAGAAGAAATCCGTCTAAAAGAGCAAAATTTTGGAAAATATGAGTCCACTCCTAGAGATGGAGAGCAGTTTCGAAAAGATAAGGAAAGCTTTGCGTACCGCTACGAGGGTGGGGAGTCTATGCTTCATTTATGTCAGAGAATTTATAATCTTTTGGATGATATTAAGAGGGAGTCGGATGAAAAAGTATATTTGCTCGTGGCGCATAATGGAATTTCAAGAGCAGTGGAATCATATTTTTGCGATATGAGCAATGAGGAGTTTGCTAAGTTTGGTATAAAAAATTGTGCGTGGAAGAAGTATGAGTTTTAACTTGACAAACAAAAATGAATATGATAGCATAAAACAAATGTTAATGACGAACAAGGGCGTTCTGCAAAGAAAGCAGAACGCCCTTTTTATGTTTAAAAGAAACATTTTAATTTAAAACGGTAGGAGGAATAGCCATGAAGCGATCAGAACTACTACAGCATACGGACAAGATAAATGAGTTATTGGCACGATATGGTGTGAAATTTGGAATTTATAAAAATAATGTATTTAAAGAACAGTTATTTCCATTTGATTCGATACCAAGAATCATAGAACATGAAGAATTTAATTATTTAGAGAAAGGGCTCAAACAACGTGTTGTGGCCCTTAATTTATTTTTAAAGGATATCTACAGTAAAAAACAGATCGTAAAGGATGGGATTGTACCAGAAGATTTTATATTTGCATCTAGCGGATATATGGCAGAGTGTGAGGGCGTAAGTCCTGTAAAGGATATTTATTCGCATATTTCTGGAATAGATCTTGTGAAGGGAAAAGATGATGAATGGTATATTTTGGAGGATAATTTAAGAGTGCCATCTGGTGCATCTTATCCCATGATTGCAAGAGAGTTTTGTAGACGCAGTTCGCCGGAAACTTTTCAAAATACAAGACTTGAGGATAATAGAAATTATGCCCAGCTTCTAAGACGTACGATGGACAATGTCAACGTCGGAGGACATACAGTAATTTTGACTCCTGGAAGATATAATGCAGCATATTTTGAGCATTCCTATCTCGCTGAGAGAACAGGAGCACATCTTGTAAATGGATCAGAGCTTATGGTGGAGGATGATAAATTATTTTACATAACAGCAACTGGCAAGAAAGAGCGAGTTGGCGCGGTATATAGACGTATTTCGGACGAGTATCTTGATCCTATGAACTTCAATCCAGAGTCTTTAATCGGAATTCCACATATATATGACGTATTTCGAAAGGGAAATGTTGCTCTGCTAAATGTACCTGGAAATGGGGTGGCAGATGATAAGGGAATTTATTATTTTGTTCCAAAAATGATTCGGTATTATCTAAATGAGGAGCCTATTCTTAAAAATGCACCGACTTATCTTCCATTTTATGAAGATGACATGAAATATGTCTTGGAAAATTTTGATAAGCTTGTACTAAAAGATGTGGCGGAGGCTGGTGGATATGGAGTTGTATTTGGCAATTCCATGACAAAGGAGCAAAAAGAAAACTTTATAGAACTATTAAAGAGAGAGCCAAGGAGATTTATTGCACAGGAAGTAATAGATTTTCAGGATTTAAATATTGTGGAAAATGGAGAGGTAGTTCCTAGAAAGGCCGATCTTAGAGCGTTTGTTTTGATGGCAGACGAACCATTAGTATGGAAAAGTGGTTTGACCAGATTTTCCAGAAATCCAGATTCATTTATTGTGAATTCATCTCAGGGAGGAGGTTTTAAAGACACATGGGTATTATCTCAGTAGAACAGGCAAACCGTTTATATTGGTTAGGAAGATATACAGAGAGGGTGTATACGACACTTCGTATTTATTCTCAGAGTTTTGATACTATGATTGATGAGATTACAGACAGTTATGAAGAGTTTTGTAACTCGATTGATATTCCAAATATATATACATCAAAAGATGATTTTAGAAGGAGATATCCTTTTGATACAGAAAATCCAGATTCCATCATCAGCAATTTGAATAGAGCGTATGATAATGCTATCGTTCTTCGAGAAAGTATTGGTTCAGAAGCTTTGTCTTATATACAGCTTGCTATTTACGATATGAATAAGGCGGCAATCAGTAATGCACCACTTATTGAGATGCAGCAGATTATAGATCATATATTAGCTTTTTGGGGGATTGCGGACGATAGAATTGACTCAGAGGAAGTTAGAAATATTATTAAGGCTGGAAAACGAATCGAGCGAATCGATTTATATGCGCGACTTGGCGCTTCACAAACTGAGTTGATTCGAGAGGTGTGTCGTATGATTCCTCGTGTTCAAAAAAGTGGACTTTCCTATGACGAGAGTAAACTTGAATTGGTAAAAAAACTTGTAGAAAGCTCCGAATTAGATTATTATAAAATTGTGTCGATTGTTGAGACAATTTTATAGTAATAAGACTAGTTAGGAGTGATTAAGTGGAATGTTTACATTTTGAATATAATATGGAGATAAATTATACCGTTCCAGCTAATAAGTGTTATTTTACGATAAAATGTATACCGAAAGATGATGAGAGACAGCACTTATTGGGAATGGAGATTTCTATATTGCCAGAAGTAAAGTATTCTTTTGGAGAGGATTCGTATAAAAATAGGCAGATATATGGATGTGTGGAGAAGGAGCATGATAAGTTTGTGTTTCATATCGCAGGTGATGTTGAAATGATTCAGACTAATTATGAGGAGACCGCAACTCCTGAGAGGATAGGAATATATCGTTTTCCTTTCGGGAAATGTCAGCCTGGTCCTAAACTTTTAGAATATTATAAAACACTTGATTTTTCTGAATGTAAAAATAATTATGAGAAATGTATTTATTTGATGCGTAAATTGCATCAAGATTTTCAGTATGTCCCAGACATAACAGCAGTGTACACAGCAGCAGAAGAAGCGTGGAAGATAGGGAAAGGGGTATGTCAAGATTATGCCCATATTTATATTACGCTGCTTAGGTTAGCTGGTATTCCTGCGCGTTATGTATGTGGTTTAATTATAGGGGAAGGAGCCAGCCATGCCTGGGTAGAGGCATTATGTGATAATAAATGGATGGGATTCGACCCTACAAATGACTGCGTTATTTTAGATAGTCATATAAAACTAGGTGATGGAAGAGATGCATCAGATTGTGCGATTAATCGTGGAATTATGTGGGGCGGTGGTGAGCAGTCACAAAAAATATTTGTATCAGTGGAGAAAAAAATACTATGATGAAGTAGAAATTATTAATATCTTTTAATGTATGTAGAAGAAAAATTGCTGTTAGCAAGGAATGTCATGCAATAATGAAATGGTAATTTTTGTAACCTGATTGCTTCGTAGTCCACGGATTTTATATATTAACTGCTTTACAGGGACTTTCATAGTAAAGAGCAAAGGATTGAGATATTATGGTAAAAACAATAGCTTCTGTAGGACTTCCTATAGATGAAATATTGGAAATTAAAAAAAATCGTCTTATGCCAGAAAAAAAGATGGATAAGATGAAGCGTATTAGCGTTGTTACTGGTATACATGGAGATGAATTAGAAGGACAATATGTCTGTTTTGAATTACAGCGTCGGATTGAAGAAGAAAAGGAAAGCTTGACAGGAATTGTGGATATTTATCCGGCAATGAATCCTCTTGGAATTGACTCGATTACGAGAGGAATTCCAGCTTTTGATTTGGATATGAATCGTTTATTTCCAGGAAATATAGATGGAAATATGACAGAGTATTTGGCTGCTGGAATTATAAAAGATGTCGCCGGTTCAGATTTAGTCATTGATATTCATGCAAGTAATATTTATCTGACAGAGATTCCTCAGATAAGAATTAATGAATTACACGAGAAGACGCTTGTTCCTCTGGCGCAGGAGACGAATATTGATTTTATATGGGTACACGGTGCGAGCACAGTACTTGAGTCAACATTCGCCTATAGTTTAAACAGTACAGGAACTCCCACGCTTGTTGTAGAGATGGGTGTGGGAATGCGAATTACAAGGGATTACGGAGACCAGATGGTTGATGGAATCTTAAATGTGATGCATAAGCTTGGAATTTGGAGTGGAAAGGTTAAAAAACCGCGAAAACCGATTATTTCGAGAAATCCTGATGATGTAAGTTATCTAAATGCTAGTGTGGGTGGGTTATTTATACCGACAGTAAAGCATTGGGAGGAGTTAAAACAGGGCGAAGTAATTGGAAGAATTGTCGATCCCCTATGTGGAAAAGTATTAGACGAGGTAAAAGCACCGGTGGACGGTATCCTTTTTACAATTCGAGATTATCCGATTGTAGATGAGGGTTCTCTGATGGGACGCCTGCTCAGGAGGGAGGTGTACTATCATGAATAAGAAGATTATTTATGAAATTAAAGGGATGTATCGAGATAATTTTCGAGTTACTGGATATGAATTTGGTGAGGGAGAGAAAGCTGTCTGTATTTTAGGAAGCTCTAGGGGAAACGAAGTACAACAGATTTATTGCTGTTCTCAGCTAGTAAAAAAATTCAAACAGCTTGAGGAAGAAGGAAGGATTAAGGAGGGAAATAAGATTCTTATCATTCCATCGATAAACCCTTATTCGATGAATATACAAAAAAGGTTTTGGCCTACAGATAATACCGATATTAACAGAATGTTTCCAGGTTATAATCTGGGCGAGACAACTCAAAGAATTGCAGACGGCGTATTTAAGGAAATAATGGATTTTAAATACGGGATTCAGTTTACTTCCTTTTATATGCCAGGAGATTTTATGCCTCATATTCGTATGATGGACGAGGGATACAGTAATGTGGATATTGCCAAAAAATTTGGTCTTCCATATGTGGTAATAAGAAAAGTAAGACCATATGATACCACTACGCTAAATTATAATTGGCAGGTATGGGATACGCAGGCGTTTTCTCTATACACAACTACGACTTCCAGAATAGATAGAAACGCGGCTGGACAGGCAGTTTTGTCCGTTATGAGTTTCTTATCTAGTCAGGGAATTATAAAATATAGTGGACCCGAAATTTCAGATTCCAAAGTTGTGAGAGATACTGATATGATTTCAGTTCAGACGGCAAAGTCTGGTATATTTGAGGCGTTGGCAAAGGCTGGAGAGAAGGTTTTTGTTGGACAGCCACTTGCAAATGTTGTGAATCCATATGACGGAGAAATTATGGAGACACTTTTTGCTCCAGTAGATGCCTATGTATTTTTCATACATAATGAGCCGTTGACATATGCGAATACAGCAGTTATTAAGTTAGTCAGAAGATAATTTTATGAGGTTCATCGCAAACTTGTTATGCAGGGACGCGCTCAGAACCCCAAATCATCTGTATAAAAAAGACCAACCCGAGAAAAAATCGGTTGGTCTTTTTTATACAGATGATTTGGGGTATAATAGGTGGAATGAAATGAACAGATAATAAAAGTAAAATATTTCAAAAAAGACGGCTTATGATAAATCTTTCTTTTCTCTTGGGTTTGCTTGCGAAAGTGGAGAAGCTGTGATAGGATAAAACAAAAAAGAATTTCATCAAATTAGGCAATAGGGTGAATTGTGAAAATTTATTTAGTATAATTGAATGGACTGGAGTAAATGAAAAATGTTTTTTGGAAGTGAGGATCATACTTTTTCGCAGATTAGAGAAAAATCGGTGCAGCAATGGCTTTTGGAGATGAGTGAGCATGAGGATATCGCTGTCAGAAGTGGCGTGAGGGCTACGACAGATTATATAGATTCTCTAAAGAAAAAGATAGAGCGGTTAGAAGAGAAAAATCAATTAAAGGATGAGTACTTGAAAAAGTTGAAGGAGAAAAGAAAATAAAAATGAAGAGTGAATTAATAGAGCAGATAGAAAATTATAAGCCGTTTAATGAGCAGGAGGAAAAAGATAGAGAGATGATTTTAGACTGTCTAAAAAATAATGAAAAAATATTTTTTAGACAGTCTAAAATGGCGCATATGACGGCCTCGGCGTGGGTGACGAATAAAAATCGAGATAAAATTCTGATGGTTTATCATAATTTATATGATTCTTGGTCATGGCTTGGAGGTCACTCGGACGGAGAGGAAGATTTATTGGAAGTAGCTATGAGAGAAGTCAGGGAAGAGAGTGGACTTAAAAATTTAATTCCGATATCGAGTGGGATTTATTCTCTCGAGGTTCTCACCGTAGATGGACATAGAAAAAAGGGGGAGTATGTCTCCTCACATTTGCATCTTAATATCACATATCTTTTGGAGGCAGATGATAGAGAGACTTTATCAATTAAGCCAGACGAGAATAGCGGGGTGGCTTGGTTTGGATTAGAGAAGGCGGTGGAGGTTTCCTCTGAGAAATGGTTTCGAGACCATATTTACAGTAAGCTAAATGAAAAACTACAAAAATATAAAAATGAGGAGACAATTTCGATAGTTTCACAGAAAGATATGAATGAAAAACAAATTTTTAAGTCAGAAGAAATATGTGAGTGTGAAGCCAGAGATTTAGTTCAAGAGGAATATGAAATACCAAAAGATGGGGAATTCATTCAAAAAGATGTTAAGACTGATGTGGAAGCAGAGATTAGGTCTGTTCAGGAGAATCAGGAGGAAGGTCAAGAAAATGGACAACTGAATAGAGACTATATTCAATTTGGAAACGACAGAGTGATGATAAGAGATATAAAATCATATGGTATTTCCACTGAGCAAAATAAGTGCTATGTGAAAATATATGAGCAGATTTTAGGTAATCATAAATTGAAAAAAATTTTTTCTTCTGGATATATGTGGAATGGTAAAAAACAAAAAATCGATATATCCGCTGAGGAGTACTACGATAGAGCGAAAAAAATTGCTAGAGTTTACGGATATTCCGTTCCGACAAAAACAATTTTGAATAAAGACGGTAAAATTATGATGTACTGTAGAAAAGCTGGAAAGTTAAGCTTAGAAGAAGATTTTGTCTCTTGTCCAGTCGAATGTTTATATATTGAAACAGAGAATGGAGAAAAGAAGCAATTTTTTGAGGACAAAGTAAGTTTTAATATTTATGATAAATTAAAAGAGTTAGACTTTGTTTTTTCAAAATAAGGTAAAAAAGTTTAAAAATGAATGGCATAATGAAAAATAGAATAAAAATATTTCATAAATTTAAGGTAATGTTTACTTATCCGAAGTTATGCCTGTGGAGATTAAAAAGTTGTTGAAACAAAAAGCACACGACTTTAGCTGTGAGAGGTTCAATTAGAGAGAGTGGAGGGAAATTTCATGAAGTCGAAAGTAGTTATGGTAGTTTGCTCAAGCTATGATGAGGAGAAGGTTTATCGTGCGATGAGACAGGGAATCGATGAGCTTGGAGGAGTTGAAAAATTTGTAAAAAAAGAGGAGAAAATATTAGTAAAGCCGAATTTCTTGCTTTCTGCCACTCCAGATGATGCAGTGACGACACATCCAGCTGTGATTCGAGGAATCCTTCGTATTCTCGCGGAAACTGGATATGAAAATACAATCTACGGTGATTCTGCTGGACATGGAAGTTGTGCCAATATCGCCAAAAAATTAGGCTTAAAGGAAGAAGAGTACGGTGCTAAGCTTACAGATATGTCTCATGAAGTGAAGGTATTTTATGAGGAGGGAAAGACAGAAAAAGAGTTTTATTTTTGTCAGGAAGTAACAGAAATGGATGCACTCATTAATGTCTGTAAAATGAAGACACATGCTCTTGAGAAAGTGACAGGCGCAGTGAAAAATTTGTATGGATTAATTTGTGGCTATCGAAAGGCGGCGGGACATGTGGCGCATCCAAACGCCAGTGTATTTGCTCGTATGCTCTGTGATATTCACAGGTATACAAGACCAAGACTCCATATTATGGATGGAATTATGGCAATGGAGGGAAATGGACCTGGAAATGGAACGCCAACACCGATGAATGTTCTTCTTTTCTCGGAAGATCCTGTGGCGCTTGATACGGTATTTTGTCATCTAGTTTATCTAGATCCAGAGACAGTACCGACGAATGCTCAGGGAGAAGTACTGGGAATAGGAACATATCATTTGGAAAATATTGAAATTACTGTCATTGAGGGAGAAAAAAAGAGAGTAAATGCACCGATGGAGGCAATAAAAAGACGTTACGGAAATCGACATTTTGATGTAAATAGAGAAGGAAAGAATAAATCTCTTCTCAGTAAATTTTCCTCTGTCATGACGGCAATCGCACATCGACCTGTTATTGATAAGAAGAAATGTATAAAATGTGGTGTATGTGTACAACATTGTCCAGTTCCAGGAAAAGCCGTTAATTTTAAAAATGGAAAGAAGCAGCCGCCAGTTTATGATTATAAAAAATGTATTCGTTGCTATTGCTGCCAAGAAATGTGTCCAAAGGGAGCAATTCACTCGAAATAATAAAGAAAAACCGCTCACAGATAGATTGGTGTACACCAATTTTGATCTAAGTGAGCGGTAGTTTTATATTTTTAAAATTTTTCTTGTCGATATTTTCTCGGAGAACAGCCCTTATATTTCCTAAAAATTTTAGAATAGTAATTGGAATCTACAAATCCGACTTTGGATGCCACCTCAGTGATAGAGAGATTTTTATCAAAAAGATATTCTAAGCTTTTCTCTACGCGATATTCCTGTAAAAAGGAGAATAAAGAAATATGCATATATCTTTTGAATATTCTACTGCATTCACTTGTGCAAAGAAGAAGATGGTCTGCGATATCTTGCAGGCTTATTTTTTTATCATAGTTTTGTTCAATGAAAGAGAGAATTTCTTTGATTCTTTTATACTCTTTTTTTTCGTGAGAGGAGATAGTAAGCCGATGTTCTTTTTCGAAATTTTGAAAGAAGATTTTCCAAATATCTTGAAGGATGATGCTCATTTCTAATTCGTAAGCAATTCGTTTCTCTTTATCTAATTGTAAAAGTTTGATTATTCGACTAAAAATGTCTGTATGCCATGGTATGGTGTAGTCAAGGTGAACACCGG
>Ga0129308_1001382_pt1 | contig 25702 bp, 21 predicted proteins | sample L827metagenome_FD_94440 | JGI IMG/M metagenome (GOLD analysis project Ga0129308, IMG submission 94440) | Ring-tailed lemur group fecal microbial communities from Wisconsin, USA - L827 metagenome | ecosystem: Host-associated > Mammals > Digestive system > Large intestine > Fecal | place: USA... | reverse complement strand
CCTTTAGCTCAGTTGGTAGAGCAACTGACTCTTAATCAGTGGGTCCCGGGTTCGAATCCCTGAAGGCGCACCACACGGCCCGTTGGTCAAGCGGTTAAGACGGCGGCCTCTCACGCCGCAAACATGGGTTCGATTCCCGTACGGGTCACCATTTTTTAAAATGGTTCTTGACAATTGAGTAAAAACGGATATAATACTTACTGTTGAGAAGACGGTAAGGAGAGAAAAACAAGTTGTTTTCTTTGCTTACTTTCTTCTCGGAGAAAGTAAAGTTGGTGTTGATTAGGGCGAGGGTCCACCCGTTCCCATTCCGAACACGGAAGTTAAGCTCGCTTCTGCCGAAGATACTTGCCTGGAGACGGGCCGGGAAAATAGGTAACGCCAACACAGGGGTCCGGTCCTGCCGGACCGGACCCTTTCACATTCCTCAATAGCTCAGTCGGTAGAGCATGCGGCTGTTAACCGCAGGGTCGTTGGTTCGAGTCCAACTTGGGGAGCCAAATGAAAGCGGCTTGCCGCCAACAATGACGGCAAGCCGCTCTTTCCGAACATAACGTGTGAACGGTCATGGGCCTTTAGCTCAGTTGGTTAGAGCAGCCGGCTCATAACCGGCCGGTCCACGGTTCGAGCCCGTGAAGGCCCACCATATAGGGGTATAGCTCAGCTGGTAGAGCAGCGGTCTCCAAAACCGCGTGCCGAGGGTTCGATTCCTTCTGCCCCTGCCATTGTGGATAACAGAGTGATCTGTTTGTATAGTTTAAATGGCTCGGTAGTTCAGTTGGTTAGAACGCCGGCCTGTCACGCCGGAGGTCGAGGGTTCAAGTCCCTTCCGAGTCGCCATTTAAATTTTCAGCCGTCAGGCTGTTTGAATAGCCCCCGGGAACACCCGGGACGCCTTGGAAACTCCAGGTAAGGCCTGTTCAAATAGTTCCCCGAAAGGGGACGCACATGCTGCTATAGCTCAGTAGGTAGAGCGCATCCTTGGTAAGGATGAGGTCGGCAGTTCGAATCTGCCTAGCAGCTCCATGAAAACCCTTGAATCCCAACGGATTCAGGGGTTTTTCATTTTTTGAAAGTTTGTTGGAAAACCGCAGTTTCCAACAGATCTTCCAACAAACCCTTTTTAGGAGCCTTGTTTCTGGAGTGTGGCGATAATAAGCTTTGCAATATCGGGATTTTCCTGCAGCAGACGGTAGGCCAAATCGGTCTCATCGGCTGCTGCTTTTTTAGTTTCAGAGGGACGCTTCTGAAAGAAGTCTTCTTCTACTTTCTGAGCCAGCCTACGGCGATCTTCGTTGTGGGTGTGGGCGTAGAGGTCAGTAACCATTCTGGATTGGGAATGTCCCGTGTCGCCTTGTACCGCTTTGATATTGCCGCGGCCGATCTGCAGTTTCAGAGAGGCACTGCAGTGGCGGAGACTATGGAAGACCACTGGTTTCAGGTCATGTTCCCGAATTAACGCTCGAAGCAGGGCTGCGATCTGGCGTTCCTCATAAGGACGGCCATCCTCGTGCGCGATGACCAGATTGTAATCGGAGTATTCGTCACCAATTAACAACTTGACCTCCTCCTGGGATTTTCGCACCTGCCTAAGGGCCAGTGCTACTGTACGGGGCAAAAAGACTGTGCGCACACTGCTTTCCGTTTTGGGGGACTTCAGCACCAGCGAGGTGGTAGAGTGGGTCTGCTTCCATTCCGGGAAGGTGAACATCACCTGAGAGCGTCCACGGCGAGCCAGAGCCTCCAGGCTGTCTTTTTGACAGCGTTTCAGCTCCTTATTCACCCGGACGTGGGCAGTTCCATCCTGGAGGCTCTCATCGCTGTAATCCACACAATCCCAGGTTAAGCCGAGGATCTCACCTATTCGCATGGAGCAGCCCAGAGCCAGCAGCATGGCGATCTCCAACACCGGATCAGTGCAGCAATCCAGAGCATGCTGGGCTTCGCTTGCACTCCAGACGACCCGGGCGGCGGGACGGTACTTGGGCAGAGTTACTCGCTCAGCTGGATTGTTGGGGATATACTCCCAGATGACGGCCTGGTTCAGGGCGCTGCGCAGAAGGGCGTGAACCTTTTCAATGACGGACAGGGAGACAGTCGCATCTGTCTTCTTATGGCCCTTCAGAACGACTGCAGGCTTGTCCTGAAGGGAATCGTAGAACACGTCCAAGTCGTGGGTAGTCAGGTCCTTGACAGCTACATTGCCCAGGTAAGGCTTGATATAGTGCTTGATGCGGTGCCGGTTGTCGGATAGAAAGGAATCTCCCCAGTGATTCAAACCGTAGACCTGCACATATTCGTCCATCAGCTCGCCAATGGTAATATACCGTTTCTTTGTGGATTTGGCGGACTTTTTTGTGGAAGGAATAGGCTTAGGCGGTTGGAAAACACCGAGGGATTTTTCGTATTCGATTTGGGCAACACGGAGATTAGCTTCTTCGTAAGTGGAGAAGCGCTCATAAAAGGGTTTTGAGTATCCGGAGCAGCGGTATGAGATCTCATATTGCTGTCCTTTTTTGCGTGGTTTCATGTTGACTCCTTTGCAGTCTCGGCCGGTGGCCGGCGATTCCTTCCGACTGCATAAGTGGAGTATCCATTCATGCGGCGAGTATAGCATGGGCGGTTGCAATATGCAACCGCCCATATTCGCTTACGGACGAGGATTTTCGTTGAGATAATCGATGATGGCTTGTTTGGGAATGCGAAGCTGGCGGCCGATCTTAACGCTTCGGATGGCACCTGAGCGCACCAATTCATAGGCAGAGTTCCGGCCAATATCCAGAATAGGCATCAGCTCCTCCACACGGAGGGTCAGGGGCAGCTCATCATAAGAACGATACTTACGATTCATCGTGATTCCCTCCATTGACAGAGGTCAGATAGATATTGGTCACATCCGCCCGCTCATGGCCGAGCAGGCGAGAGACCTCATATTTGGCATCCAGAGGGCTTTTGCCTTGCTGGATCAGGGCGGTGTAAACTTCCGCTGCGTAGGTGTGACGCAGCCCGTGGAACGTCATGGGACGGTCAGAGTCGGGATCTTGAATTTCTTTTCTGTAATCGCGGATGAACTGCTGCAGACGATACATGGTGTAATCCGTATCCATATCGTCTGGAACGAGCAATTTATGGCCTCGTTCCGTGCGTGCCAGCTGCTCCCGGAGGGCGATGGTAATAGGCTCGTTGATGGGAATAGTGCGAATTTTGCCGCCTTTGCCCTTGACCGTAATGGCACTTTTGCGAAGAGCGTCTTCTGCCGTGGCAGTGTCCAGCCGGAAACATTCGTGGAGCCGCAGGCCGGCATAACGGGCCAGGTAAAATGCCAGGATGTAATCATAGCGATTCTCTGCCAGGGCCTTCCCGAGCATTCGATTGAATTCTTCCTCGCTCCAGGAACGGTCGACGTCGCCGAAGCTACGGCGCTCAAGCTTTACAGTCAACTCATCGTTGGAGGGCAGGGCGTACTTTGCGTCGCTGATCTTATCATGGAAAAAGCGGATGGCGGACAGGTCGGTTTTGATGGTGCTGGGGGATTTGCCGTCCTCCTGCATTCGGAGGACGTAGGCGGTCAGGTGCTTGCCGCTGACATTGGCAAGTTTCTGCAGGTGGAACTCATCAGCCAGGAAGTAGCAGAAGCGCTTCATGGCTTCGTAGTACCGCCGTTTGGTCTGAAAGCTTCCCTGGCGGTTGTGCTTGACAAGTTTATCCAACTGGTCAAGCAAGGGTTGGTAGTTGCCTTTGGTGCGGGCGTGCAGAGTCATAGGTATCTTCCTTTCGAAGTGGAAACCCATATGGACGCAGTACACCCGTTGGCAACGTTCGTTGTTTCTGCCTGTTTTCCGGATGCTGACTGAAAAGATCGATGGAGCAAGAACACGGAACCTCTTGCATCGCAAGGACTTCAGAGAGTTGATATCCCCTCAGACAGAAACTGTCTCTTTTAAATTAAGACCTGTTTAGCACGAATGCCGTATGGGACGCTGCGGTCCTGTCGATGGAGATCGACAACGGCGAACACAGCCGATGGCAATCGGCTGCAGCACAAGTGCCGCTTGTGTTCGTCTCCCTTCCGGCAGGGGGAATGGGTTTGAGGAAAACACTGCATGGCCGGAATGCAGAGGACAGCGGCTGGCAGACCGACTGTCTAACGTTTCATTTGCGCCCCCGTGCTGCCAGACACGAGGGTGATCGGCAGTCCGGACCGATCGGGAAAAATCAAATACTCCAACAATGTTCATAAAAATCTCCTTTCCGCCCGCGCTCCTCCGGGAGACTAATCCGGAAGAGCGGTACTGATGTACAGCGGGCCTAAAACGTAATTGATAGAAAAAGTCTGAAAACAACCCTGTGTTTTCAGACTTCTCCACACAGATTTACTTTTCATTCAAATGAGCAGAATACATTCCTGCTCATCTTCACAAGACGCACCAATATCAAGGCGCGCCAAATACCACCGATCAAGGATGGCTCACAGCTTAATAAGGCCTGCAGCGTAGAAAAATATCTAACAAATACAGGACAAGAATACCGCTGTGGAGCCCATGCAGCCACAGTACTGAAAACTGCTTTCCTGACCAAAAAGAATCGTCACACAAACTGCCGGCGCATTACGTTGCTGCCCGACTCACACATCAAAAAAGCCCACCCGGGGAAGTTCATCTAATAAGTACAGCTCTATTTTACTGGAATGGAATCAGTCCGTACATAATACCTAAACCTACATCATTTTTTGAAAATGATTACAACTTCAAGCGCGTTTGCAAATTGCTGGTGGATTACGCTGTTTCCAGCTCACCACTTAACAAGGCCCATCCGGGCGGAGGTATCTAATAAATACAGCCCCATTCTACCGAAATAGAATGGGGCTGTATACGACAACTAAATCTACGCAAGCGGGAGTATGGAACGTACGGCTCATACAACCAGCGGCGTGGTGTCCAGAAGACGAGCATCCACCTTTTCCGGCATACCTTTGCTCAGAAGTACCTGGTGGACTGCGGAGGAAATGCGTTCACCCTCCAGAAGCTCATGGGACACTCCACGCTGAAGATGACGAAGCATTACTGTGCGATCTTCGATGCAGACATCGCCAGGAACTTCGATTCCTTCTCACCGCTGGCGCAGATCAGTAAGCCGAATGAGAAGATTAAGAGAAGAATGCTGTCTTTTATCCAAAACGGTCAAGCGGTCATGGAGGTGCCTGAAGTGAAGCTCAATGTCAGAGATAAAGGGAACGCTGAGAGGAGTTTCCCCATTGGGAATAGAACGGTATCATAAAAGGAAATTTGAAAATTTCATTATTGTGGTTGAAGGAAGTCATCAGTTTCCGGTCAGAACCATTGGCCATTGCATTTCCCCATGACGTGAATTAAATCTAGATTGCTGTGGTCTTCCAAATCCTGATAGGTATCTCTGACAGCGGAACCTGATCGCACTCCGACATAGTATGCAAACGCCATAAAAAAGTAGGATATCTGTGTCAAAATATGAACTTCCGAATTACGACTGTGGTGTCACAAAAAGTACAAGGAGGTCAGCATGAGAGACGGCGATGCAAGTGAATCAGTGGTGACCGGGAAAATCGGGATGAAGGTGGCTAGCGGTTGTACTGGAGTTGCAAGAATAAAACAATTCAGCGTTGGATCGCACGGTGTGAAGCAGAGGAGGTAGAAGGAGGTTTCCTTCAAGAGAAAAACTGCGTGTATAGTGCTGAGTTTAAAGGGGCCGTAGTGATAGATTATAGATTAAAGACATTAAAAGCTCAATTGAGAATTGACATTTCCGTTAAGTAATATTATACTGAAAAATAACGTTATATAACAATATTATGACAATATGATGATTTGGAGGAGATAGCTTTGGTGAAGCATACCATTATCAATGCGCAGCTCAGTTATGCGCTGTCCCAGGCGCGGCATGGGGACGCGATTGTTCTGTGTGACGCGAATATGCCTGTTCCAAACGGTTGTCCGATTATCGATCTTTCGCTGGTGCGGGGCGTGCCCAGTCTGGTGCAGACGCTGAAGGCTATGCTCAACGACATGGTGGTGGAACGGTATCAGGTTTTTGAACTGATGCCTCAGTATAACCCGGAGATGTATGTAAAGTTGGAGGGCATGCTGGAACGGATCCCCGGAGGGACCGTCAGCAAAGGAGAGCTGCAGGCGCTGATGCCGAAAGCAAAAGCCGTGGTGCGCACCGGCGACTTCGGCAGCTGCTGTACCATGGTGCTTTATTCTGCCTCCGGGATGGACAAGTATATGGAGAAATTTGATTGCAGTTTTGATCTGACGAAGAATTGAGGGGGGTGTCATATGCCTCTGATTGAACGCATTCTGGTGGAAGAAAACGGAATAAACGGATTTGATTCCTATCGTGTTCCCGGCATTGTGGTGACGTCGACTGGGAAGATCCTGCTGTGCTACGAGGGCCGGCAAAAGGCGGGAGATCGACGTACCCTTCTGATGCGAGCAAGTACGGACGGTGGCCAGACATTTGGCGAGCGAGTGGTTCTGGCACGGCCAAAGGGGGACGAATTGCTCCACAACCCCATGTTTCTTACCGGAGAACAGGGCCGGATCTGGCTGTTCTGGTGCCAAGACTACGGCAGGCTGTTTATGCGTGAGAGCCGGGACGAAGGAGAAACCTTTGGTCCGGTGCGAGAGCTGACATCAGCTATCGATGGCTTCCGGAAGGAATGGCCTGTGACCTTTTGGGCCATTTCACCCGGACACGGCATCTCCATGAAGGATGGGACGCTGGTGGTCCCCCTGTGGCTCAGCCGGGGGGAGAACGCACATTTACCCGCCTGCTTCGCCTGCCTGTATAGCCGGGACTTGGGGAAGACCTGGCAGTGCGGCGGGATCGTCCCCGAGGCCAACGGCATCGGGGACCCCACCGAGGCGTCGGTGGCGGAGCGGCAGGACGGGACGCTGCTGGCCACCATGCGACATGAGAAGCCCGGGGTGCGGCGGCGGGCCTTTGCTCAGGGCGGCCCGGTCTGCTGGAGCCAGCCCTGGATGGACCAAAATCTGCCCGATCCGGTGTGCTCCGGGGCACTGTTGTCTCTAGGGGAGGGTAAAATGGCCTTTGTCAACTGTGCCTATGGGGATGAACCGGCCCTGGAGCGCCAGCGCAGGGGAGAGAATGTCCGCTGGAGCCTGGACGCCCGGCAAAATCTCACCCTCCGTCTCAGTGAGGATGATGGGAAAACCTGGTCTGCCGGACTGACCCTGGAGCGGGAGGCGGGGGCCTCCGACCTGAGCATCTCTTCCGACGGACGGACCGTCCTCTGCTTCCATGAGCAGGGCTGGACGGATGGAAACTGCATTTTCAACCGGGCGCTGGTCCTGGCCCGGGTACCTCTGAACCGGCTTCACTGAGAGGGGAGGCGGGGGAGATGGAGCAAGAAGAGAGAGAAGCCCAAGCCCGGTATTTTAGACCCTTTTTTGCCGCCTATTTCTTCTATTACGCGGGTTACTGTGTCTTTTCCAGCTTCATTGTACTGTTTTTGACGGAGCGGGGCTATAGCGCGGCGGTCTGCGGGGTGATCACCAGCCTGACCCTTTTGGCCAATCTGCTGATGGAGCCGGCGGGTGGGTATCTCACCGATACCTACTTGTCCGCCCGGAGCTATCTGACCGTCTGTATCGGGGTGATCACCGGGGTATGTCTGCTGGCTACCCTACTGTTCTCCATCCCGGCTGTGTGCGTGTCAATGGGGACGGTTCTGAATGACAGCACATAAAACGCCTGTTATGCTTGCATGAGTTCATGCATGGCAGGTGGATATTCTGTCCAGATAGCCCCAGGCATCAGGAGAACTATGCATATTTTGTGTGTGGCATCGGCCATCTGTTTCGGGACTGTTACATAAGTGAGCATATCATTGATGAAAGGTATCGGCTCACCGATTGCTGTTACCGTTTGAGCCCCAGAAGGTAGGGATATGCGAGACTCCCCAATTGAGATATTTGCTCTATTGAGAAGGACATCTCCATTGGGCAGCGGAAACGATGGACCGGCATCAACCGTGATATGATTCAAAAGGTGTGATATGTCAAACAGAACCGTCCCTATTGACATACTGTTTGTTCGAATCAAATTCTTTGAGTTTTCTCCGCTGTGACGAACTTGGCACAATTGCGTTGGCATATGCAGAGGGAGACTATATCACTGAAACGCGCCGCTTATGCAGGATAACTTTCACAAAAAAACAGTTGCAAGACGTCGAATCTTATGCTATAATCCCCTCGTAAGATATAATGTTATGATACGATATTGATTTAAATAATGATATATCGTTGTATTGACCCTGTCGGTTTTCCATTCTGCCATATGCGGCACTCAGTCCATATCCCGGAAGCATCAGACGCAGTCCAGATCCTGTCACCTGGTTCAGATACTCGGGCGGCGGGCTCAAGTTACGGAGGGCAATATGAAAAAATATGTGCTGAAACGGTTACTGATCGCGATTCCCACTTTTTTGGGGATCACGCTGCTTGTCTTCACATTGTGCTATTTCGCCACCGGCAGCCCTCTGGAGCTGCTGCTGAGTGACCCAAATATTTCAGAAGCAGAAGTTGCCAGGCGCGCAGAGGAATTAGGACTAAATGACCCCTTCCATGAACAGTATTTCACCTGGATGAAGAATATGCTCAGCGGGAACCTCGGCGTCTCATACCGGACCAGCAATCCGGTGAGCGGAATGCTGATGGACGCTTTGTGGCCCACGCTGCTCTTGGTTCTGGCGTCAGTTCTTGTGGCCTGTTTGATCTCGTTTCCCTTGGGCATTCAGTCAGCGCGACACCAGAATGGTATATGGGATAATATTTCCGCCGTGTTCTCGTTTCTCTCTACCTCTACCCCCAGCTTTTTTCTCGGCTTGGTGTTTTTGAGTATTTTTTCAGTGCATCTGTGTATCTTGCCCATCGGAGGTATGTATGACACAGGAAAAAGCGAGACAATGCTCTCGCTACTCCGCCATTTGATTATGCCGGCCTGTGTACTGGGCAGCACAATGGTGGGCAGCCTCATCCAGTACATCCGCAGCAGTATGCTGGAGGTCATGGGTGAAGATTACGTCCGTACCGCCCGCTCCAAAGGTCTTAAGGAACTGGTGGTCATTACCAAACATGTGTTGCGCAATTCTCTCATCCCCGTGGTCACCTATCTCGGTATGGAGATCCCCCTCTTGATGGGCGGAGCCATTGTTACGGAGCAAGTCTTTTCGTGGCCCGGATTGGGCAGCTTGATGCTGAAATCCATCAATTCCCGGGATTATCCCACCATTATGGGCGTTACTATTATCACAGCTGTCGCGGTCATGGTGTTCAATCTGCTTACAGACCTGCTGTATGGCGTACTTGACCCGCGTATTCGTCATAATTGACCCAGCCATCAAAGTGGGGAGGTGTGTCAATTGAGCCAAAGAAAGACAGAATGGCGCAATTTCGTTAAGCGCTACTGCAATAATAAGCTGGCGGTGCTGGGATTGGTCATCTTTTTCCTGATCGTAGCGGTCGTACTGATAGCGCCCCTGCTCATCCCATATGGGGAGGCAGAGATTGATGTGGCCGCGTTCAGCGCTGCGCCCAGCTCCAAACATCTGCTCGGAACAGATACTGTAGGGCGTGACGTTCTGGCCCGCCTGCTGTATGGAGGTCGTGTATCTCTGTTTGTGGGAGTGGTCAGCACCGCGATCAGCGTGGTCATCGGGATCCCTCTTGGTCTGTTGGCGGCTTTCTACCGCGGTTGGTTTGAAACCATTGTCATGCGGGCCGCCGATATCTTTATGACCATTCCTTCCACCATCCTTATTCTGTTCCTAGTGTCGATGTTTGGCCCTTCTATCATTACGGTCACCGTGGTTATCGGTGTGCTGGGGTGGACCAAATTCGCCCGGCAGATTTTCGGAACGGTTTTGGCTGTGCGGGAAAAGGATTACATAGAGGGCGGCCGTGCTATCGGGCAGAAGGATAGCGTTATTATTGCCAAATATATCCTACCAAACGCCATCGCGCCGATTTTTATCTCAATTACATTCCGGATCGCCGCCGCGATTATTCAGGAATCTTCCCTGAGTTTTCTTGGCATGGGCGTACAAATGCCGGCGGCCTCCTGGGGCAATATGCTCTACAATGCGCAATCTATTACTATTTTGAAAAGCTGCCAGTGGATGTGGATACCTCCCGGAGTGGCTTTGGTGATCACCATTTTGAGCATCAACTTTATCGGCAATGGTCTGCGGGACGCGCTGGATCCCAAAACAGCACTGCGCTGACCCACTTTTCCGTATTCCACATTGCAGGAAGCAATGAATCAATAAAAAAGGAGCATGAATCATGAAAAAGAGCATCTGTGTCTTGCTGGCATCGGTAATGGTATTGGCTCTTGCACTGACCGGCTGCGGCGGGTCCGAGAGTCCCTCGCCTGCCGCATCCTCCGCACCCTCCGCTGGTTCCACTTCCCAGAATCAGGCTGCGGAGCCCTCCGGACCCAAGGATGAGGTCGTTACCATGGCCATCATTTCCACCTGGAACACGCTGAACATCTACAACACCTCCGGCAATTATGGTCACTGCGTGTCCGACCAGCTTTTTGAGCGCATGGTCAGCTGTACCCACGACGGCGAATACCTCCCCCGGCTGGCCGACAGCTGGGAAATGTCCGAGGATCACACCAGCATGACCTTCCATATGAACAAGAACGCCAAGTGGCACGACGGCGAGCCTCTGACCGCCGATGACGTGGTGTTCACCCTGAAGGCTGTCACCAGCGAAAAGATGGACAACTACTACCGTTCCAAGTTTGTCTGCCTGGCCGGCACCGATGACAACGGCATCTGCGCCAGCCCGGATGATCTCCAGGCAGAAGCCATTGACGACTACACCGTCAAGGTCGGGCTCAAGACTCCCAAGGATGAGCAGACCGTCCTGTCCACCCTGTGCAGTTTCCTCTATGTCCTGCCCCAGCACATTCTGGACACCGGCGACTACTCCGACATCAACGGCTCCGACTTCTGGACCAGTCCTGTGGGTGCCGGCCCCTTCAAGTATGTGAAAGACATTGCCGGTGAGCAGCTGGAAATGACCGCCAATGAGGATTACTATCTGGGCTGCCCCGATTTTAAGACCTTCGTCATTAAGGTGGTGCCCGCCACCAGCCTGACCGCAGGTCTGCTCAACGGCGAGATCGACGTAGTCGGCGCCGGTAGTATCCCTCTGTCCGACTGGGGTACGATCGAGTCCAGCGACAATCTGGTCGCCGAATCCATCACCACTTATAGCTACCAGTACATGGAGTTTAACCTCTCTGACGGCAACGACGCCTTCCAGGATGCCGCTGTCCGCATCGCCTTTGACAAAGCCATCGACAAGCAGCTGATCGTGGACCAGCTGATGGCCGGCGAGGGCCAGGTAGCCGTGGGTCCCATGCCCAAGTATCATCCTTATTACAATGACGCTCTGGTGGGCAACAGCTATGATCCCAACGCCGCCAAGAGCGCGCTGGAAGCCGCTAACTTCGACTTTAACCGAACCTACCGTCTGATTGTCCCCCAGGGCAACCAGGTCCGTGAGCAGTCCGCGCTGATCATCCAGCAGAACCTGAAGGACATCGGCGTCAAGGTAGAGATCGAAACCTACGATTTTGCCACCCTGCTGGAGATGATGCGGAACGGCGATTTCGATCTGGGCCTCCTGGGTGGCGGCTCCAATATTGATCCCAATGAAAGCGCCGTGATCGTCAAGCCCGGCAGCGCTCAGAACTACTCCCTGCTGACCGACGGCAAGTGGTATGATCTGGCCGCCAAGGGCGATTCCCTGGTGAACTTCAACGAGCGCAAGGAAGCGTTTGACGCCTATCAGGCCGCTCTTGTGGAGGATCAGCCCTACATCTGGCTGTATCACCAGAACAACCTTCAGGCTCACTCCACCCGCATTGCCGAGATCCCCATGGAAGACTTCATCTGGTACAATTACGAGGTCTGGACCTGGAAGCTGGCCTGAACGGTACACCTTGAATAATCTGTAAGCATGTATGAGCATCTCTCTGCATCCTGCAAGGGGTGCAGAGAGATTATCAATTGGAACGGTACGATCATTCCACAATATGCGATGGAGGTTCTCCATGAAAGATGATGAGATTTTGCTGGAAGTCAGCGGGCTGAAAACATATTTTCAGGACCGAAAAGGTCAGGTCCCCGCAGTAGATGGGGTCGATTTTATCCTGAGAAAAGGAGAAACCCTGGGTATCGTCGGAGAAAGCGGTTGCGGAAAAAGCGTCACCTCCATGTCTATCCTGCATCTGCTGCCGCCGAAAGGGCGCATTGTGGATGGTACCATCCGATTTAAAGGCAGGGATATTACCCACCTGCCGCCGGCTGAGATGGCGAAGCTGCGGGGAAAAGAGATCGCGATGATCTTTCAGGAGCCTATGACCAGCCTGAACCCCGTATATACTGTGGGATACCAGATCAGCGAAATGATCTTGCGCCATGAGAAGGTATCAAAAAAAGAGGCTCGGGCCCGTGCCATTGAAATGCTACGGCTGGTCAACATTCCTGCGCCGGAAAAACGGATTGACGAGTATCCCCATGAGTTGAGCGGCGGAATGCGCCAGCGAGTTATGATCGCCATGGCCCTCTCCTGCAACCCGGAGCTGTTGATCGCCGATGAACCCACAACCGCCTTGGATGTTACGATCCAGGCGCAGATCCTGGATCTGATGCGGACACTGAAACAGACCCTGAACACCTCTATCATGATGATCACCCATGATCTGGGCGTAGTGGCCGAAATGAGTGATTATGTGCTGGTCATGTACGCCGGTATGGTGATGGAGTACAGCGATGTGAGATCCCTGTTTGCTGATTCGCTGCACCCCTATACCCAGGGACTGCTGAAGGCTTTGCCCAGGATGGGAGAATCCCAGGAGAAGCTCTATGTGATCGACGGCGTGGTGCCAAGTCTGTATGAGCTTCCTACTGGCTGTCGGTTCTGGCCGCGCTGTGCCTATGCCACGGAGCGCTGTAAACACGAAATTCCCGCGTTGTATGAGGTCGAAGGACGAAAGGTCCGCTGTTTCCGATATGAAAACGGAGTAAAGGAGGCAGGCTCCCATGAGTGAGTACCTTCTGGAAGTAAAAAATCTAAAGAAATACTTCGTTCGTAAAGGCGGCTTTTTCTCCGGCCCCACCCGGGTCATCAAAGCTGTGGATGACGTTTCTCTGCAGCTGAGGAAGGGCGAGATTCTAGGCATCGTGGGAGAGTCCGGCTGTGGAAAGTCAACGTTGGGCCGCACGATCCTACGCCTGATCGACGCCACAGAGGGCCAGGTTTTATTTGAGGGTGTTGACCTGCACAGCCTTTCCAGAGAAGAGATGCGGCAAAAACGAAAGGACATGCAGATTATCTTTCAGGACCCGGGTGCCTCGCTCAACCCCCGTATGACGGTAGGTGAACTGATTCGCGAGCCAATTGACCTGTTCGAGCCGGCATTGACAGAGCAGGAGAAAATGGACAAGATCTATGGGCTCATGGACATGGTTGGGATCAACCGCAGCTACCTCAGCAGGTTTCCCCATGAATTTTCCGGTGGTCAGCGGCAGCGGATCGGGATCGCCCGTGCTCTGGCGGCTGGCCCAAAACTGGTCATTTGCGATGAGCCGGTTAGTGCGCTGGACGTTTCCGTCCGTGCTCAGGTTCTGAATCTGATCGACAGCCTGAAACAGCAGTTGGACCTGACCTATATCTTTATTTCCCACGACCTGTCCGTGGTGTACCACATATGCAGCCGGGTGGCTGTCATGTATCTTGGCCGTATTGTGGAGATCGCGGACAAAGAGGACCTGTATGCGCATCCTACACATCCCTATACACAGGCTCTGCTTTCCGCGATCCCCCTGCCGGACCCAACTGTCCAAAGAAACCGGATCATATTGCGGGGTGATGTGCCCAATCCGGCGAATCCTCCCCAGGGATGTCATTTCCATCTGCGCTGCCCCTATGCCATGGAATGCTGCAAAACCCGGGCTCCATCTTTAATGGAAATTGAACCAAACCACTGGGTTTCCTGCCACCTGGTCGGCGTGGAGGGAAAAAACATACAACAGGCATAAAGCTGACTGTAGATCATATACGGCTGAAAGGTGCGTCATGAGCATGAATATCAATGAGGCAGAAATCATTCATTTTGTAGAGGCGGACAGAGACACCTATATCGATGCCGCGAACAATATCTGGAACTATGCCGAGACCTGTTTTCAGGAGCGAAAGTCCTCGGAAACGCTGATCCACCTGCTGGAGCGAGAGGGGTTTCGGATCCAGCGCCATGTGGCCGGACTGGAGACCGCCTTTGTGGCAGAGGCCGGAGAAGGCAGCCCGGTGTTGGGTTTTCTCGGTGAATATGACGCGCTCCCCGCACTGAGTCAAAAAGCGGGAGAGACCACCCACTGTCCCATCAAGGAGGGGGCGCCCGGGCACGGATGCTGCCACCATATCCTGGGCACCGGCGCGTTGGCCGCCGTGATAGCTTTGAAGCGCTATATGCAGGCCCACGGATTGCCGGGTACCCTGCGCTACTACGGCTGCCCGGCTGAGGAAGGCGGCGCCGGCAAGATCTATATGGCTATGGCCGGGCTGTTTGATGATGCCGCCTGCGCCATCACCTGGCATCCCTGCGATGACAACAACGTGTGGTCCATGAACTTCATGGCGATTCAGAATCTGCGGATCCGTTTTTACGGAATTGCCGCCCACTCCGCCTCACAGGGGCATCTGGGTCGAAACGCACTGGAGGCCACGGAATTGACCGGCGTTGGCTCCAACTATCTACGTGGACATGTGGAACGTGACGTCTGCATCAATTATGCCGTCACCAATGCAGGTGGGCCCGCACCCAATGTGATCCAGGATTACGCTGAAATGGTATATAACATCCGCGCCTACACCCATAAGAAGGCGGTGGCCGCTGCCCAATGGGTGGAGGAGATCGCCCGGGGCGCTGCTATGATGAGCCGGACCCGCGTGGAGGTCCTGTACGAAGGTGGGCTGTCTGAGCTGGTTCCCAACCGTACTCTGGAACGGATCGCCTATGAAAAGTTCCTGAAAGTAGGTCCTACCCCTTACACACAGGAGGACGTGGAGTTCTGCACCAAGATCCATGAAACTTTCCCGGCCGGTGCGGAAGAGAGCACCTGCAGCAATTTGTCCTACCTGTATGGAAAAACGGCTCAGGAACTGATCCCTCAGATCCGTGGAAAAGTCATCAACGATGTGATCTATCCCTATACCGAGATCCCCCATGCGAAATATGGATCTACCGATGTCTGCGATGTAAGCTGGTTTACCCCCACGGTACAGGTCACCACCGCTTGTTACGCCAAGGACACGCCGGGGCATTCCTGGCAGCAGGTTGCACAGGGCAAACGTCCGTTGTGCTACAACGGAATGATGACCGCGGCAAAAATCATGGCGCTGACCGGAGCGCAGCTCCTGACAGATTCCCAGGCCCTCAGCGAAATGCGGACAGAATTCCGTGCGGCCATGGAGGGACGTTCCTATGAGTGCCCCTTGACGGAGGAAATGCTACGGAACCCCGGTGGCAACAAGCTGTAAGCGGTTCTGCAGTCAGGATCAGGACCTCTGTGGTCATCGCATTCCCGGGCAGTGCCCCGGAAAGCAGACCATAGCCGTATTGTCATGTAAACAAACCGCGTTATCGCAGTGGAAGAAAACGGCGCAGCCGGGAGGACGGTCATACCGGGTCCCAGGGAATGGAATTCGAGCATAAGGCCGGCGCTTCTGATCTCGGTAAAAGCGGCTTCTATGAAAGGAACCGGCAAGATGGTAGCTGCATCTTTGATCAGTGCTTGCACTGGCTTCTATAGCTCGGCCACCGCTGGACGTACAGGGGGGAGACGGCTCAAGTGAATACCGCATGGAGGCAGAAGACGAAAAAACGGCGCTACTCCGCTCCGTTTTTTGCCGCGTACTTCTTCTATTACGCAGGTTATTGTGTCTTTGCCGGATATATCGTACTCTACCTGACCGAACGGGGATACAGCGCGGGCTTCTGTGGCTTGATTACAAGTTTGACCATGCTGTTCAACCTTGCTATGGAGCCGCTGGCCGGATATTTAAGTGACACTTTTTTGTCTACAAGAAAATACCTTTCCCTCTGTATTGCCGCAATTTTCGCACTGTGTCTGGTTGCCACGCTGCTGGATCAACATCCGGCATTTTATATCACAGCCCTGGTCATGAGTGCCGGACTGGCATACCCCATCAGCCAATTGATGGACGCCTGGGTCAGCTGCAGCCGTGAATTGGACCCCACCCTGATTTACAGCCGGGTGAGAGCCGGAGGTTCCATCGGATTTGCGCTTGCCTCCATTGGCCTGGGATATTATTTTGAACACTGGGGCTGGGACGGTTATTTTCTGGCACAGGGGTTGTTTTTCCTGATCCTGTTGCCGATTCTGTACTTCCTGCCACAGATTCCGTTGGGCAATCGAAAAGGATCTGTATCCAGTGATCGCTGGCTTTCCCTCTCCTCATCCTTAGGCGTTATCCTGAAAAACAGACAATATCTGATGTGTCTGTTGATCTGCACGGTATACTGGTTCAGCCACAGGCCCATTGGCAGTTACCTGTCTCTGATCGTGGCTGACCGCGGCGGTAGCTCCAGTGTCTTTGGCAGAGTTTGCGGAGTGGGCTCTACAGTGGAATTCCTCACCTTGCTTCTGCTGTCTGCCATGCAGCGGCGGAACAAGCTCCCGCTCTGGTGGTGTATGGCTTTATCACTGCTCACAGGCGCCCTTCGCCCGCTATGTTTTCACCTATTTGACGGCATTTGGCCCCTGTATGCAGGCCAGGTCATGCAGTCTATCAGCTTTGCACTCTTTTTCAGCGGAAGCGTTGAGTGCTTTACCCGTTCTGCCGACCCGCGTATCCGCAGCTTCTGTATCTCCGTGGGACTTACTCTCAGTAGCGTTGTGGGTTCGGTATCCGCTAACTTGTCCGGCGGCTGGTTGTGCGACCGGTTTGGCTCCGATTCCCTGGTGGTCTTAAGTCTGTCTGTCAGTGTGATCAACTGTCTGCTTTTTGTACTGTGTTTTCCCTGTTGGGGGCCCCATAAAAGGCAGATCGGCCCGCCCGCGCAGTGCTGAGCGTCTGCCAGCTGTTTGGATCCGGATTTCGGAATGTTATCCCTATTTTTCCTGTGGAGGGATCGAAATGGTCAAGGTACTTGGATTGGGAGACAATGTTTGTGACGTATATTTGCATACAGGGACCATGTACCCCGGCGGGCAGGCACTGAATTTCACGGTGTATGCCAGCCAGCTGGGGGCCCAGGCGGATTATATGGGGGTGTTCGGCCGGGACGCGGTGGCCGACCATGTGCAGGCGGCGCTGGACGCCAAGGGTGTGGGCCGCTCCCACTGCCGCTCCTATGAGGGTGAGAACGGCTTTGCACGGGTGACGCTGGTGGACGGAGACCGGGTGTTCAAGGGCAGCAACCGGGGTGGTGTGCTGCAGACCCATCCGATCTATCTGGACGAGGCCGACAAGAAATACATCGCCGGATTTGACCTGATCCACACCACTAACAACGGATTTACCGACGTACTGCTCCCGCAGCTTCACTCCCTGCCCGTACTGGTGAGTTATGATTTCTCCTTCCGCTGGAATGAGGAGGACCGGGTGGAGCGGGTATGTCCCTACATTGATTTCGGTTTCCTGTCCTGTAGCGATCTGAATGACGGGGAGACTGAGGAACTATGCCGCAGACTTCACGCAAAGGGCTGCGGTGTGGTGGTCGCCACCCGGGGAAGTAAGGGTGCCACCGTATTTGATGGTGTGAATTACTACCGGCAGGAGCCTGATCTGGTGGTTCCCGTGGACACCATGGGTGCCGGCGACAGCTTTGCCACCGCCATGCTGATTACCCTGCTGCAGGAGCTGGAGCGAGTTGGAAAGGACAAACTGTCCGATTCCGCGTTCCGGGCAGCGGCGCTGCCCACGGCGCTGAAGAAGGCGGCGGAATGTTCGGCCCAGACCTGTCTGGAGCACGGCGCCTTCGGCCTGGGCACAGAGGTGCCCGCATCGGTGCATGACCGGATCTACGAGGGGATGTGACCATGAAACCTATCTCCCGGAACCGGTTTTCCCTTGGCAGTTATCAGTATCTCCGCTACCCCTTGGACTACTTTTTGGATACTGCGGTGGAACTGGAGATCCCAAACATTGAACTGTGGGCGGCTGCCCCCCAGTTCTATCCGGAACTGCTCTCTGCTGCGGAGATGAAGCAGATCCGGAGCAAAATTAAAAGCCGTGGCTTACAGGTGTGCTGCATCACCCCAGAGCAGTGCGTCTATCCGATCAACCTGGCCTCGGAACACGAAGGATTGCGGCAGTTCAGCATCAAAATCTTTCGGCAGGCCATTGACGCGGCAAACTTTCTGGAGTGCCCCCATGTGCTGGTATCCGCCGGCTGTGGATTTTACGACCGTCCAGTGGACAACGCATGGGAACTGGCGGTGGAGAGTCTGAATCAGCTGGCACGGTATGCACAGGACAGAGGGGTTGGGCTTTTTCTGGAGACACTGACGCCTTTGTCCTCCAACCTGATCAACACTCCCGAGCAGCAGCGGGAGATGATCGCCCGGCTGCCCCAGGGGAGCACAAGACCCATGGTGGACATCGGCCAGATGGTCTATATGGAGCAGACTCTGGACCGCTACCTGTCCCACGGAGAGCAGCTTGCCCACGTGCATCTGCACGACTCCCATCCGGGGATCCACATGGCCCTGGGAGACGGAGATTTACCTATTGCGGAGTATCTGGAACAGATCGAGGCGGCTGGATACTCGGAACTGTATAGCTTTGAATTCAACGATACCCGCTACCGCGCCGACCCCCGCAGGGCGGACCGGCAGAGCATTGAATGGTTGGAAAATCACGGACTTCTGACCAAACACGGGTAACGATTTTATAAAGAAAAATAAATTTTTTCAAAAGGCTTGACAACCCATAAAGCGTAATATATAGTAACTTCAAATGGCTTATGATGTTATATGATGATATGAAAAAGATCATAGACAGAGCCGTTTGACCGCGGGGCCTCGGCCAGCCCGGCGGACGTACCAGCCAGAATCATTTAACCTGTTATTTATGAGGTGAAATTGTATGAGTTACATGATCGGCGTTGACGTGGGAGGTACCTTTACCGACTTCTCCGTCTTCAACCAGGAGACCGGCGAACTGTTCAATTATAAGGACAGTTCTACCCCTGCGGACCCCTCCCGGGCAATCGTGAAGGGCGTGCAGGACGTGCTGGAGATCAAGCAGGCCGGCCCCGAAACCGTGAGCTATCTGGCCCATGGCACCACCGTGGGCACCAACGCCCTCATTGAGAAGAAGGGCGTCCGTCTGGGCCTGATCACCACCAAGGGCTTTAAGGACCTGATGGAGATCGGCACCCAGCGCCGTCCCTCCCTGTACAACCTGCGGGCGCAGAAGCCCTACCCCCTGGTTCCCTCCGGACTGAACTGCACCGTCACCGAGCGTATCCGTTATGACGGCAGCATCGAGACCCCTCTGGATGAGGAAGAGACCCGTCAGGTGGTGCGCTACCTGAAGGAGCAGGGCGTAGCCGCCATCGCGGTTTGTACCCTGTTCAGCTTCATCAATCCCGTCCACGAGGAGCGCATTGAGGAGATCATCCACGAGGAATTCCCCGAGGCCTATGTCACCACCTCCAGCAAGCTGGCCCCTGAGTTCCGTGAGTTCAGCCGTATGTCCACCACGGTGATGAACAGCTACCTGGGCCCCGTTATGGAGAAGTACGTCAACAACTTCCGCAACTCCATCAGCGGTCTGGGCATTCAGGTGGAGCCCTACGTCACTCAGTCCAACGGTTCCATCATCTCCATCAAGGAGACCATCGACTGCCCCATCAAGACCGCCCTCTCCGGCCCCTCCGCCGGTGTCATCGCCGCGGCCTACATCGGCCGCCAGTGCGGCGCGGACAAGATTATCACCTTTGACATGGGCGGCACCAGCGCCGACATCTCCCTCATCGAGGATTACACCCCTCAGGTCTCCAACGAGCGCCTGATCGAGGGCTATCCCGCCCGCATCCCCATGATCAACATCATCACCATCGGCGCCGGCGGCGGTTCCATCGCCAAGATCGATGACGGCGGCGCTCTGAAGGTGGGTCCCAAGAGCGCAGGCGCCACCCCCGGCCCCGCCTGCTACATGCGCGGCGGCGAGAATCCCTGTGTCACCGATGCCAACATCGTGCTGGGCAAGCTGAATCAGAAGAAGATTCTGGGCGGCCGCATGGATGTGGATATTGAGTTGGCCAAGAAGGCCATCCAGACCAAGGTCTGTGACAAGTCCGATCTGGACCTGAAGCGGGCGGCCAACGGCATCATCACCGTGGTCAACTCCAACATGGTGCGCGCCATCCGCAGCGTTTCTGTGGAGAAGGGCTACGATGTGCGTGAGTTCAGCCTGATGGCCTTCGGCGGCGCCGGTCCCCTCCACGCCTGCGAGGTGGCCCGTGAGCTGGGCATGAAGGAAGTTCTCATTCCTCCCCACCCTGGCACGCTGTGCTCTCTGGGTCTGCTGCTGGCCGACACCAAGTTCGACCTGTCCCGCACCAAGGTCATGAGGGGCGAGGCCGCCAATCTGGATGCCATCAACGAGCAGTTTGACAACATGGTGGAGCAAGGCACCGGGCTTTTGGACAAGGAAGGCGTCCCCGCAGACCGCCGTTACTTCGAGTACTTCGTGGATATGCGCTATCAGCGCCAGAACTTTGAGATCTGCATCCCCGTTCCCGCCGGCCGCATGACCGAGGAGAGCCTGAAACAGGCGCTGGCCGACTTCCATGCCGAGCACAAGCGCAGCTACGGCTACTGCAAGGAAGAGGCGGTCGTTCAGTTCGTCAGCTACCGCGTCAGCGCCGTGGGCGTCATCGACAAGCCCGAACTGGTGCCCGAGGAGCTCCATCCCGAGGCCCCCATCCCCGCCCCCATTGAGATGCGCAGCGTGCTCTTCCAAGGCTGCGACGACTATGTGGATACCCCCGTTTATATGCGCGAAGACTTCGTTCCCGGCCAGTCCATCCCCGGCCCCTGCATCTGCGAGCAGATGGACACCACGCTGGTTGTGCCTCAGGGCTGGACCATCCATGTGGATGGCTACCGCAATCTGAAGATCAAGGACGAGGTGATGTAAGATGGCCAGAAAAATCGATACCGTTACCGTTGAGGTCGTTCGAAACCTCCTGATGTCCATTGCCGAAGAGACTTACGGCATCATTGTCCGCAGCGCTTACTCCACCAACATGAAGGAGCGCCGGGACGTTTGTACCGCCGTCATCGATCCCGACGGCAACAGCGTGGCCCAGGTGGAGAGCCTGGCCGCCCTGCTGGGTTCCATGCTCAGCGTGGTGCCCAACATCTATGAAAAGTTCGGCCGCGAGAATGTGAAGCCCGGCGACATGTTCATCGCCAATGATCCCTACCACGGCGGCGGCAACCACCTGCCCGACATCGTCATCGCCGCCCCTGCCTTCTGCGGCGACAAGCTGATCGGCTGGATCGCCAACATCGCCCACCACGCCGACATCGGCGGCAAGGTGCCCGGCTCTACCTCCGGCGACGCGGACAGCCTCTTCCAGGAGGGCATCCGCATTCCCGTCATCCGAATCCGGGAAAATGACAAGATTATCCCCAGCGTCATGGATCTGCTGCTGGATAACACCCGCGTGCCCCAGGAGCGTGAGGGTGACCTGACCGCCCAAATTTCCGCCAACCTGATCGGCGTCCAGCGCATTCAGGAGGCCTATGCCCGTTACAACGACGTGCTCATCGACTGCATGAGTGAGCTGGTGGCCTATTCCGAGCGCCGCGTGCGCGCGGTGGTGGCCGCCCTGCCTGACGGCGAGTACAGCTACACCGACTATGTGGACGGCTGCGGCGACAAGTACCCAGACCCCCTGCCCATCAAGGTGAAGGTCACCATTCAGGGTGACGACCTCACTGTGGACTTTACCGGTACCGCTGCCCAGATCAAGGCCCCCATCAATGTCCCCTATCCCTGTACCAAGGCTGCGGTGTTCTTCTCCGTTAAGGCTTTGATGGGCGACGATATCCCCGCCAACGAGGGCATCAACCGAGCTATCAAGATTATTGCTCCCAAGGGCTGCATTGTGAATCCCATGGAGCCCAGTCCCATCGGCGCTCAGATCGACTGCCAGCAGCGCATCCCAGATGCCATTTTCGGCGCACTGGCTCCCGTCTTCCCCAACAGCGTAGTGACTGCTGGAAACGGCGCCTGTACCACCACCATTCTGGCTGGTGACGGCGCCATCGGCACCGATAGCGTGTTCATCTTCCATGAAGTTATCGCCGGTGGCGGCGGAGCCTCTGCCCATGCAGACGGCCTGTCCGGTGTGCAGGTGAACATGACTAACACCTCCAATATGCCCATTGAGGCCACGGAGATGGAGTTTACCAAGATTCTGGCCCGCAAGTATGAGCTGAAGGCCGATACTGGCGGCGCAGGCGAGATGCGCGGCGGTCTGGGCATCGAGCGCGAGCTGGAGATGCTGCAGGACGAGGTACTGTACACTGGTCTGGGTGACCGCCACAAGTTCCACCCCTGGGGTCTGGACGGCGGCCGGGAGGGCGGAAGCGGCGCCTTCTATCGGGTGTTCAAGGCAGATGGCAGCGTGACCCGCATGGGCCACAAGACAACCAGCCTGCCCCTGAAGAAGGGCGATGTAATCCGCGTGGTCACCCCCGGCGCCGGCGGCTACGGCGATCCCATGAAGCGCCCCGCTGAGAAGGTCCTCAAGGATGTGATTGAACGTAAGGTTTCCCTCAAGGCGGCTCAGGATGAGTACGGCGTTGTTATCCTTGCCGAGGGCGTAGGCTACCGGGTGGATGAGCAGGCCACTGCTGAGTTAAGAGAACGTGTTGCGAGAAAGTGAGGAAATGATATGATTAAGGGAATGCAGGAAGTCATTGATGTAATGGAGAAAGTCAAGGCCGATCTGGACGCCAATGGTGGTCTGAAGCAGGTGATTTTTGTGGCCTGCGGTGGCTCCTTTGCATCCTCTTATCCCGCCCGCTATCTGCTCAATCAGGAGAGCAGCCTGCGTGTTCAGGGATATAACAGCAGCGAGTTTGTCAATGCTACGCCCAAGAATGTGGATAAGAACACTCTGGTGATCGGCACCTCCACCAAGGCTACCCCCGAAACTGTGGAGGCTCTGAAGGTAGCCAACGAGAAAGGTGCTGTTACCATCGGTCTGTCTGGTTACCCCGACAGCCTGACCGCCCAGACGGCCAAGTATTACATCACTTACTACCATGCCGATGAGTGGTACAAGGATCCCACCCTGATCCACTACAACAGCCAGGGCACTGCCCTGAAGGTGGCCTTCTGGCTGCTGAAGGAGTATGACAACTACGCCAGCTATGACAAGGCTCTGGAGGCCTTTGAGGCGCTGCCCGACATCTATGCCAAGGCGTATCAGAACACCAAGATCGAGGCGGCTCAGTTTGCCATGACTTATAAGGATGACACCGTGTGGAACGTGATGAGCAGCGGTGCGGCCTGGGAAGTGTCCTATGCGGATGCCTTCTGCTTCTTCCAGGAGATGCAGACCGTCCACTGCGTGCCCGTCCATTCCGGCGAGTACTTCCACGGCGCCTTTGAGACCTGCGACAAGGATTTGGCTATTCTGCTGTTCAAGAGCGTGGGCCGCACTCGTGCACTGGACGAGCGGGCCGAGCGTTTCCTGAACCGCTTTGGGGGCCACCATTGGATCGTGGACGGTGAGAAGCTTGGTCTGGGTCAGCTGGATGAGTCTGTGGCGGAGTACTTCAACTCTGTGCTCATGCACCCCATCTCCAAGCAGATGATTGCCGCCATGGGCGACGTTCGGATGCACCCCATGAGCTACCGTCGGTATATGTGGAAGTTTGAATATTGATTTCTTTCCCTTTGAAATCAGGCAGGCTCGCGTTGGGGCCTGCCTGATTATATATTATGCCGTTATATATGCCAAAATTTTTCCCAAAATGCAATACCCCCATTGTATTTTACAGGAAATTCGTTATAATAGATATATGATAAGGGATGTCTTATAATCAATAAAGCAAAGAAACTATAACGTTATGGTTGGAATGGAGAATTGTGCCATGGAAATGACCATGAATCCGAACAGCATCGTACCCTTGTATGCGCAGATCGTAGAGCAGCTTCAGTACGACATCAAAAACGGCATGTACAGCAAGAATGGCCGTTTACCCACCGAGACCGAACTGTCTGAGCAGTACAGCGTCAGCCGCATCACGGTTCGTCGGGCAGTAGACGAGCTGGTCAACCTGGGCCTTGTGGAGAAAAAGCAGGGTAAGGGAACCTTTATCTGCGCGCCCAAGCTGACCCGCCAGTTGGACGGGCCCATGAGCTTTACCGAGATGTGTCAGGCCAACGGACTGGAGGTCTCTGCGCGGATTCTGGATGCCAAGATCTGTACCGCGGACACGGCCTATGTGAGGGAGGCTCTTGGTGTGACCGAGAGGGATCCTGTGGTGCGTATCCGCCGCCTACGCTATGCTGGAGGCAAGCCGTTGGTGCTCGAAGACAACTTTTATCCCTTGGAGTATGCCTATCTGTTGTCTGTTGATTTGGAGAACGACTCTATCTACCGCTATCTGCAGGAGGATAAGGGGATCGAGCTGCGCCGTACCACTATGCGTTTGCGCATTGTCCGTGCGGACAGCAAGCTGGCCAAGCTGTTGCAGGTGCCCCGCAACGCCCCCCAGCTGGAGATGCGTGGCCGCGTGGTTCGCGCGGATGGTCAGACGGTTCACACCAGCTATCAGATTGGTTACGGCGAGAATTTTGAGTTTATTGTACGCTGATAAGCTATATCACGGGAAAAAGATGTATTGCAAAGTAGCATGAGCAAATACTAATATAATGACACTGACAGAATATGTGCCCGCTAAAGCGACAGAACTCTTAAAACTTTTCCAACAAATCTTCCAACAGTGATCATAATATGACTTAAAATAGTATAAAATAAGACAACACGAATTGAGGCGAAAGTCCCATCAATCCCTTGCGCTACAAGGGATTGATGGGACTTTCACAACATGAATGAATACCACTTAAAAAGCCGGAAGGCGGTTTGGTAAGGATGAGGTCGGCAGTTCGAATCTGCCTAGCAGCTCCAACTTGCATTGACAAAAAAGATGCAGGCAAAAATCCCGCACTTCGGTGCGGGATTTTTGCGCTTAAAGAAAGGAAAACAGGAAAACTCGCAACAATAAACAAGCGTTTACAAAATCAGGAAGCGTAAAATAACGTGCCGGAGATGCAAATCGGCCAAATTTAGAAGTTTTTGGTTCTTTGCACGACTCGAACTCTCCAGCGTTTAGAAAGAGAAGGGCCGTCCATAATCTGCCAGCTATTTTGGGACAGATTTTGTGGGCGGCCCTTTTCTTTTTCCAACTGTTCAGATTGGTACTTATGCTTCGTTTGTCTGCGTGTAAGCAGTCAAGTAAAATACACATTTTTTCGCCAGAAAGTGCACACTTTTGAGGAAGGTATTTCGCCTCAAGAATGCCAGTTCAGCCAGTAATGGATTGGTGGTGTTCTAAGCGGTAGCT